>Ga0209521_10003951_pt1 | contig 11907 bp, 11 predicted proteins | sample Rifsed19ft4_FD_184016 | JGI IMG/M metagenome (GOLD analysis project Ga0209521, IMG submission 184016) | Soil microbial communities from Rifle, Colorado, USA - sediment 19ft 4 (version 2) | ecosystem: Environmental > Terrestrial > Deep subsurface > Rock core/Sediment | place: Rifle, Colorado... | reverse complement strand
CCAGCCATTAGTATCCCAGCGGAGGCGGTGATCAAACGGTGAATCAGGTTGATCCATCCCGGAAGATCGCCTGGGACCAAGGTCCCATTACACAGAAGCCAGCCAGTGCAGGAGGCGTTGGCGCCGCTGGCTGCTACCCAGGTGCCGCTGAGCAGCAGGAGGAGCATCGCCATCAAGGTAGCTAAAGAAAGACGAGCAAAGGGCGTCTGATAGTTCAGGCGAACATCAAATCCATCCTCCTGTCCTGGGTCATGAATTCTCGCGGCATAGTAAAGGGCGATGACTACCGGGAGGATCACCAGCCCCAGAACGACCAGTGCCAAACCCAGGTGCAGGGCGACAAATCCAGGTTGTAGTTCGCCAATCACGATCACTCGCCCGAGCAGGATCTGTCCACCTGTAAAGAACAACCCGAGCAACAGTGGTCTCAGCACCCAGGATAAGCGACGATAGCTCCGCCAGGCAACCGCGCAGCTGGCGATCAGCGACAACCCGGCTAACAAGGCGATCAGCCGGTGCAGATAAGAGATAAATCCAAAGCTTCCGACCGGAGGCATCCATTCACCGTAACAGGTCGGCCAGTCAGGGCAGGCCAGGCCGGTTTGGCTGGCGCGCATCATTATTCCCACCAGGATCAGCAGAAATGTCAATCCAGCAGAGACCAGGAGCAGGGAACGAAAGCCCGGCTGGATTGTCGCAGGGATTGTTTTGGGTGTTTTCATCGATTGACCTTTTCCTGAGCCTCTTCGATGGAGGTGGTCAAATCCATCTCTACTGAACGGGTATACTCGCCCCTCAGGCGGAATTTGCTAGCAGAGTTTATTTCCTCCCGCCGGATATAGAAAGGGTAGCCGATCATCAGGATCGCTGCGAAACTGAACCATTGGAGAGCGTACCCGAAGTGAGGCCCTTCGGTCAGTTCTAACTTTGGTTGGCTGCGGTATGGCAGGGAAGTCCATTCAGGGTCGGGGGTTTGTTGGATATAGGCCGGCAGCAGCGGGTAATCTACCTGGGAAGCGATCCCAGGGACATTGACCAGGTTCCAGGCCATCAATTTCCCTGCACCTGGCGATGGAACCTGGTCAGCTCTACCCCCAATTTCGGGCTTACTCTGCGAAGCGCGGATCACCCCCCGTACGTTTACCACCCCTGGCTCCGCGTATTTCGTCAGATCCCCCGCGCTGTAGTCCTCTAAAGGCACCCAACCCCGGTTTACTAGCACAGCCTGATCGCTGCCTGCGATGCGCAAGGGGGTTAGGAGATTCACCCCAATATGGTTGTTCCAGGCCTGGTTGCGCAAGGTTACTTCTCCTGCCGGGTCATATTCGCCGGTAACGATCACCTCCCGGTACTCCATGCTTTCCAGGTCAGCGCTGGCATCGGCTGAATTTAGATCCAGACGCGGTTGGTCTAGTTGCGCCTCTACCCGGGCATTGAACGCCCTGCGTTGGGCCAGGCGATCCAGCTGCCAGATCCCCAGCCGAACCATCACACTGGCTGCCAGGATGACCAGCAGGGTGGTTTTCCACCACTGGCGGCTAATAAGTTTGGTGAGGATCATGGCTTGAATGGATTTTCCTCGGTCGCACCCGAGGCAGTGGCGGCGGCTTTCTGGCGCGGTTGTAGAGGCCAGATTAAGATGCTGTAGACGAATAGGAAGGCGGTCGTCGCCGGAACCGCCAGCCCCAAGGCAGATAAACGCGTGCTGAGCGTTGTCGCTTGTTTCACGGTCAGGCCTAAGAATTTAGAAGCCTGGAACGAACAGGTATAGGCATAGCGGTTCGCCTGCTCCATCACCAGGCTGGCGCTGGTCCCGGCGGGCACCCATAGTGGACCGAGTTGGTGATCGCTTACGTCATCGTTGCGCACCACCAACGTATCCCCGACGACGAAGACCATCTCTTCCGGCAAGGAAGGCACTGGCTGCCCCGCTGCGATCGACGCTGCAGTTCCCTCGGGAATCACCAGCTCGATCTGGCGCGGCGCCCGGTCGCTCTTGTCTTTCTGGAGAAGGTAGGCGCCTTCGCTGACTGCCCAAACCAGTACCAGAGAGATCAGGAATAAAATGATCGCCCGCCGTATCCCCAGGCGCAGTGCAGTTCTGGCATTCATGGCTGCGCGTGATGATCGGGAATTCCGCTCATCGATGCTACGCTTCGTCGGGCTTCGAGGGGGCGCGCAGAACGGCCTTCTTGAAGGAGATAGGCGACATCATCAGCCATCGAATCACTTTCCGTACCAAAGAGATACGTCACTCGAAGGTTTCCGTTGGCGTCGATCAGGTAAATCCGCGTCGAATGATCAACTATTGGACCAGACGCGCTGCCGATGTCGACCTCCTCCCGGTAAACCCCGTAAGCCTCCCAGACCGTCTCCAAACCCGCATGGTCTCCTACCAGGCCAACGAAGGCCGGGTCGAAGTTTGCCAGGTATTCCTGCATCCTTGCCGGCGTATCTCGCTCAGGGTCGGTGGTGATAAGCACGAACTCCACTTGATCGGCCCGCTCGCCAAGCCTGGCTTTTATTTTGACAAAATCCGCCAGGGTTACCGGGCACTCATCCGGGCAGTTGGTGTAACCAAAGAAGAGTAGTACAACCTTTCCCTTCTGGTCGCTCAAACGGAAATCTTTCCCACTCGGGTCAGAAAGCGTGAAATCGATCGCTTGAACCGGTGGATCGATCACCGATCCCTGAAAAACGTGAGGGCGAGTGTAAACCAGGCTGCCATATGCCGCCCCCAGGCCGATCAAGATCGCTAGACCAAGCAGGAGATAATGTCTCAATTTCATAATTTTAGATTTCTAACCAATCTGTCACTCGCAACTCACAACTCACAATTTGCAACTAACAATCCGCAACTCGCCTCAACCCGCAACGCGCCCCATTAAGTACAACGCCGGGTAAAAGAACACCCAGACGACGTCCACGAAGTGCCAGTAGATTGCGGCCGCTTCCACAGCCCAATGCCGTTCCGCCGAATACATTCCTTTCCGGCCTTTGCGGTAAACGATAACCAGTAAAATCACGCCGGTCAAAACATGAAAAGCGTGGAATCCCGTCATGGTGTAGAAAATCGAAGCCATGGCGTTCTCACCCGCCGAAAATGGCGCCATTTGCCATTCAACGCCCACCACACCGATCAGGAATAATATCCCCAGCACAATTGTGAGCAAAGTGCCGTTCAGAAATCCCTTTCTATCCCCAAAGCGAATCGCTGTTTCCGCCCGGTTCATAAAGAAACTGCTTAACAACAGGATAGCTGTAACAATTAAGCCCAAGAGCTGGCTGAGGTCAGGCCGGGTCCTGCCTAACAGATAGAAGCGGCTTACCAACAATCCACCGAAGACAAAAGCATCCGACAGGATGAATAACCAGAGACCGAGACGATTTGTTCCCGTCTTATACTGGTAATCACTGCGCGCATCAACGTGAGTCGTCATGAGGGATCCTCCTCAGCCTGGCTAAAGAGCCTAGGCAAATGCATGTAGTCTCGCACGATCAGAGTCGCTTTGAGTATTGCAATCCCCCACAAAGGCCAGGTCCAACCTACGGCGATGACACCGATGAAGTACTCGCCGATGGTTAACACCGCCAGGATGACAAATACCACCACGCCAAGCCGGAATAGGTCTAACTTTTTTTCGTTCGTTTTCTCTTCCATAATTTATATACTCCTTTTAGCCTCAATCCGCTGCCGCCGGGGCAGAAACCGGAGGAGCAGGCGGGCTACTCTCCCGGGTATACACAGAACCGGGCAAGCCATAATCGTACGGTTCTCCAACCACTTCTAACGGTGTGTCGTAATTGTGCGCCGGAGCTGGAGAAGGGATCTGCCATTCGGGTGAGCGCGATCGCCAGGGATTAGCCACGGCTACCGCTCCCCTGCGCACACTGATGATCATATTCACCAAGAACACCAGGACTCCAGTCGCGATCACAAAACCGGCGATCGTAATGAGCAATTGCTGAAAGGTAATCCCTAATGCAGGATCATAGTCGGCGATCCTGCGCCGCATCCCTAATAAACCGACTTCCATTTGCATAATTGACTGCACGTAGAAACCCAGCAGCATAAACCAGAAATGTACCTTTCCTAAGCGCTCGTTGTACATCCGGCCGGTCATCTTAGGAAACCAATAATAGATCGCCGCAAAGAACGGGAATATGTATCCGCCGAACATCGTGGCGTGGAAATGACCCACGATAAAGTAAGTATCATGCAGGTGAAGATCTGTCGCCACCGTCGCATTCGGCGGCCCACTTAGACCACCCAGTAAAAAGATCGAAATCGCACCCAAAACAAATAACATCGGTGTAGGAAAAATCAGTTTTCCTCGCCAGATAGTCGCTATCCAGCTGAAGAACTTTACTCCGGTTGGCACTGCCACCAATAAAGTGCTGTACATGAAGGGTACGCGTAAGTAACTCGCCATGCCCGAGGTAAACATGTGATGCGCCCACACGAAGAATCCGACCAGGGCAATGGCCAAGGACGACATCGCCACCCACCGGTAACCATATAATGGCTTGCGTGCAAACACCGGCAACAGTTCACTGATCACACCTAATCCGGTCAGTACAAACACGTAAACCGCCGGGTGCGAATAGAACCAAAAGAGGTGTTGGAACAGCAACACATTTCCACCTTCCAGCGGGTTGAAGAAGTCCATCCCAAACAAACGCTGGAACAACACCAACTGGAAGGAAAGGCCAATTAACTGCGTGGCAGTCAAGGCAATGATCGCTGTGGCGAAGGCTGACCACACGAAAATCGGCATCCGGAACAGGGTCATCCCTGGCGTCCGCATCCGCAAGGTAGTCACAAGGACATTGATTGCGCCTAATATAGACGACAAACCGATTACATACACGCCCAGGAAGAACATGGCGAAGCCGACCTTGACCAGGTTGGAGCTCAGGGGCGGGTAGGCGGTCCAACCAGCGTCCACGCCTCCTATCAGAAGGGTGCTCATCAATAAGACAATCCCAGGCAAGTTGATCCAAAAAGCAAAGGCGTTCAAGCGGGGAAAAGCCATGTCATTCGCCCCGATCATCAGAGGCACCAGGAAGTTTGACATCGCGCCGACACCCATCAGGATGCCCCCAATATTGACGATGCCGTGCAGGCTGATCATCGTATTGAAGCCATCTTCCGTCAGGAATTGAAGACCCGTTTGTGCTAGTTCGGTGCGGAAGATCAGCGCAAATAAACCAGCCACAAGTAAAACCATCACCGATGTAATCCCGTACTGGATCCCAATCACCTTGTGGTCATAAGATACGTGTAAGTATTTCGCCAGCCCTTTCAGGCCGTCAGAGTCGTGAGGGGGTTCGGGTGTCTCCTCGCCCTTGGTCCACTTGATCCAGTCATTAAGCACGCCGGTGCCAAACATGAAAGCGACCACGCCCACCAGCGCGCCGCCGACGAACACAGGCTCGGATTTCCAGGCCGGCAAGCCCACCAGCACGCGTATGATAATGGTTAATAGGACCCCCGCGAAAGTACCCAAGAATTGAGCGATCAATCCCCGTACGAGCGATAATTTAAATAAATTCATCTCTTCCTCCTGGTTTTCCTACTTCAAGCTTTCGATGAAGGCAATCAGGTCTTCGATCTGAGCGTCGGTCATGTTGGCTGCGATGTTGGCTGGCATTAAATTTTGAAAGCCAGCTGTGATCTTAGCCCCTGGATTGCGGATCGACTCCACAATATAGTCATGGTCAACCAGAACGGAGGTTCCGTCTGAAATGCTCTCCTCTTTGCCAAAGATACCTTTCCAAGACGGACCAACGACCACAGATCCATCGATTGAGTGGCATGCCTGGCAGCCGAATTGCTGGTACCACAGGTTGCCGCATTCCACTGGACCCGTACAGGCGACGGTCTTAGATTTCACCCAGGCATCGAAGTCCTGCTGGGCGATCACCTTTACCGGGGATTCCATGGCATGATGCAGCCGGCCACATAATTCAGCACACCGTACTTTGTATTCACCGATTTGCGTGGGGGTTACCCGTAGCTCGCGGACAAAATCCTCCCCCGGCAGTGCGTCCTGCTTGACCCGGAATTCTGGCACCCAAAATGAATGGATCACATCGGTCGAAGACAGTTCTAAAAGTGCCTGTTCGTCCACTGGCAGAACCAGTTCAGTAGATATAATGCCTAATTCTGGATATTCGAAGCGCCAGGCCCACTGCGATCCGACGACCTTGACTTGCAACGGCTTCTGGTCAGGCAGGGCTTGGATATCCCCCAGGGTGGTGCCACCCATATAAGCCAGGACCAGCACCGCGCCAAGGGGGACGATCGTCCAGGCAACCTCCAGCTTTGTGTTGCCCTCCATATGCGGGCCGTCGCTGGTATCACCGGCCTTACGGCGGAATACCAGGATGCTGTATACCATCAGACCGACGATTAGCGAGAATAAAACGATGATCGCTATGAAATGAATACCAAACAAATTATCGATCGATGCTCCTTGTAAACTGGCCTGCTCAGGCAATAAATTGATCTGCTGATAGCCATACAAACCGGCAGCCATCAGGACTATTACCACTAAAGCAGCCGCGATAAAATGTTTCATACTGTCTCTCCTCCTCGGTTTTGGGATCTGCGGAGTTCCTTTACCTGGTGATATCCCCGGCGGTATGAATGGTGCCTGGTTCTCATTCCACATCTCCAGCCACTCGTCGATTTGGGAGGCTGCCATTGTGCGCCGGTCATACACAATCGCTTCACTACCTCCTTCTTTAAGCGACAATAGCACGACCCGTAATCGTCCTTCTCCTTCAACAAAACGCGCCAAAAATTCATCCCGGTTGACGCGCTCGTCATCATAATCGACAATCACCAGATCAGGCTGCAAGCTTTCCAGAGCAGTCAGCGCCTCATCGATCGTCGCTACCAATCCCACCACGACCGCGTCCATTTCCCGCCGCTCTTCTAATAAGCTACGCAGTCCCTTGGCAAAGAGAGGATGGCTGGAAGCGATTAATATCCGCCAGGGTTTTCCTTGGTTGGATCCATTCATACGAGTTCCCTTTTCGCTGATTAACCATTCATAATCTACCAAATATAGGTTGATTTGTCATTCACCAGGCATTCTCTAAATGGGAGGATTTTAAAAACACAAAAGGGTGATTCGTAAATCACCCTTTGATCATCCGATTTTCGACCATCTAGAAAAAAGAGTTTACTTGCGGATTAAACCCAATTCAACCGCCCGGCTGACTGCTTCGGCGCGATTGGCCGCCTCCAGTTTATCGAGGATGTGCCGGACATGCGTCTTGACTGTATTTTCAGAAATAAAAAGGCGTGTAGCGATTTGAGCACTGGTCATTCCCTTGGCCAGGCAATCCAATACTTCCATTTCCCTTTTACTCATACCTACTTCGGACGGAATCCCCCGAGAGCTGCTTACCACCTTAAGCACCCTGCCGGTCACCTCTGGAGATAGGACGGATTTACCCTCCGCAACCAACAAGATGGCACGTCGTAGTTCATCCGGTTCCGCATTTTTCAGCAGGTAACCATGTGCCCCAGCTGCGATCGCTCCAAAAAGGTCTTCATCGTGTTTTGATACTGTCAACATCAATATTCTAGTATCTTCCAAGGATTGCAAAGCCTGCACTGTATCGACGCCACCCATCACCGGCATGTTGACATCCAGCAGGACTACATCCGGTCTCATCCGTTCGATTAACGACAAAGCTTGTTGTCCATCTTCTGCTTCCCCAACGATCTCCATCTCCGACATCCCCGATAACAGGCTTACCAGACCTGCCCGAAACAATGCATGATCGTCAACAACTACCAGGCGTACTTTTTTCATACGATTGCTTCTCCGCTCCTCAACGGCAAGCGCAAGCGAACGGTCGTGCCGTCACCTGGCTGGCTGATGACTTGCAGTTCTGCTCCGATCAGTTTAGAACGTTCTCGCATACCTTGTAAACCGTACCGGGAAGACATGGAAACATCCTGCGGAGCAAATCCGCGCCCATCGTCGCGCACCTCAAGAACGAAATCGTCCTCAACAGTGTCACAATTTACCCATACCCGGTTCGCACAGGCATGTTTCCGGACATTACTCAATGCTTCCTGGGCGATGCGGATCAATTGTGCTTGGACCTCGGGAACCAACTCTGCGGCAACAGGGGCTTGTTTTAGAATCACCTGCAGGCCGCTGTTCTCTCGGAATTCAAGCACAGTTTGTTCCAACCAACCGGATACGCCGCCATCCGGAGCGATGCGCAAACCATCGATGGCCTGTCTGGCGTCCAGATAAGTGTCAGAAAGGATCTTATAGGAGACCCGTAAACTTTCCTGGAGGCGATCATGTTCGTTCCGGGCCAGGTAATTACTCATCTGCGCCGTCTGCAACTTGAGAAATCCGATCGTTTGCGCCAGCCCATCATGGATTTCGCGCGCCAACCGGGTGCGCTCTGCCATCATGGTGTTAAATTCGATCTCAGACATCAGGCGATAATTTTGCACCACGAGCATGACCTGACCAGCCAAAGTCTGAAACAAGTTGAAATGCCTTTGATTTAATCCCTGTGAATGGACATTCCCTGCCAGTAGGGCACCTAAAAACGATCCATCTTGCAGCAATAGCGGTGCAATCACCAGGGCTTTGATATTTTGGACAGCAGCCATATCTTGCGAGACATCACCCAGCGCCAATGGCTTGCGTGAGTTTTGCACCTCTTCCAAGAGCTCATTAAGCGAAGTTTTCATCGTGGGGGGAAAGTCACCGCTGGTCAGCAGGATCGGTTGCATTTCGGCCCGAATGCCTTGGACGAATATCGAGGCAAAGTCAGTTTTCAGGGTGTCGCGGACATTTTCAAGGAAATCAGCCAGCACACCGCTAAGGTCCGTTCGCTGGCGAACAGATTGAAGCTGGCGCAAGGCAGTTGCCTCACGCTGCTGTAGGCGGATGCTTTCCAGTGCCAGAGAGGTTACAGCCAACATGGCGCCTAGAAATTCTCGGGTTTGTTTGTCCAGATGGTTAGTGTCTGAAAGGTATAAGTTTAACACGCCGAATTCCCGATCCCCACGTCGCAAGGGTAAGCAATAGATGCCAGCCACTTCTGCTGATTCTTGGGATTCGGTCAGCGGAGCCTGGAGCAAAGGACAGGCGGTCATCAACTCCCCCTGATTCTGACAGATTTCACAACGATGACGCACGGCTGGGGAGGCCAGGTATTCTACCCAGGCATCCATCACCTTGGCGGGCAGCTCCCCGGAATAGATAGCCGTCAAGGGTTGGCCATGTTCATCTAAAGGTACGAACGAAGCTCCAATCGCCCCTACCAGCTCGACGGAAAGACGCAAGACAAGCGACACAACCTCTTTTTCGTCGCTGGCTTCGACAAAGGTTCTACTCAGGCGAAGGATGGCTGCGAGCCTTCGATCTGCATCAGCAGCGATCTTCTTCGAATCAGCAACTTGAGACTTCAGGCGGGAATATTCAAGTCTAAGATGCCTGAACCTGTCAACAAACGGTTTCACGGCTCCAATTTTACCTGAAATCCATCCAATATCCCTCGACAAACGGCCTTCCTTATCCTTTTAATGTCCGGAGAAACGATATGAGCTGCCAGATATGTTCTTCGTCCAGGATCCCCCTCCAGGATGGCATAACCGAGTAGAATGGTTCCATTAATCCGCCCTCGGAAATTCGCCAATACAGGTAGGCGTCACTCAACATACCCTGGTTCGCTGCCAGATTTTGGGGCTTCGGATCCAGGCCACCCGCCGCTGAGCCATCGCCCCGGCCAGCTGGACCATGACAGGAGGAACAATCAGCCTGGTACAGGATCTCGCCTTCTGCCTCTGCGTCTTGATCTCCCGCATACGGATTAGTCAGGTTGGCGTATTGCTCAGGTGGCTCAAGTCTGGCAGATTCCGTGGCACCTTGATCACCTGTTGTCTCAACAGTGGCTGACCCTCCACAGGACGTCAATCCGAGCAATCCTATGAACATAAGGGCTAAGATAATCGGATTTTTTCTCTTCAAGGTTTTATCTCTGAATAATGGTGCATAATGAAAATACACGCCCGCTGAACTCGATTGTTAGATTTTACTCAAGGCAGCCAGGATCTCTGCGCTATGCTCGGCCGCTTTGACATTCTCAAAGACTTCCAAAATCCGCCCATCTCTGCCGATCAGGAAGGTTGTCCTCCGGACCCCATCATACTCCCGGCCCATCATTTTTTTCCGCCCCCATACCCCAAACGCCTCACAAACTTTATGTCCAATGTCAGCCAACAAGGTAAACGGGAGATCGTATTTCGCTTTGAACTTGGCATGTGATTTTGGCGAGTCGGGGCTAACCCCCAAAATTACCACGCCGGCATTTTCATAAGCACGATAATCGTCGCGAAAATTACAGGCCTCTTTGGTACAGCCAGGGGTATCGTCTTTGGGGTAAAAATAAAGCACGACAGGTTTCCCGAGATATTCGGAAAGGCTGTGCATTTTTTCCGTTTCATCCGCTAATGTAAAATCTGGAGCGGGTGTTCCATCTGATAAAGGCATAATGGGAATTCCTTAATTAAACCGCGCGGCTTGCTTTCGGCTTAATGATTATGGATTCATATCCGCAATCGTGGTTCCCATGAGCGTTGTATCATAACCTGGCATTGCCGCAACTGCCTGTTGAAAAACCTGGTCTCTTAATACTTCAAAAAGAGGGCGGAGCAAGTCGCTTTGATAATGCTCGTGCGGGATGATCAAATCGTAACGCTCATCGAACATCGGGATAAAATCAATTTCGAGGGCATTAGCCGCCGCGGCAATCCCCATTCCAACGTCCGCCCTTCCAGAGGCGACGGCAGCAGCCACCGCGAGATGAGTATATTCTTCGTGATTGTAGCCTCGAATCGACTCCTTCGCAAGACCTGACCCATCCAAACGGTAATCCAGGAGCACGCGCGTCCCAGCCCCCCGCTGTCGATTGACCAGCGTAACCTCCGGGCGCACCAAATCGGCTAGAGAGCGGATTTCCTTTGGGTTGCCTTTCGCTACGAGCAATCCCTGCTTCCTGTTCACCAGAGCGATCACTTTTACGGGAACCCCTGATAAATATTGGGGGATATAGGACAGGTTGTATTCACCTGTTTGGGGATCGAGCAGATGAGAACCAGCCAGATGCGCCTCTCCGCGCTTTAAAGCCACCAGGCCACCCAGGCTTCCTACGTTCGCTGATACCAACCGGCGTTCATGAGCCGCCAGGAACTGTGCCAGGAGGTCCAGGGTAATGTCATGCGAGCCAATGGCAAATATTGTCCGCTCGATTTCAGCCAGCGGACGATAGAGACGAATATCGATTTCTTCTCCGGCCGGCAGTCCTTGCGTACCGCGCGGTAATAATCCCAGGCCGTCAGCCCGCACCAAGGAGGTGATTACCCCCGCCCCGCGCGATAGCGGCGCAGCCAGAACGCGCTCTCCTACCCGGCCAACCGCAAAACGCACATAGTCATCATCTCCAGCCGGCGAGGTGATTTTGCGGGTTAAGATTGCCCTGATCACGGGGGGAGGGGTATGAGGCCGGCCAAGCCAGACATCCAATAATGGCTCGACGAAAATCTCGCCGGTCAAGGCAGCCGAAACAGGATAGCCAGGAACTCCGATGATCGGAATCCAGAGTTTTGGATTATTCACCTGCGACAATTGGACATCCTCACCAGGCAGGGAGCCACCATCCTTCCGGATCATCCCCAGGATCACAGGATGTCCGGGTCGCACCGCAACGCCATGCACCAATAGCTGCCCGAGCCCCGCGATCACTCGCGCGGAAAAATCTTCAGATCCGGCTGAGGAGCCAGCATTTAACAAGATAAGGTCATTATCCCGGACAGCATCTTGCACCCGGCGGTTAATTTCCATAAAATCGTCGCGCGCG
>Ga0209521_10003944_pt1 | contig 11916 bp, 9 predicted proteins | sample Rifsed19ft4_FD_184016 | JGI IMG/M metagenome (GOLD analysis project Ga0209521, IMG submission 184016) | Soil microbial communities from Rifle, Colorado, USA - sediment 19ft 4 (version 2) | ecosystem: Environmental > Terrestrial > Deep subsurface > Rock core/Sediment | place: Rifle, Colorado... | reverse complement strand
GGAAGAGTTCGATACCAGCCGTTTCGCCCCAGGTCAGCGCTACCTGCGCGGCCTTTTCTCGGGCGGCACCCTGGCCTACGAGGCCCTGCTCGTCTTGCAGGATTACCTGCCGCGCGTCTACTCCAACGCCCCGCTGGACAAGCAGTTTCGCCTGTCCGACTCGCTGGCCAGCCAGGAGAACACGATCCTCGACCTGGGTGAGGATGAGTTCACGGTTGGCCGCCTGCACCCCATGTTGGACAACGACCTGCGCCTGCGCCGCCTGGCAGTCGAAGCGGCCGATCCCCGCGTTGCCGTTATCCTGATCGACGTGGTGCTGGGCTACGGCGCTCATCCTGATCCAGCGAGCGAGCTGGCACCAGCCATCACTGAAGTTTGTACGCAGGTTGAAAAAGACGGGCGCCATCTGCAGGTGGTGGCGGTCATAACCGGAACCGACGAGGATCCTCAAGACATGCCCGGCCAGGTTCAGCAATTAGAGGCGGCTGGGGTTAAAATATTCATCAGCAACGATGCTGCTGCCCGTTATGCTGGTCGAATAGTGGAAAAGCTCGACCCGAATGCAGTCAAGACCCGCCGAGCGGGTTTACCCGAAGTTGATCTACTGGCCGTTAACCAGCCCATGGCAGCTATCAATGTCGGGCTGGAGACCTTCACCGAGAGCTTGGTCGCTCAGGCTGCCCAGGTCATTCAGGTAGATTGGCGCCCACCGGCTGGCGGGGACGAGCGCTTAATGGCTATCCTGGCGCGGATGAAAAGCAAGTAAGAGGTGAATTATCGATGAGAGAATTCGTTGCTGCATGCGTGCAAATTGCCATCACTCCCAATGACGTGGCCGCCAATGTAGCCAAGGGAATCACCTGGCTCGAAAGAGCGGTGCGGGAATATCAGGCCGATCTGGTCGTCTTTCCAGAAACGGTGACCACCGGTTATGAGACAGGTTTAAGTGCAGAAGCATTGTGGGACCTGGTGGATGAAGCGCCCGGCCGCATCACGCAAGATGTCCAGGCAGCAGCCAAAGAATTGGGTGTCTACGTGGTCTGGCCTTCCTACCGCCGGGCGGGCGAGCGGGGGAACGTGTATAACTCGGCCATCTTGATCGCCCCCGATGGGGAGATCGCCGGCATTTATGACAAGACCCACCCCGCCCCCTGGGAGCGCGTCGATGGCGGGGGCTGGGCTTTAGTCGGGAACCGCGCCGATGTCTTCAAGACCTCGCTCGGCGATATCGGCATGATCATCTGCTATGATGGCGATTTTCCCGAGCTCTCCCGCCTGCTGGCTGTCAAAGGGGCGGAGATTATCGTCAGGGTATCTGCTCTCCAACGCAGCTACGACATCTGGTACATCACCAACGCCGCCCGTGCCTATGATAATCACGTCTACCTGGTCGCCAGCAATTTGGTCGGACCGGATGCCAAAGGCAATTACGGTTTTGGTCACAGCATGATCATCAACCCGATCGCCTGGCGGCTGGCTCAGGCGCGCGGCACACAGGAGATCATCGCTGCCAGGCTCGATCCTGACCCGTTGCGCTATATCACCTGGGGCAGCCACAGCCCGCAAAACTTTGACCACCTGGAAGATCGTAACTTGGACCTTTACCAGGAGATCCTTAAAGAAGCTCGTTCCCGGTTTGAACCGGGTAAACGTTTCCCACGTCAGAAATAAAAATCACAGTAATCAGCGTTTTTAAGCGTTCTATCGAACAGAGAAAAATCCATGAAATCCGAGCCATTCGTGTCCCATAAAATCCGCGTCATCCGCGTTATTCCGCGTCCTATACATAATCAGCGTAATCAGCGTTCATCAGCGTCCCATTCCACGAGGAGAAAATGATGGACATTCAACAAGCCAACACCGAAGTCACCCAACGCATGATGGAAGCCCGGCCGGTTGTGATCGGCATGGGCAAAGCCCTGGACGTCATTCCCGGAATGCGCGCAGACCTGTTACTGCATGCCGGACCGCCCATAACCTGGGAGCGCGCCTCTGGACCGATGCGCGGTGCGATCACCGGCGCCTTGATCTACGAAGGCAAGGCCAAAACCGAGGCCGAGGCTCAGGCCCTGGTCGAATCGGGGGTGATCCAGCTCGAACCCTGTCACCACCACCAATCAGTCGGTCCGATGGCGGGCATTATCTGCGCTTCCATGTCGGTCTACATTTTAGAAAACAAGACCCACGGCAACAAATCCTACTCAAATTTGAATGAAGGCTACGGCAAAGTCCTGCGCTACGGGGCGTACAGTGAGGAAGTATTAGATCGCCTGCGCTGGATGGAAGAGGTCATGGCTCCCGTATTGGGCAAGGCGATCGAAATGTCCGGCGGCATCGATATGCGCGTGCTCTTATCTGAGGCTTTACACATGGGGGACGAAGGGCATAACCGCAACAAAGCTGGCTCGATTTTATTCACCACCAAACTGGCCCCGTTTATCGCCAAAGCTGCCCCTGATCCCGGAGTCGCTGCCGACATCATCCGCACCCTGGGCGATAACGCCCTCAGCGTGCTCAACCCGGTGATGGCCGCCTGCAAGGGGATGGTTGACGCCGGTCACGGGGTCAAGGGCAGTACAATCGTCAGCGTCATGGCGCGCAACGGCACTGACTTTGGCATCCGAGTGAGTGGGTTAGGCGATCGCTGGTTCACCGCCCCGGTGGCGGTACCCCAGGGTCTTTACTTCCCTGGTTTTACCGCCGAAGATGCCAGCGGCGATATCGGCGACAGCACGATCACCGAGACGGCCGGCATCGGTGGCTTTGCCATGGCCAGCGCGCCAGCCATCGTCACCTTCGTCAGCGGCACTCCCAGGGATGCCCTCAACACCACCCTGGAGATGTACGAGATATGCTTCACAGAGCACAAGTACTTTACCATTCCCCCGCTGGATTTCCGCGGCACCCCGACCGGGATCGATATCCGCAAGGTGGTCGAAACGGGCATCACCCCGCGCGTCAATACCGGCATCGCCCATAAGATGGCTGGGGTTGGGCAGGTCGGTGCCGGATTAGTGCGCCCGCCGCTGGCCATGTTTGAACAGGCGTTGTTAGCTTACGCTGAGGAGTACGGTTTCTAAAATCAGTGAAATCTGTGTAATCTGTGTCCCAATCAAAAAACTGATCACTCAATTAAATGTGAGACACCTATGAACCGTGAACAATTTATCCAAATGTTAGCTGACGCTAAGTTGTTTGACCTGACTCAGGGGTGCAGCATCTTTACGCCTCCCTGGCCGGGGGAGAAAGCTTTGGAGATCCATTTCTTCAAGCGAGTCACCGGAGCTTACGGAGGAGGTCAGGGCGCCAACGGCCAGATTCTGAACTGGAGCAACACTGTCGGGACGCACCTGGTGGGTGAAACAGCCTTCCACTCTGGCGGCCGGGCTATCGCCGATATCCCTTTGAAGGACCTGTGCGGGCCTGGCGTGGTGGTGGATATCTCCGATGCAGTCTCGGATTACAGCCTGTATACGCCCCAGATGATCACGGAAAGAGCCACCGTGAAGGAGGGCGATATCCTGATCATCAACACCGGCTACCATCGCTACTCCTGGGATTTGCCGGACGTACTCAATCCAAACGCTCAAGGCGGGGTCGAGTCCAAGGAATTTGGATTCCTGGTCAGGCACCCAGGCCCTTCCCCCGATTTCTTCAAATGGGCCTTGGATATGAATCTCAAGGTCGTTGGGGTGGATTGTGGCTGCGCTGAACATCCCATGAATACCCCCATCCGCTATATGCACGCCAATGAGTTCAAGAAAGCCGAAGCGAAGTTAAAGGCAGACCATGGAAAATCCTGGGATGAGATGTTCCCCCAGGACGAGTATTACCAGCTGACCCATATCCGGATGCCCAAGGCTCATCTGCTCCTGGCCGAAGCAATCGTTGGTGAGATCGACCAGCTGAAGAATCAACGCGCCTGGATCATGATTCATCCGATCCCCTTCATGGAAGTGGAGACAGCCTGGTCGCGCGCCTGCGCCTGGTTGCCCCCGGATGGGATGGATGAAAACGAGTTCTTCCAGATCATGTCCTCCGCCGAAATGCTGGACTTCACAGTCCCCTTCAGCGTCCAAACGCCTCAATGGGCGAACTATATCCCTTTGACGGTTACCTACACCAAGCGCGTTGGCGGCCAGTACTTTGGCATGGGAAGGAATGGTTCGATCTGCAATGCCAGCATTCACCTCGCCTCCCATATGGATGGAGAGAAGCACTTCTGGCCAGCTGGACGAGCCATCGGCCAGGTACCGCTGGAACATTGGGTTGGCCCGGGCGTGATCGCCGATATCTCTCACCTGGTATCTGACACGAGTGTGTATACGCCCAAAATGATCGAAAGCGTGGTCGATGTCCGCCAGGGAGACATCCTGATCCTGAAGACCGGCTGGTATAAATATGGTTGGATCAGCCCGGACTCGGATGAATTTCGCTATATGATCAAACACCCGGGTCCTTCACCAGACTTTTCGCAATGGTGTATTGACAAACAGATCAAATGGCTGGGCATCGATGCCGTGAGCCAGGACCACCCGATGAATACCATCCAGCGTCTCTGGCATCCCAAGACTTTCGAGGAAGCCAACCGCAAGCTGATCAGGGACTTCGGCAAGGACTGGGATGAGATGTATCCACTGGATAAGTATTACCAGGATACACACTTAAACCTTTTCCCGAAGAAAATCGTCCACGCTGAAAACCTGGGTAAAGATATCGCTCAGGCGAAGAGTGGCCGGTACTACCTGGGCTGTTTTCTGCAGAAATGCCTGGAAGTCACCTCCATGTGGGCCAGGTTTGTCGCTTTCAAAGAACCAGGCTAATCTGGGAAAGGAGTTTCCAACCATCTTATTCGGTGATTACCTGGTATATTCGTAGCCAATCGGTTATGATCCTCATTACTGGCGCTGGCGGTAAGACAGGTCGGGCGGTCATTCGAGCACTGGTCTCAAAGGGAGAACCCGTGCGTGCATTGGTCCACCGCTCTGACCAAACCCAGAGGGTAGAATCTCTCGGCGTGCAGCAAGCTCTCGCTGGAGATATGAATTCTCGTTCCACTATGGCTCGAGCTGTTCAGGGAGTGCGCGCCATCTATCACATCTGTCCCAACGTCAGCCCGGATGAGCTGTCCATCGGTCAGACAGTAATTGCAGCCGCCAGGGTTGCCGGGATCGAGCATTTTGTCTACCACTCTGTGCTTCACCCGCAGACCGAATCCATGCCGCACCACTGGCAGAAGTTACGCATCGAAGAGCAGCTGCTCGAATCCGGGTTATCGTACACCATCCTGCAGCCCACAGTCTATATGCAGAATATCTTAGTCCATTGGAAGAAGATACTGAATGAAGGGATATACCCGGTTCCTTACCCGGCAGAAACGCGCTTGAGTTATGTCGATTTGGATGATGTGGGGCAGGTTGCCGCGATTGTCCTTACTGAATCTGGGCATGCTAACGCCACTTATCAGCTGGTCGGAACGCCTGGCTTTTCCCAAGACCAGGTGGCAGGTATCCTTAGTCAACAGTTAGGACGTCAGGTGCGAGTCACAACTGTTCCGCTTGAAACCTGGGAAAGGCAAGCTCGCCGCTCTGGTATGGGAGATTATCAGGTCGATACCTTGTTGAAGATGTTCCGCTATTACGCCCGCTATGGTTTGTGTGGCAACCCCCAGGTTTTGAGCTGGCTACTCCTCCGTCCACCGTTAACTTTGGATAATTTTATCGAAAATACCGTCCATCAACAGGTGCAGCAGGAACCCATATGAAACCCGCTCCATTCGATTATTATGCCCCCACTTCAATCGAGGAAGCCTTATCCCTCCTGGCCAGGTATGGCTATGATGCCAAAGCCCTGGCCGGTGGGCAAAGCCTGATCCCCATGATGAACTTCCGCCTGGCCCAACCTGCGGTGCTGATCGACTTGAACAATATCCCTGACCTGTCCTTTATCCGCGGCGATGAGGGTGGTGGCCTGCGGCTGGGGGCCATGACCCGCCATGCTCAGGTGGAACATGACCCGTTGATCGCTGAACGAACTCCCCTGATATTCGAGACGATGCCCAAGATTGCCACTCCCCAGATTCGCTCGCGCGGAACCTTTGGCGGCAGTATTTCCCACGCAGACCCCTCCGCCGAATTGGTGGCTGTGAGCGTGATTTTGGATGGGCTCTTTCGCTTGCGCAGTCAGACCGGGCATCGCTGGGTTCCAGCCAAGGAGTTCTTCATTGGCATGTTCACTACCCAGCTGGAGCCGGACGAGTTGCTGACCGAGATCGCTTTTCCCCCAATGCAGCCGCGTTCGGGTTGGGCGTTGATGGAGATCGCCCGCCGCCCGCATGATTTCGCCCTGGTGGGGGTAGCCGTGGTAGTTAATTTGGATGATGAGAATCGCTGCTATAACGCCCGCATCGGGTTGCTCAGTGTCGGGGATGGGCCAGTGGAAGCTAACCGGGCTGCTGAGGCGCTCATCGGTCAAGCGCCAACTTCAGAACCGATCAAGGCCGCGGCCGAGATCGCCGCCACTGAAGATATTGATCCTAGCAGCGATATTCACGCCTCGGCAGGATATCGCCGGCAGCTGGTCAAAGTTCTGACTCGCCGGGCTCTGGAATTGGCTTTCGAGCGCGCCAGCAGCATCCCATCCTGAAATGCGATGCTCTCACCCGCCCAATCCCCCGATCAGGAGAAGTTTATGAACGGTCTTTATGAGGTAGATCTTACTGTTAACGGAAAAAATTACCAGCGCGCGGTCGATCCACGGCTCTTGCTAAGCGACTTCTTGCGCCATGAATTAAATTTGACCGGAACGCATGTTGGTTGTGAGCATGGTGTCTGCGGCGCCTGCACGGTATTACTCGATGGGCAGCCAATCCGCTCCTGTCTGATGTTTGCGGTACAGGCCAATGGGCACGAAATCATGACCGTCGAAGGGTTAGGAACTCAAGAGAAACTGCATCCGCTGCAAGCGGCTTTTGTAGAAGCTCACGGTTTGCAATGCGGATTCTGTACACCGGGAATTCTGATGACCCTGCTGCCTTTCCTGGAAAGCAATCCTGATCCCGATGAAGCTGAGATAAGGCATGCCATCTCCGGAAATCTCTGCCGCTGCACGGGCTACCAACACATTGTTGATGCCGTAAAAATTGCTTCAGAGAAGCTCAGCCCTTGACTGGCAAAATCAGATGACCAACATCTTTTTTCGAAACAAACCCTAGTGGACAATCCTACAGGATCCGATCTATGGCGAAGATAATTGGTAAGCGGATTAAACGCAACGAAGACCCACGACTGTTGACCGGGGAAGCTTTATTTGTAGATGATGTATCCATTCCTGGCATGCTGCATGCGGCTTTCTTGCGCAGCGACTACGCCCATGCCTATTTGCGGAGCATTGACGCCTCTGCGGCGCGGGAACGGCCGGGAGTAATCGCGGTGATCACTGCGCAGGATATGGGCGACGAATGGCAGCCTGGCCCGCCGTTAGTCTCACCTCCCCCCACGGTGAAAGACGTTATCTTCCACTCCCGCCCCCAGGTTCCCCTGGTCAAAGATAAGGTGCGCCATGCGGGCGAGCCGATCGCACTCGTCGTCGCTGAAAGCCGTTATATTGCCGAAGATGCCGTGGAAGACATCCTCGTTGACCTTGACCCCCTGGAAGCGGTTGTGGATATAGAGAAAGCCTTGCATCCCGATGCTCCCCTTGTCCATGAGGATCTCGACTCTAACCTGGCTGCCCATCTTATCCAAAAAAGAGGCGATTATACTGCTGCCCGAGCTCAGGCTGATGTGGTTATTAAGAGAAAGATCGTCATCGACCGGGGAGCCGCGGGAGCCATGGAAAACCGGGGCATCGTGGCCGATTGGGATGCAAAAAGCCAGCATTTGACGGTGTGGGACACCACCCAGGCGCCTATCCCCATTCGCAATGGACTCGCGGCCAGGATGGGTCTGTCCGAAAGTCAGGTCAGGGTTATCGCGCCCTTTATTGGGGGTGGATTTGGCCCTAAAATGATGATGTTCTACCCGGAAGAGTTACTTATTCCATGGATATCCATGAAACTAGGTCGGCCTGTCAAGTGGATCGAAGACCGGCACGAGAACTTCTACGCTACGACCCAGGAAAGGGGGCAGGTCCACGAGGCCGAGATCGCGCTGACAAAAGATGGGCGTGTGCTTGGCGTCAGTCACAATTTCTTGCATGATTCCGGCGCCTATGATCCCTATGGTTTAACCATCCCGCTCAACACGCAATCCCATGTAATGGGAGCCTATGATGTCCCCAATTACTACAGTGATCTCAAGGTCGTGTTCACCAACAAGACTCTTACTACGCCGATCCGCGGGGCAGGTCGCCCTCAAGGGATCTTTGTCATCGAACGCTTGTTAGACCTGGCTGCCAAAGAACTGGGGATCGACCCGGTTGAAATCCGGATGCGAAATTTCATCCATCCGGATGCTTTTCCCTACCAGCGCGAGATCATCGACCAGGCTTTCGCGCCGCTCATTTTGGACAGCGGAAACTATAAACCGGTACTCGAGAAAGCCGCGGCCATGATCGGCTACGATCGCTTCATAAAGGAGGAAGGCCCGCGCCTGCGCGCCGAAGGCCGGCACGTGGGAATCGGCATCGTCTCTTTTATTGAGACAACCGGCGTTGGTCCCTATGAGGGCGCCAGGGTTACCGTTGAGGCGAGTGGCAAGATTCGCGTGGCGACCGGAGTCGGCACACAAGGGCAAGGTCACTTCACCTCTTTTGCCCAGATCGTCGCCGAGCAATTAGGGGTAGGAATCGAGGATGTGCATCTGGCGACCGGAGATACCTCCGAATTCCATTGGGGGACGGGCACCTTTGCCAGCCGCGGGGCTGTCGTCGCTGGCAATGCCATCCACGCTTCAGCCCTGGTGGTTCGCGAAAAGGTGCTCAAGTTGGCCAGTAAGGTTCTCGAAGCCCCTGAAGAGGAGCTGGAACTCGAAGACGGCCAGTTGAGGGTGGCCGATATTCCCAGCATGTCCATCAGCCTGGGCGAGCTGGCTTTGTTGGCGAACCCCTTGCGGGGAGCCGTTGAACCTGGCACAGAACCCGGTCTTGAAGCCACCGCCTACTTCGGTCCCCAGTACGGAGCCGCGGCTTTTGGTGTCCACGCCTTGATTCTAGAAGTAGACCCCGAGACCATGATGGTAGAGATCAAGCGCTATGTGGTCGTTGAAGACTGTGGCACAATCTTAAACCCACTGATTCTAGAAGGGCAGATCCATGGGGGAGTGGCGATGGGCATCGGGAATGCTTTTTATGAGCGGCTCGTATTTGATGAGAATGGACAGCTGCTGAACGCTTCCTTAGCGGATTATTTGATCCCTTCGGCAACCGAGGTGCCTCGTATCGAAGTCGGGCATGAGGAAACTCGCAGCCCACTTAACCCGCTGGGCACGAAGGGCGCTGGCGAAGCCGGGACTATCCCGGTGCCGGCTCTCTTTGCCCAGGCGTTGGAGAATGCCTTACCCGATTTCAATTTGGAAATTCTTGAGATGCCTCTCAGCCCCAACCGGTTGTTTGAGTTGCTTCAGGAAAAGGAGCGAGAAAAATGAAACTGGCGGGAGAGTACACCTTTGATGGTCCCCGGGAAGAAGTGTGGAAACTCGTCCGGGACCCGGATGTCCTTTCTACTGCTCTACCCGGTACCCAGAGTCTGACCCAGGTCAGTGAAAATGAATACCAGGGGGAGATGAATGTTAAAGTCGGACCGGTTGGAGGCGTTTTTATGGGGAGGCTTACCATTTCTAACGAAGTGCCTCCCGAAAGCTTAACCATGACAGTGGAGGGGAAAGGCAAACCCGGCTTCCTCAACGGGAGCGGTAATATCCAATTGATCGCTCAAGAGGATGGCAGAACCCTGATGAAGTACGAAGGCGAAGTGCAGGTCGGAGGTAGGCTGGCCAGCGTGGGCCAACGTTTGTTAGATACAGCCAGCAAAAGCATCATCAGCCAGGCGCTGGACACGCTGAACCAGGCTTTGCAGGCGCGCCTGGCTGCTCAGGCCACGGGACAGGCGGTCGAGTATAAACCCCCCTCGGAGACTGAGTTTGCGGCTTCGGTTGCCAAGAATATGGCCGGGGAAATGTTATCATCTTCTCGCATAGTTTGGATCGCTGTCGCTGTCCTCGTCATCCTGGCGATCATCGCCGCCATTTGGATCAGCGCCGGTGCTGGGGGCTGATCGCTGCTTGCGCCTAAAATACCGCAACAGAAAAAATCGGAGAAATCAGTGAAATCCAGATACCAATCAAAAAGGAGGTGAAAGCGATAGAATTTCTTGTAGCTTATCGAGAAGGAAATAACAAGTAAATCGCTCTCGTCAAACTAACATGAGGAAAGGAGTAAGTCGCAATGAGTAAAAAGTTTTCCCTGTTTCTGGTGACTCTGATGGTGGCAAGCCTGCTTCTCGCAGCCTGCCAACCTCAGGTGGTCGAAAAGACGGTCGTCACGACCGTCGAGGTCCCCATGGAAGTTGTCAAGACCGTCGAGGTCGAGGTGCCAAAGGAAGTTGTCAAGACCGTCGAGGTAGAGAAGGAAGTTAAAGAAAGTGCGGTCTTGGCGATAGAGCACTTCAGCATCATTGAAGGGACAACCTGGTCTGGAGCCCAAGATCGCGCCGGGAAGCGGATCGCCGAGAAATATCCGAATGTACAGTATATCAACCGGGAGGAGATCACCCCTGACCTCGTAGTTCCCTACGCCGAAGAGATGATCGCTCAAGGGGCTAACATCGTCGTGGGAAACGCGGAGCACATCGGGCTGCCCTTGTTGGATATCGCCGATAAGTACCCGGATGTCTATTTCATGTCCGTCATCGCCAGCGATCTGACCACGAAGAGGAACTACATCAGATATTTCCCCAAGCAATATCAGGCGCTGTACCTGGAAGGGCTCATCGCCGGGGCATTGACCCAAACTGGCAACATCGGCATCGTCTCGGCATTCCCCAATATTCAGGTCATCCGGCGGACAGCCGGCTTCTACCTGGGGGTGATGGATGCAGCCGCGTTGCTGAACAAGGACATCACGGTGTATGTCAAATATGTCGGTGGCTGGTTTATGCCGACGGAAGAGCGCGATATCGCCAGCACCCTGGTAGACCAGTACAATGTTGATATCCTGACCCAGCAGACCGATTCCGGGTCTCCCCTGGACGTTGCTACGGAAAAGGGCATCTGGTACGTGGGGAAGGACATGGACATCGTGGGGGATTACGGCTGGTCTAGCACGGACACTGTAGCCGTGTCCTTCGATACGCGTTGGGAAGTCCTCTTTGAGAGGGTTGTCCTGAGCTATTTGGCCGGGGATCAAAATCCAGAGACGATCCTGTACCTGGGCATGGCTGACAAGATGACTCTGGCTGATGGCACACAGGAATATACAGTAGACCTGATGAACGACGGCAAGGTGGGCGTTGAGGCGATCAGTCCAAAGGCGCTTCCCTCGATCCCGCAATCGATCCTGGATCTCGTCGCGCAAAGAAGGAGCCAGATGATCGACGGGGTGTGGGATCCGTTCTTCGAGCACGCCTTCGTGAGCAACGGAACCGGGCTGGAGCTGCCAGGTCTGCCGATCCCGGCTGCGGGGACCGAGGTCAAGGCGGCCGGTGTGAATCCGACGGATGAGTGGCTGCTTTCCCAGTTCAACTTTGACCTGGAAGGCATGGTAATCCTGGATTGACCCGGAGTTCAGCAGTCTTCCTCGATTGGGTTGTCGCGTAACAACCCTCGTCTGTAAGAGACATGAGGCTCCCTTTCTTGAGGGGATTCTCCCAATAGCTGTCCGGGTTGGATGGTAGCTGTCTGTATTGGATGGTTCAGCAGTTCAACTGCTGAACCATCCACAAGCGCCATCCACAGGCCGGAACCACAGCCACGCAAAATG
>Ga0209521_10003940_pt1 | contig 11924 bp, 12 predicted proteins | sample Rifsed19ft4_FD_184016 | JGI IMG/M metagenome (GOLD analysis project Ga0209521, IMG submission 184016) | Soil microbial communities from Rifle, Colorado, USA - sediment 19ft 4 (version 2) | ecosystem: Environmental > Terrestrial > Deep subsurface > Rock core/Sediment | place: Rifle, Colorado... | reverse complement strand
GAGCCCTTCCACTCCGACACGGCTTCATCGAGGACGAGCCGGCGGCGGAACCCCGGCGCATGGACGACGAGGGTTTCGAACTCTCCACCCTCTCCGCAAGGGCTCAAGCCGACCCTCTCGTGCAGCGCGAGGAGTTCGTCGACGGCATCGGCATTGAGCGTTCGCCCGAGCCAGTCCCTCCCAAGCCCCTCCGCGGAGACGCTCGTGACGATCGCCTCGATCCCCGCCGCGAGATAGTCCCGGAGCAGGGAAGGCTGGTCCACCCGCCAGAGCGGCGCGAACACGCGAAGCCCGAGGTCATGTCCAACGATGTTCACGCGGCTGTGTTGGTAGTCCGACGCGATCGCACCCACGACCAGGCAATCCACTCGAATCGAGGAGAGCGCCTGACGAAGCGCGTCCAGTTCAGCGTCCTCTCCCATGCCCGCCGGCTCCTGAACGAGCGGGACCCCGATCGACTCCGCAAGGAGCGGAACGAGGTGCAGGTTTGGCACATGGTAAAGCATCGACGCGGGATCCTGCGGTAGGATGGTGACGAGGTGGGTGACCTCCCACCCGCGCTGCTGTGCGACGTGCACAGCGTAGGTGGAGTCCTTGCCTCCGGAGTAGAGGGCAGCGACACGCATCGGTGCGGCGAAGTCACAATCCGGCAAAGAGATTCCGACGCGAGTCGCCAACCCTTTATGCTCGCCGGCGGTTTCCCGCGCGATGCGCCTCGAGGAGATGAGGCGTGCGGACGCTGCCCGGAGGGTGCGATGGAGAAAGACGTCGAGGCGATGAAACGCCGCGCGGCGGAAGCCGCGGTGTCCCTCGTGAAGGAGGGCATGGTTGTCGGGCTCGGGACGGGATCGACCGTAGCCTACGCGATTGCGAAGCTCGGTCAGATGGCCCGCAACGGGAGCGACGTGCGCGGTGTGCCGACGTCGATTGCGACCTCCAACCTCGCGAAGAAACACGGAATCGTCGTCACGTCCCTCGAAGAGTGTCCGAAGGTCGACCTGACGATCGACGGAGCGGACGAGGTCGATCCGAGGCTCGACCTCATCAAGGGGATGGGCGGCGCGCTGTTCCGTGAAAAGGTCGTCGCGGCGGCATCGAAGCGCGTGGCGATTGCCGTGGACGAGTCGAAGCTCGTTCGACGCCTCGGGTCCCGCGTCTCCGTGCCGGTCGAAGTTCATCCGTTTGGCTGGAAGGTCACGAAGGCCCTCCTCGAAGCCCTCGGTGCGAAAGCGGTTCTCCGGAGCTCGGACAAGACGACGTACCGGACAGACAACGACAACTACATCCTCGATTGCGAATTCTCCCTGATCCGGAGCCCCGCCAAACTCGAGCGGGAGATTAACAACGTCCCCGGGGTTATCGAGAACGGGCTCTTCGTTGGGGTGGCGCATATCGTGTTCGTGGGCACCCCGAAAGGCGTTCGGAAGATTCGGGCTAGGTAAGCTGTGCCCTGATCTTCCGGATGTTCGTTTCGATTTCCTCGATTTTCGACCGCTCTGCCCGAGCAATCGTCTCGACGATTTCCCCGAACGGGACCGCGAGGCGGTACGCATGGACCGGCCGCCCCTTTCCTTCCTTCTTGATGTCTCGCTTCTCGACCCACCGACGGTGCCGGAGATCCTGCATTGCAATGCTCACTTCGGGCTGTCGGAGGCCCGTCGCCTTCTCGATGTCGACGGACGTCGTCTCGTCCCGTTTCGATAGGAAAACGAGCGTCTTCGCAATGTTTTTCGACATCCCGGTCCGGATGAAAAGGTCGACTATCGACTCATCTCTGCGGCTCAGGCGGGCTTCCTTCATCTAGGAGTCATTTGTAATATTCTTCCTCGTATATATATGGATTCCGATTAATTTGCAGGCCCTGATACGGTCATGTTGGTCGCGGTCTCTCGTGCACCACGTTTGTGAGTTGATAAGCCTTTAATAGCGGTTCCTCGTTCGATAACGTCTCAACGGGTCTTCCCATGAAAATGCCCCGGGTTATTCGGTCCTATTGCCCTCACTGCAACAAGCATACGGAGCAGGAGGTTGAGCGGGTCAAGAACCGACCTCGATCCGAACTCCGTAGGGGCCAACGTCGGTTTCGGCGCGTCATGCGGGGTTATGGGGGGTTTCCCCGCCCGAAGCCGGAGGGGCGCGAGAAACCGACGAAGCGAGTCCATCTCCGGTTCCGCTGCAAGGTATGCAAGAAGGCGTACCAGCGACCGACGTTGCGCGCGAAGAAGTTCGAGCTGGTGGAGGTCCACGAGAGTTGATTCCCCACCCCGAGTCGCGATTCCTTCGGGTCAAGTGCAAGGACTGTGGCAACGAACAGATCGTTTTCGACCGGGCGTCGAACGACGTCCTCTGCCAGGTGTGCGGGGCAACGCTTGCGCGGCCCACGGGCGGCAAGGCCGCAATCCGGGGCGAAATTGTGGGGGCCGTGGAATGAGGACGAAGGGCGCGGAGTATGAGTGGCCGGAGGAAGCCGAGCTCGTCGTCTGCACGGTGAAGGACGTGAAGAACTTCGGGGCCTTCGTGACCCTCGACGAATACGAGGGCAAGGAGGGCTTCATTCACATCGCCGAGGTGTCGAGCGGCTGGATCAAGTACATTCGCGACTACGTCCGCGAGGGACAGAAGCTCGTATGCAAGGTCCTCCGGGTCGATCGGGACAAAGCACACATCGACCTCAGCCTGAAGGCGGTCAACGAGCACCAGAGACGCGAGAAGATCCAGGAATGGAAGAACGAGCAGAAGGCGGAGAAGCTCCTCGCGATCGTTGCGGAGCGGCTCGGCGTCACGGTCGACGACGCGTGGGATCGTTTCGGGTACGACCTCCTCGACAAGTTCGGCACGCTGTATCGCGCATTCGAGGATTCCGTGACGGACCCCGACATCCTAGGTTCGGAGGGCTTCACGGGCCCCTGGGTTGAGACGTTCGACAAGGTCGCGAAGGAGAACATCGTTCCCCCCGCGGTCTCGATCGACGGGTACCTCGAGCTGACGAATCCGCGACCGGACGGCGCGGTCCATATCCGTGACGCACTCGTGAAGGCGGTGAAGGCCGATGGCGTCGCGGTGAAGGTTCAGTACATCGGTGCCCCACGATACCGGCTTGTCGTGCGGGCGTCGGACTACAAGACCGCGGAAGAGGAAATCCAGAAGGCCGCGGCGAAGGTTCTGAAGCACATCGAATCGAAGGGAGGCGCAGGGAAGTTCATCCGGCAGGAATGAGGAAGCCTTTACTATGCGCACTTTCATGAGAGTTTGTCGGACCTGTCGCGCGTACACGCTTCGGGACACGTGCCCGAAGTGTGGGGCCGCGTCGGCGAGCCCGCTCCCGCCGCGGTATTCGCCGGAGGACCGACACGGCAAGTACCGCCGACTCTTGAAGAAGGAAGGAGGGAACGGATGGAAAGCATCGTCGTGAGGTATCTCGAGAAGCCACAGCTAAACGACCCGATCTTCATCGAGGGCCTCCCGGGAATCGGCAACGTCGGCAAGCTTGCGGCCGAGCACTTGAAGGACGAACTCAAGGCCGTAAAGTTCGCGGAGATCTATTCGAAGTACTTCCCCCCGCAGGTCCTCGTCCTCGAAGACGGCCAGGTCCGCCTCGTGAACAACGAGATGCACTTCGTGAAACGGAACGGCGGACGGGATTTCGTAATCCTTACGGGCGATTACCAAGGCCTTACACCGGAGGGACAGTATGAGCTCAGCGACCGCGTTCTGAAAGAGATCACGGCCCTCGGTGTCCGCCAGGCGTTCACCCTCGGCGGCTATGGGCTCGGCCACATGGTCACGAAACCACGGGTCCTCGGCGCTGCGACGGACCTGGAACTTGTCAAGGACTTGGAGAAGCATGGCGTCGTGTTCACCCGGAGCGAGCCCGGGGCCGGGATCGTCGGCGCGAGTGGGCTCGTGCTCGGACTCGGGAAGGTGTACGGAGTCCGAAGCGTGTGTCTGATGGGCGAAACGAGCGGCTATTTCGTCGACCCGAAGAGCGCGCAAGCCGTCCTCACGGTCCTCACGAAGGTCCTCGGAATCGAGATCAGTTTCGCGGAACTCGAGACGAAAGCGAAGCAAATCGACCAGATCACGTCGAAGCTCCGCGAGGTCGAGGGGCAGCCGGAGACTCCGCGCAAGGAAGACCTCGGGTACATCGGCTAGCGCGGCCGTTCGCTGAAAAGCTTTTACCGCCCGAGCCCGTATCTCGCTGTGGATTCCCCCGATGGTGAGCGAACGGGACCGAAAGTCCTTTCTCGAAGGGTACGAGGAAGGCCTCCGGGCCGCCTGGGCGGAGACGATCAAGCTCGCCTCCCGAGGCTATTCATCGACGGAACTGGGCATCATGGCGAAGACGAGGCTCGCCGTGATCCACCGCGATGTCGAGACGATGGCCTCGCGCCTGGAGGAGGGCCTGCCATCCGAGGGAGGCGGAGGCGAGATTTCCGAGCGCGGGAGCTATCTCGTGAATGAGGAGAAGGCGGACGCGGTCTTCAATCAGCTCCGGACCCTTGTCGACGGCGGCGCGCGCGGGCTCCTGATCTCGCGGGCGCATCCCGCGGACGTGCTCCGCCGGTTCAAGCTCCGCGACGTCGAATCAATCTGGCTGAGCCGCACGCCAGGGAAGGCTAGGGGCGATGTCGCGGTCGCGGACCCCACTGACCTTGTGACGCTCGCGGGCGCGATCATCAAGTTCCTTGAGTCGGGCGGGAATGCGGCGATCGCGATGGAGGGCCTTGAGTACCTCGTGACCGTGAACGGATTCTCGAGCGTCCTGCGGTTCGTCCAGACCCTCAATGAAAAAGCCGTCGTGAACGATTCGTATCTTCTCGTGAGCGCGAATGCGGATGCGATGAAGGATCAGGAGTACAAGCTCCTCGCGAAAGAGATGGCGGGCGAGCTTTAGCGGGAAAACCTTTAACGCTCGCGGACGTACGCCGCGGCACGCTCCCGTAGTCTAGACCGGTCAAGGATGCTAGCCTTTCGAGCTGGTGACGCGGGTTCAAATCCCGCCGGGAGCACTCACTCCGAAATTCGAATCCGACCAAGGGCCAACAGTGGTTCTACCTCATTAGATTCAGCAAGCTGGCCGCCCGGCGCCTGAAGTTCTGAGTCCAGCAAGCCGAGGAAGCACTCGAAGGACGGACCTTGGCCGGGCTATCGCTTCGCGTAGTTGCTGGCTCCGGCCCAGTCGATCAGGACGACGGGTTCCTTCCCGACGACCCAGGCGTCATGCCCTTGGGGCAACGTGCTGACCTCGCCCGGGCCGACCTCGAACTCCTTGCCGTCGGACATCAGGACATGCAGACGACCGGATACGTGGTACTGAAAGTGAGGAGCCTCGCACCACTCCGTCTTCGCGACGGGCTTCACGTGTTTGGACCATCGCCACCCGGGTTGCAGGGTGAGACGCCCGACGACGCCGCCCCCAATCTTGATGAGCTCGACCTTGCCTTTCTCGAACGTCCGTGCCTCGTCTGGAGACTTGAACTCCTTGCGCTCCGCGCTTGCCATCGTTTTCCCCACCTAGACTGTCCCGAGTACCGTCCTGCCGATTTCGGGGAGGCCAAATGGATTGTACCTATATACACTTCCGTTCCCCGAAGCGCCATGGGGACCTGGGGAATAGATGAGGGTCTCGTCGGGACGTTCACCGAGCCGCCCTTCCCTGCCGCTCGGACCGTCTGTGCGGATGTAACCTGCCTCGTGACACGATCCCCCCACGATTCGCTACAGTTCGAGTCCCGCCCAGCGCGAGGCTTCGGAGGCCGAAAACCGACCGACCCCAGGCGGGTGGCGGTGGGTCATTCGCATTAGTCATATCTCAGTGCCCCTTCCAGTGAGATAACTCCCGTTATCAGCGATTTCTTCTGAGGGACCAGATTATGTATGTCATCGCGGGAATGCCCGCAAGCAGCAAAACCACCAGACCTGCTGCTATCCACGAATATACCCAATCATTGAACGTCCAATCTTGAAAGGCAAGGTTCCACTTACCATCGGTCCACACAATGACAAACCACACCAATCCAATGAAGAATGAGATGCCACCGTTTTCACCGGCCGATCTACTGCGTCGGGGCCCTCCTTCATACTCTCTCCGTTCTTCGTCTGGCAGTTTCTTGTACCATAGGAAATATGCTGCCACCACTATTGGAATCACCCAGCTCGCCACGAGGACGAGTTCCCATAGAATCGCACTCAGTATGAAAGTGAGAACATAGCCCACGGTCCACTCACCAAGCCCTGATGGCACGAGTCCAGTTGTCTGTGCATCGGCAACCACCCATAAGAAGATAAGAAGCGACGCAACAGCAGCTACGGCAATCCCTCCGACCATTGATAGTGTCATCTTCCAGTGTCTTCGCACAAACTTCTTCCAGGCTTTGCCTCCTGGCTCGTCACTGGTTTCCATAGTTCCAATCTCCCTCATCGGTTGTGTTCCAATGTCATTACTACATTTCCCCTTTGTGCCCGGTTTCGACATACCTGTCGGCCTGGGCGATTTGTACCAACGTTTGTCGAGGAAGGCGATCCAAGTGAGTCTACTCCCCGCCGGGAGCAATCCGTCTCGGAAGGTCAATGTTGTCGCGGAGATTACGTCGCACCCCGCCAGGCCGGGAATTCCTGGGCCATCCGGACGGCAAGATCGAAATTATGGACGGAGATCTCCTCGATGTTCACCCCGAGCGGGACGGGGTTTTTCGCCCTCGCCATCGCGTTCCGGATGCGAGCCCAGATTGAACGAGCGACATCCAGCGACGCGATTCCTGTCTCCCGATTGCGGTGGTCGAGGAGGGCATCCTCCGTCTCCGGTGTGATCGTGGCCCCGAGCCACACGAGAAATTCGATGTCCTCGTAGTCTGCGACAGGGGCGAAGCTGAGGAGGACCGTTGCGGGCTTCACCCCGACGGCCGTGCATGCGTCGCCGTAGGCCGTCAGCACGGACGCCGCCGGCTCCGGCTCGAAGAGGACCTGGGTCGTGAAGAATCGACCCCCCGCCTGCGTCTTCCGGACGAGACGGTCGACTTCGCCCGGACGTTCCGGAATCGTGATGTTCCCGCACGAGAGATCAGCGCGACCGCGCGCTGTTTCCTGAAGGATCCGGTTCGCGCTCACGACGTCTGGCCCGGGATAGGAATTGTGACTGCTCGTCCCGCCCACGAGGACGAAGTTCCTCAAACCGTACGTTCCCGTGGACTCGTGGAGGTACGCGCGGAAAGCCCGCTCGCTTTCGAGGTGGACGACGACCTTGTTCACGATCGTCTCCACGGAAGAGCCGTCGTTCAACCGGAGAGCGAACTCTCGCGGGTCGAGGTTTCGATAAAATGGGAGGCCCACGTGGTTCTCATCGAGCACCTCTGGCAGGTTCACCGCGTCGAGGTGGGGGATCGCCTTGACGGCTGCCTGCACGCGGCGAATGAGTCCCCGCAGAACGTTCTCGCTCGCGCGGCGGTGCGGCGGAACGACCTCGAGAATGATCGGGAAGCGATGGAGGCGGTCGGCGAACGTCACACGTCGGTCCCTCTGAGACTGGGTCATACACGGAGGCTGCACTAACGCTTTTCGGATTCGAGACCGCAGCTTGAAAGCCGACGTCGTCATCGGCCGTGCGGATGGCCCGCCCCGCGACGGCGGAAGCGCTCCCGCCCGGCACCGACGCGTTCACCCGCCGGGAATGGTCCCTCATCAAGGGGTTGCGGACTCCGGAACTGGTTCAGCGTTGGCTGCGGTCCCTCCCATACAACTACGAGGAGAACGGGGAAACCCTGCGGACGTTCCGCATCGTCGCGCGGCTCGGCACCGCCCATTGCCTCGAAGCGGCTCTCTGCGCAGCGATGATCATGGAGCAACACGGTTACCCGCCGCTGCTCCTCGACATGGAGTCCGTCGACGAACTCGATCACGTCGTGTTCCTCTTTCGACGCGGGGGATCGTGGGGCACCGTCGCGAAGTCCCGTGACCCCGGCTTGTTTGGCCGGAGACCCGTGTTCCGCTCCGTCCGCGACCTCGCGTGGAGCTACTTTGATCCATACATCGACATGACGGGCCGGATTGTCGGCTACGGCATCCTGGACCTCCGCACCGTTCGGCGCGTGAACTGGAGGACGAGCGAGGGGAACGTGTGGGCCCTCGAACGGGCGCTAATCTCGATGCAGCATCGCACCCTCCGCTCCTCCGACGTGCGCTATGAGCGATGGCACCGGCGGTATCGAGAGTTCAAGAATCGATATCCGGACCGGAAGCCGGTGTATTACTTGAACCGGATCGTGTGGCTCTAGGCGGGGAAAGGACGTAGGTTCATCTCTCGGCCGGGATACATGACGTCGGCATGCCCTCCCACCCCGAACGATGCCCGAGGTGCGGGAAGCTGACGTGGAACTGGTACTACCTTTCCGCCAGGATCCAGATCCAGTGCGAGCACTGCGGGTTCGCAGGCCAGGTGAGCAACACGCCCACAGCGGGCGTCCAAGGATATCGGTCCTGAGAATACTCCGGAGGGACCGCCACATTCATAACGTGATAGATTTCTATCCGACGGGGGTCGAGGAGTGCGGGAGGCTACCATCCCACGGAAGACGTTCCCTCCAATGGGATTTCGTTCCACGAGCGGTCGTTGCATCCCTGAGTGGGAAGACCGAGACTCTGGCGAACGGCCAACGGTTTTCGATGACGCGGAGCGCCTTGATTTCTCCTCGAATCGCGCGACGCGTTCGGTCGCCGTGTTCGAGAACGCTGACAAGTGAACCGTCACGGCCATCTGCCGGCGCCGACCCTCTTACGGTCGCGACCGTGGTTACTCTCTCGAAGGTCGGCCGTCGAACGCCGAATTTGTTATCGCACCTCGGAATTTTGGATGAAGTCTTATATAACGTCGGCCTCCTAGAACCCGGTCGTGGGCTCCCCGTCTCGATTTTTGCCCGTTGTAATTGCCGTAATCGTGCTCTCGATTCCCCTGCTCGCCATCCTCGCAATTTCCGCTCCGCCCGCGGGTCTCCTCGTGCCCAAGCGGGTGCCGCAACACCTGATTGTTCCCGCGCCAGGCGCCCTCGGCGGGGCGCCGCATCCGATCCCCGGACCGGCGATGGTCTCAGACCCGCCCGGCATCTCCGTCGTGGGAACCCACCCCCTGATCGCACTGCCGATTGAGTTCGTGGGGCTCAATCACGCACCGGCCCATGACACCGCGTTCTTCGACGGCATGCTCGACGACCCGAGCAGTGGGAGCGTAAACGCGTTCTACCGCGAGAACTCGTATGGGCAGTTCGGCATCCAGGCGACCGTCGCGAACTGGGTCCGAAGCTCCCAGACGATGGCGTACTACGGTGAAGACAGTACTAGCGGCATCGACGACCGGACGGGGCCGATCTACCGGCTCGTCGCGGAGGCCGTAACCCGCGCGGACCCCAGCGTGGACTTCCGCCAGTTCGACGGAGACGGGGACGGCGTCGTCGACCACCTCGTGGTCATCCACGCGGGGGCCGCGCAAGAGAGAAACCCGTCGAACGCCAATCTCATCTGGTCCCATCGGTGGGCCGTGCTCGACGGCAACCCCGCGATCCCAGGGGACCAGCGACTCGTCGCGGACGGGGTCCAGATCTACGGGTACATCATGATCAGCGAGGACTCGCCCATGGGCGTCGTTTCACACGAACTGGGACACGACCTCGGCCTCCCGGACCTGTACGACACGGACAGCTCGAGCTTGGGCGTCGGGATCTGGGACGTCATGGGCACCGGTTCCTGGAACTCCGTCTTTCCTTCTCCGGAGGGCACATCACCCGCACACTTCAGTGCGTGGGCCAAGGCGACGCTCGGATGGCTCACGCCGATCGAAGTGACCGCTGCAATCCTGAGCGGGCAAATCCCCGCAATCGAGACTACGCCCACCGCGTACCGGCTCACGATCAAAGAGACCGGAAACGGTGACGAGTACTTCCTCGTCGAAAATCGCCAGAGGATCGGATTCGACGCCGGGCTCCCCGCGAGCGGGATCCTGATCTGGCACGTCGACGATTCCATCGTGAACAACGACAACGATGTCCACCGGCTCGTCGACCTCGAGGAGGCGGACGAAGCGTCCGGTGAGAACCCCGAAGACCCAACGGATGCGTGGGTCTCGGACCCCATTGGCTTCGGCGCGACGACGGTCCCGAACTCGAACGGGTATGGGAACGTGCGCACCGGCTGGAAGGTCCGGAACATCGGGCCATCGAACACCTCGATGTCGGCGGACCTCTCGAAGGAGGTTGACGACGACCTCTCCGTTGTTGGCGTCAACGGCATCTTCGCGGTACCGGTCGCCGGACCAACCACGGTCACCGCGAGCATTCGTAATGAAGGGACGCGCGACCAGGTCAACGTGAACATCAGCGCACGGATCTTTCTCAACGTGATGGACGCTGCCGCAGAGCGGACGGTCCCGAACGCCCGGAGGGTCCTCGGATCCCTGCGATCGGGGGAGTTCGCGAACGTGTCCTGGCCCTACACGCCGGCGGACGTCGGGCGGTACATCGTCTCCGTTCGGGTCGACCTCAGCGCGGACGAGATTCCGGAGAATAACGAGCGCCTGTCGCACTTTACGGCCCATCGCTTCTCATTCATGGACGATATCGAGAACGGCGTGGGGCCATGGACGATGCCGGGCCAGTCTTCGGACGACTCGCACCGATGGCAGATTGTCGACGACACGGACACCTACGGAAGTTCCCACAGCCCGACGAACGCGTGGCGGTTTGGCTTCTTCCCGACGCTGGTTCCGAATCCTCTTCCACCGGTGTTTCACTATCTTGAATCCGGACCCATCACGGTCCCGGCCGGTCCCACGTACCTCCTCTACTATCACCGCTATGACCTGTGGGGACGATCTGAGTCGCCGGTCATCATCAACCCCGCCGAGACCGACCACGGGTATACCGAGGTCTCGGTCAATGGCGGCCCATGGGTGGCGGTCGCGCATGCGCAGGGGAGGAACCTCCGGTGGACGGTTGGGAGCATGAACCTCACGGGGCTTGTCCCGGGGAGTGGCGCAACGCTCCGAATCCGGTTCAACGTCACCTCGAGCATCATGCCGCAGTCCGGCGGGTGGTGGATCGACGACGTAATGCTGACGCCAACGAACTTCAGCTATGCGGTGGCGGTCGTTCCCATCGCGCCGCAGCGAACGATTGAGCCAGGGGATCTCGCGACGTTCGCGTTCAAGGCCGTGAACGTCGGGGACTTCGATGACACGATTGCTGCCTCCGTCGCCCTCCCGCAAGGATGGACGGCCGAGATGATTGTAAACTCGAGCGCCGTACTGCCCGTGAATCAAGTTCGCGTCCCTCTGATCCCGGACGGGGAGACGACGCTCCAGCTCCGGGTGCGCTCTCCGGCGGGAGTCCTTCGGGGCACGATCGCAGAGATTCCGGTGACCGTGGCCTCGATGAACGACCCCGCGAGACAGGCCTCGTTCCTCGCGGTCGTCGAGATCAACGACCCCCTCGGCCTGTTCGGCCTTCAACGATATCTTCCGCTCCTCATCGTGGTCGGAGTCGGTCTTTTGATCATCATCGTGGTCGTCGATCGCGTCAAGGCCCGCAAGTTTCGGGGGACCGTCCGATAGGTTCATTGGAACGCCTCGGGTTGCCGTCCCGTGTTTGTCGAACACCCGCTCATCCGCCGCGGAACGCTTGAGGACCGCGACTATCAACGTAACATCGCCGGAACGTGCGGCGAGAAGTCCACGCTCGTCGTCCTCCCAACGGGGATGGGCAAGACCGTCATCGCGGCGCGCGTGATCGCGGCAGTCCTCCGCCAACGAGGCGGGAGGGTTCTGTTTCTCGCGCCGACGAAACCTCTCGTCGAGCAACACGCGGCGCGCCTGAAGGACTTCCTCGTCGTCGACCGAATCGCTCTGTTTACGGGAGAAGTCACGCCCCCGGAGGAGCGTGAAC
>Ga0209521_10003938_pt1 | contig 11929 bp, 10 predicted proteins | sample Rifsed19ft4_FD_184016 | JGI IMG/M metagenome (GOLD analysis project Ga0209521, IMG submission 184016) | Soil microbial communities from Rifle, Colorado, USA - sediment 19ft 4 (version 2) | ecosystem: Environmental > Terrestrial > Deep subsurface > Rock core/Sediment | place: Rifle, Colorado... | reverse complement strand
AGCTTGAAGAAAAAAGGCAGGAACTAAAAAAACTCCGATGGCTGGGGTGGCTCAATATTCAAGTATCACGGCGGCTCAAAATTAGATTGTCAAAAACAACTACACGCTGGGGTTTTCTCCGAATGAGGGACCCCCCGTGCAATTGGTCTAAAAACGGCGGGCAGGTCAATGGAGCTATGGATCCACCCTGATGTCATCTGGCGGATTCGGGTACTTGACGCCAGGAGCAGGGTTGTCCGGGTCCGTCTCGGAAATCTGGATGTCGTCCCACCACCGAATGCCGGCGACATCGGTTACCGTGACATACGAACCGATGATCGCCAGATTCAAGTTATTTGAGGTGAATCTCATGTTCACGTCGGTATGGTCCGCTTTCAATACCCCGTTGACCCAAAGTTTCAATATTCCGTTCGCCACATTCGGAGTGTTCGGTTTTATATAGATCTTGACCAGGTCCCACTGCCCTTCCCGATACTTCACGGGGGTCCCCTGATTTTGAAACGCCAACGATCCCGAAAGCCACGAACCGTCCGGGTTCCAATGGGTCGGTTCGAAGATGTATTCTCCCCGCCGGGATCCGTTGTTGTAATTGACGGCGATCTCGAAAATAACCTGGTCCCGCCGAAGATTGTTCGGATCCTCGAAGTTCATCAAAAAGATCTTGTTGTAGTTCTGCGTACTCCCCAGATCGAATCCGGTATCGTATTTATGCGCGAACTTGAAGTAAACTCCATTTCCGATCGGGACACCCCCCGCCTGCGGGTGATCCCCGAACGGCCTGTCCATGTAGTAATCCGTGGTTTGTCCCATGATACTGACGCCGCGCGCCGCGTAGGAACCCGTTTGATGATCGCCGGATGACACGCTGAATCCGTTGATTCCTCCCGGCAGCCATGCGGAAAAGTTCCCGGACTCGAAACCGTCCCGGAATGGCAAACCGGAAGCCGCGTACACCGCAACAGGATTCCCCACGAGAATAACCAGAATGAACGCGATGATGACTCTCTTCATTTTTCAACCTCCTCATTCATCTTGCCGGTTGTCCGGATGCGATCCCGCCTTCAAGTGCACCAAGCCATCCTATCGTGCGCGATCACCCATCCTTGAAAGGGTCAGGGACGACCGATGACCTCGCCTACTACCATGGCGGCGTGCCGGGACAAACGCGAATAACCGGCGGGGGATATATGGCTGCCGTCGTCCGTCGCGTAAACCTTTCCTCTTTTTCCCAGGGTGTCCGCCAACAACGGTTGAAAATCGAGAAGTGGTATGGCTTGTTTCCTCGCATACGCACGGATCCATTCGTTGGTGGATAGAACATGCCTGTTGATGTAATCTTGATATCCCTCCTTTCCCATGGCACGCCCTATCCATGTTGCGACCATCTCCTTCAAACCGCTCTTTTCCCGAATCGTCACCTCCGTGGCAAGGATCGGTTTGATCCCGTTCGCCCGCGCCATGTCGACCATCCCGGTGATGTTGCTCCGGGTCCTTTCCAGCGTCGCCGAGACCTTGTCCCTATCGGACCGAAAGATGTCGTTTATGAAACCCCAGATGACGACCGCCTCGGGCCGTTCGGTCACAACGTCTCTCTTGAATCGCGCAAGCATTTCAGACGATTGTTCGCCGCCGACGCCCTTGTTGATGACGGTGATGCCTTCCATCGGTATTTCCGTCAATCCCTTGGCGTAGGACGCTCCAAGGACGACGATGACCCTGTCCTTTCTTGTCCGTTCCATCCCCCCAGCGATGGACTTCAAGCCCTCTTCTCCTTTCCGTCCGGCGGAGAGGGATTCCTCCCCTCCTGTCGTAATCCGGCACGAGAAAACCAGGGATATTAGAGTCAAGGAGGTCATGATCGTCCACTTTCGATGCATCGTTACCTCGAGGCGGATCGGTCGAAGGGATTTCGTACCCTATCCGTGTGCAGCGTCAACCCGGAGTCATGCGGTACCAGAGGATCCCCAGGTACTCTTTCACAGCCAGATCCGCGTAGATCAAGTTGTTGACGGAAGGCAGGTAATCCACGGCCAGAATATTCTTGCGAGTTAAAAACCCGGTTGGAGCGGGGATCGGCGTCATCCCACGTTCCCTGAAGGCCATGACGCTTCGGGGCATGTGCCCGGCCGACGTCACGAGAAGGAAGGGCCGGGTACCGATCAGATTCTGCAGGTTCCGGCTGCTCTCCCGCGTGCTATCGGATTGATCGTCGAGGTGGATCCGTTCGAGGGGGATTCCCTGCGAAACAAGAACTCGTCGCATGATATCGGGAACTCCGCCGTGTCCGGTCACGACGACGGTGGCCTCGGGAAACCGGGTATGGAGGTACCTGGTTTCGAGCAGGCGTGAAGCCGTGTAGGAATTTACATGACTGCTGACCGGTTGATGGACGCTGGATTCGCCGTACCCCGCCATCACAACGATATGGCGAACCGGGCCGGGGATCCGACGGACGTCGAGTGGAGTGTTCCGGTACTCCAGACTGCCGAGCATCAGGTAGGAGACAGGACCGGTTCCGAGGATTGCCAGGAGGGCGGCCCCGCCTGCCAGCAAGGCAATTCCCACCCGTCGCGTTCGCTTCGCCGCAAGGAGGACCAAGCCTCCGATCAAGGCCACCGAGACGAGGGCCGAAGGAAGAGGGAGATATTTCATGAATAGAATCCGGGCCGGTGAATTGCCCGATCCAGATCAGACACCTACACGCGGCATGGCGCCAGCCTGGGCGATGATCTTTTCCGCGAGCGCCGTTTCGTATTTCTCGGAGGCGAAGGCCGCATAAATGTCGATCGGTTTCCGTCCCGGCAGCATCAAGCGCTGGATGAGTTTCAGGAGAGGGGACAGAAGGCGGATGGCGAATGTCGGTACGACCAGCGGCTTGAGGTCGGGACGCCGGGAAATAATTCGCCGCACCAGGTCCCGCCGCGTCGGAGGATCGGGTTCCACGAGGTTCAGCACGGGAGGAGCTTTTCCGAAATCCTCGAGGTAATATCGGATTACGCTTGCCGCCGTGTCCACGCCGCATATGGCCATGCGGCTTCCATTGCTCCCCATGCAGACGAAACGACGACCCACTTCACGCCCCAGTCTGCCGGGTGGTTCGAACGCGGAGAAATCGACCAGAGGGCCGAGGCGGATCACGGCCGACCGGAACCCCGGTTTCCGCGGAAAGTCCCGTACGAACCGTTCGGCCTCGGCTTTTCCCCACACGTAGGGGCCCCTCTCCTCATTCCCCGTATCCACCGGGGTCTCCTCATCGATCGGGCCCTTGACGTCCTTTCCGGATTTCAGAACCGCGATGCTGCTGATGTGGACGAATACATCCGCCCCCGCCGTACTGGTTGCCTCCAGCAGGTTTCGAGTAACATCGATCGTATTGCGTACGTGGGCTGCCTTCTTCCCCGCCGTTTCAGCGGCCCCATGGACGACCGCGCGAACCCCGGACAGCAAGTCGGTGAGGACACCGGCTCCAAGGTCCGCTTCCACGTATTCGACCCCCGCCACCCTGTCGGACGGCGCCGGCACCCGGCGGGTCGGTACGCGCACCGCCCATCCGCCCCTGCGCAGTTCGGCAGCCACCTTTTTCCCGAGAAAACCGGTTCCACCGGACAGGAGAACCGTTCCCCTGTCGCCCCGCAGCGGCGGCAAAGAGCGCTCCTCCTCCAGGAGCGCGTCGGCCACACCCGCTTCATGGTGTGCGACGGCGCTCTTCAGACGCTCCCCCACGGCATCACACACCGTCACGGTGTCAACGATCGATGACGGGGTCATGGGAGATGGTCCCCCTCCAAGGATGCTTCGATGAAATGATGAAATGAGCTCCGAAAGACCGGGATATATCCCTTTCCTGCGCGTCCGGATCAGCTCTGCAAGGCCATTCAAAGCTCCTGTGCACATCTGGCGGGCCGAACTGAAGGGGCTCAGGACGATGGAGACCGCCGAGCTGCCGGGTCCCGGCAATTTGACGAGCAGCCCGTGTACGAAATCGGCATGGAGGGATCCGTTGGTCCCGACGATCTTGAGGTACGACTCGACCGGACGCCCGTTGAGGGTGACGAAAAGAATACCAGTTACGCCCCCTCGCCGAAGGATGGCGAGGACGTCCCCCTCGGGTTGTGCCGTCACGGACAGGATCTCCACTCCCTCTCCTCCCGGGTTCCCGGCGCCGAGGAAATGAAGGAGGGTATAGACGGGGTGCGGGAGGATGTCCAAGAGTTGTTCCTCCGGGCTCATGGGACGCGTGCTGTCTCCGGATTTCCGGGAAGGGCGGAAGGAAAAATGACTTTCCACGTGGACTATCCTGCCGATCAGCGGAAGCGCTTTCGCCGCATCTACGGTCGGCTTTTCGTATAGGAGCTGGTGCCCGGCGCAGATCTTCAGGTTCTTTCGAGCTGCCAGTGCGATCAACGAGACAGCGTCCTCGGCTCTCTGTGTGAACGGCTTTTCGACGAGCACGTGGATTCCCGATTCCAGCGCAACTGCGGCGAGTCGAGCGTGGGAGGCAGGAGGGGTACAGATGTGGATGACTGCGGGACGGCATTCCGATATCATCTCCTCCGTGTCGCGGAAGATCCGGGCTCCGGGGGGGAGGATCTTCATCAGCATGTCGGACTCCGCGAGGGGGTCCGAAACGGCGACGAGTTCCGCTTCGTCCTGAAGCGCCACGGCCCGGATGTGTTTGATGCCCATCTTCCCGCACCCGATCACCGCCACGGAGATCTTGTGTTTCGAAATCGTATCTCCCATTATCACCCCTTCATTCCGTGTATCGATTCATCCCTGCTGTCATCGAGAAGGATGCCCTTCCCTAGTGACTGGGAAGGGCATGCAGGGCGGCAATTCCGAAACGCGAAGCCTGGATCACCAGGACTATGGTTCACCGGATGCTTGAACCATCGAGCGGAAATGCGCATTCTCCCCCAGAAGCTTGTCGTATGTTCCGTCTGCAACGACGGTTCCGTGATCCAGAACGAGGATCCGATCGCAGTTGCGAACAGTGGAAAGGCGGTGCGCGACGATGAATATCGTCTTTCGACGGCCGATGGCGTGCATTTCTTCCATGACAACCGACTCCGTCAGGTTGTCCAGCGCGCTCGTCGCTTCGTCGAAGACCAGCACACCCGGATCGTGATACAGCGCCCTGGCTATCCCGATCCGCTGCCGCTCGCCGCCGGATAGTCTCACGCCCTGCTCACCGATGATCGTGTCGTATCCCTGGGGGAGTTCCTTTTCTATAAAATCATGGAGATTCGCTATTCGTGCCACGCGCTTAACAGCGTCCATGTCGACTTCTTCCCTGTAACATCCAAAGGCGATATTGAGAGCGATCGTGTCGTCGAGAAGATGGATGTTCTGCGGCACGTACCCTACACCTCTCTGCCAAGCGCGAACGTTGCGGTGATCGACGACTTCACCGTCCACCAGAATCCGCCCGGTCGTCGGCGTCAACAATCCCAGCAGAAGATCGATGAACGTCGTCTTGCCGGCGCCGCTCGTACCGACCACACCGATCATGGTGCTCTCGCGAACGGTCAGGTTGATGCCCTCCAGTGCCGGATGCATGGCGCCTGGATACCGAAACGACATATCCTGTAATTCGAGGCGATCGCGAAGCGTCATCTCGGCCCGCAAGTCCGGATTGGAGGAGTCCATGGCCCGCAATGGCGTCTTTACCTCGAGTTTGTTCATGTCATGTCGCAACGTGTCAAGGGCCGGAAGCGAAAACCGGATTTGGGAAAGGCTCTTGTAGATCCCCTGCAGGGCAGGCATCAGACGATATCCCGCAACCGCATACACCCCGACGACAGGGAGCGCCATTCCCACTCCGCCGTGCACGTTGATCAGGTAAAGGAGCACCAGCAACATCCCCCCGAATATCAGGCCTTGCATGAACAAGGACGGCAGTTCCGCAACCACGGCACCCACAATGCCACGACGGGCAAGCCGTTCCGAGGGAATCCGGAACCTCTCCAGGAATCTCGACTCCATGCCGGACAGCTTCACGTACTTGATGCCGCTGAAGGCCTCATGAACCGCCTTGAACCGCTGCTGGTTCGCCTCCAAACGCTCCTTTCCGATGATCTCCAGGCGGCGTTTCGTGAAAATGAAGACCGCCATGTAAACCACGCCCAGGATGGCCACAGCGCTCGTTGCCAGCAGAGGATCGACGATGACGAGGATGGTAAATATCAAAATCACGCTCGCCGCATTCGCCACGACAAACATTGCAGGAGTGATCACGTTCTGAACGACGTTGGTGACCTCGTGCAGCACCTTGACCGAAAAATCGGAACTGTGACGTTTGAAGAACCAGTGATACGGTTGCTGCAGGTAGCTCGCCAACAACCGGACCCCGATCGCGTGCGTCTGGAGGAACATGAAACGAAGCTGCGCCCATATCGTTATCCCGCGGAGCACGCTCGATCCCACGAGCAACACGAAGGTTGCCGCGCCAAGAAGGAAAAGGAATTCCGCCCGGGACTCGGAACCTACCGCTTTATACAACGTTGCGAGGTAGGGATTGGTAACGATGACATCGGGATTCGCAAGGACGGCAAGGAACGGCATGATGGACACGATGCCCACCGACTCGATAATCGCCATGGCCAGCACCAGCAACAGAACCATGCACGCTTGGCGAATATCTCGCGGATCGAGGATCCGCAACAAATGTTCGAGCGTCTTGGGCATCTTCTTAAAGTTTACCAATTCAATGGGTTATTTTATCAACCTGCATCGGTCCCGTCGCATTCTCTATCGCCCAGCGAGGCAGGATAAGCTTCGCCGATTTTGTACGGTCCTTCGAGTTGTTCATGCTCGAACGACAAGAGATTCTTGGGCGTCGAGGCGAAATTCCCCGGAATTCGCCGGCGCATTACGCCGGGAATTTGCGGAAACAACCAAATCCGGGAACAATGTTTCCAGGAAGTTGAAAGATGGAACCAAGGGATTCTGGATGGAAAGTATATTATCCGATCTCGCAGTGAATGATCATGTGCATTGGGCCGGGCAAAATTCCCACCTGTCCGGACGAATTTAGATTCATGGTTCCACGATGTAGATGTTCTTGGGCTGGGCCGGGCGACGGGAAGCCGCCAGGAATCCCTGAGGCGGGCCTATATATCGGTTCGATATCGCCAGTTCGTCGATCTTGAAGTAGTTGTTCGCGTTGGCGACTCCTCCTGCGTGAAAGAAACCGCCGATTATGTCCACAGCGGACCATTCCTCCCCGGCAGTCCCCATCGGCTTGGAGACGTACAGGCCACTGAGGACACCATCCTGAGTATGGACATAGAGATTGTTGACCCCGGTTGCTGAATTGGCTTCGAACTCAATGCAGACCCACTCCATTTCCCGACCGGGAGGATTGCCAATTCGTAATCGGTCCGTTCCATCGGGCCAGAAATCTCCCCCCTCATAGCGGCAGGTCGTTCCGTCGCAGGCTCCGTAGGTCATATATGTCTGGTCGTCGTAAACCCTCGATATGATCATCGGGCGTTGCTCTACGCCCCTGTTGATGATGATGACTTTGTTCTGAAGTCTTTCGTTCTCAATGTAAGCGCTGCCATGATATATAAGAAAACGAACGTTAATCTGAGTCCCACTCAAGCCGGTGAACTGACCGAGACCCGAGTATCCTTCCGCGTTTCCGACGGGTGGAGTGAACCGCGCGGCGCCTCCTCGCCATCCTCCGGTGGAATCCCAACTGTGAGTCGCACCCGATGAAATCCAAAGGAGATCCTGGTAATTACTGGAATCGAACTTCTCTTCGAATGGCAGGCTGATGTTCCGACCCCCAGAAGCACCGGATGACCAGAACATCGTAACTGCCATGACCAACAGGCAGACCGTCTTTTTCATGCGTTGTTTCCTCCCCGAGAGTCCAGGATTCGCTCGACGGGCGTGGCACTGCTATCCGCGGCCAATCGTAGCCTAAGCGTATATCGTACCGAATGCAATGATCATTCCAGCAATATACATGCCATGACGCATTACCTACCCACTGCTCGTTCCATCAGCCGACATGCCCACACCCGGAGCAGAAAGGCGTCCGTCCCCGGTTTCGTAAGTCCAAATCGTAACCGTCGTACCGGGACCCGAATTCCGAACGGCATCTTCCGGCCGCATCTCGATACAAGCTTGGCGAGCTTCACGGAAAAATTAGATCGAAAGACGAGGAAATGGACCTTCATCCGGGAACTCCTTCCTGAGAGTCATGGAATAATTACAGTAATGTAACCATGGATGCATCTATGAAATTCATCGAATGCGAACCAGGAACGTTGGTCCCCATACCTTTCGGTGGAATTATATCGCACTAATTCGTCCTGGTCCCGGATATCGGATTGTTGACGTTCTCCTGTCAACGACGCATTATCGAGAGCCTCGTCTGCGCAATTCGGACGATGGGAAGATTTCTCGCGAGTTCCTGGATCGCCCTTGCTACACTCATGCAACCGGGATGGTAGTCGTCCCAGATGATCACACCGCGCGACGACAGCATGCGCAACGCATTTGCGCTGTCATCGAGGACGTCCGAATACTCGTGTGACCCATCGACGAATACAAGATCAATCTTGTTCTCGAATGGGGAGAAGTCGAAAAGCCGACTGTTTACACGGTGTGAAACGATGCGCCCGAAGTACTCTGGCCGGTTGCGGAAATTTCTTCCGATGGCCTCGACCACGTCCTGACCCCAGACAATCTCATCGGCGGGTAGATCCAGCGTGTGGACTACCGCCCGCGTTGCAGCGTCCGCGAGTAACGTCGTTGTTGACCCACTGTAGGTACCGAATTCGAATATCATTGCGGGCTTTAGCAAATCGGTGACTGCGGCGAGGACCATTCGTTCGCCATAAGGCAATTCAAAATGGTGCTGCACGTCAACGGATAATGAGATGGAACGCATGGCGAGTTGTGGGAACAAGTTCGTAAGGTAGATCTCCACCGGATGGTCCGAGTTGACAAAAGACCACCTGTCCATTTCTGACCGAAGACGTCCAACTCGGTTCGACCTCGCAAAGAATCGAGTCGTCGCCTGCCAAGGCGTTAGCATACCCTCCCCTTTCGTTCATAATTTTCCTTGCTTTCCATAATCGGCATGGATGAGCTGAGCTGCAGTGCACAAGGCGGCGACGACATAAAGATGGGGATAATAGATGGCCGATAGAAATGCCCCCGCAACGGCAAATCCTATGAGGCTGGCGTTCAAATGGGTATATAGTTTGCCGGATATGAAGCCGATTTCCAGCTTCTTATCTCCGGACAACTCGCGCGCAATTCGAAAATTGGTCCACAGGTTCGACAGGATAATGCCGAGCAGCACAATCAAGGCCGGAAATCCGACTTCGCCCAGAAGCTGAAAGTATATAGAGTGGGCGTTCATCCAGCGCATATCCGTCCGGCCAACCCCGGGAGGACGATAAAACTGCCCAAAAGCACTGGGAAAACCCCCGGGACCGATTCCGTTCAGCGGATGATCGAATGCGATGCGAATTGCCGATTTCCAGGCAAGCACCCTGTTATAGGCCGATGATTCGGTGGTGTAGGTACTGATGGTGCGCATTCGATCCATATACTGTGGAGTGGCCAGCACTAAGAGAAGCATCGCCCCGAGCCCCAAGAGCGCGAAGGACAGAAATTTTCTCCGGGTGTTCATGCAGATGTAGAATGTTGCGGCGGCCAGGGCCAAGGATCCTCCGCGAGACTGGGTCAGGATGATTGTTGTGATGAACAGTAGGGCGGTTACACCGTAGAACAGCTTCGAAATCTTCCCCTGTGCCTCCATGAACAACAGGAGGCACATCGGCAACACGATGTTCAATGAAAGCGCGAAGTCGTTGCCGTCCCCAAGAAAGTATCCGGCCAAGAGGTAGGATCTTTCGTGAAAATTGGCGAACATTTGCGCATTCAGAACGATCAGGAACAGGTGCGCAAGTACCAGGATAACGAGAATGCCTTTCAGCCTTGAAAGAGTATTGATGTTCCTGACCAGGATGAAATAAATGAAAAAATATCCCAGCACGCTCTTGAAGGTCAGCGCCGCCGTGTAATGAACGCGTGCAAAGAGTGACGAAACGACGAAGAAGAACATGTAGGCGATCAAGTACTTGAAGTTTCTGTTTTTCGCAATATCTCGGATAGTGAATCCATTGTTGGTGAATGCCGTACCCGCCAGCAGAAGCCCCGGAAGAATGGTATTCAAATGGAGCGGCTTCAGGAACGGAACGATATCCGATGGTCTGACATATTCCACGACGAAAAACAGCAATATCCCTATATAGATCAATTAAGTTTCGCCTCTGCCGGAATTCGCTCCCTGCCTCATGGTTTCAAGATCCGATTCGTCTTTTCCCATTCCGATTTCCGTCTCTCGAAGACCGCCTTAATGGTGACGAACAATCTCCATGCAAGAAAGATGGGAACCATGGGGAGGGATGCCCACGTCTTTGCCGACGCCTGCGACATGACCAAACCGAGTGCGAATATCGCCAGTTGGATCCCGATATTGACGGTCAGGACCAAATCCGCCGCGGGAAACTTCCATCCCGCATAACCGAGGCCCAAGGAAAGAAACAACGTCAGAAGGGACCAGTTGAGCAACATGGAGTGGGATGGAAGCAACAATTCGATGGCCGCATCCAACGGAACGAGGCTTTTTCGCTTCACTGCCATGGCGAGGAGCTTCGGCACGTATTTCAAGGAAGTTTGCATTCGCCCCCTCACCCAACGTTTCCGCTGGACTTCTCCGTGCCTCAACCGGATGACGGCATGCGAGTAGATGACGGCACATCCCTGGTAAGTGGGGACATACCCGTCGCAAACGAGTTTCGAATAATATTCCCAGTTCTCTGTGAGAGAAAATGCGTTCCATCCGTACCGCGCGATGACCCCCCGGTCGAAGCACATCCCGTTCCCCATCAGTGGGCAGGACAGTCCGAGTATCGTCTTGCAGGAATACCGAAGGTGAAACTTGATCGCTCCGGTGACGACCGACAGACGCGTCAGCCACGAATCCTCCGGATTCATGATTCCGAAGTATCCCTGCACGATCTCCGCTCCCGAATCCAGTTTTTCATTCATGGCCGGTAGAAAGTTGCGATCGATCCGGGTGTCGGCGTCCACGATCACGAATGCGTCGTATCGGGAAAGGTCGATAATCCGGAAGAGCCATTCAAGCGCGTAAGGCTTTCCATGAAGGACATCGTCGGTGCGTTCCTCGCATCGGATGCCCTTGGAACGGACGATCTCCGCGGTGCGATCCGTGCAATTGTCCGCGATGACGATGATCTCCACTTTGTCGCTTGGATAATCGATCGCCTTTGCGGACTCCAGCGCTTCCCGGATGATGCTTTCTTCGTCGTGCGCCGGGATTACGATCGCGAACCGTCGCATCCGGGACGGTATCGTCGTGTTCAAGCCGCGTTTTTTCCCGGATGCCAGTCTCCCTGCAAGAAAAGGATGCAGCACGATAAAGCTCAAGTGATACATCACGAATAGCGATATACACACGGTATTCAAGACAAGAATGCAATGGACGATCAATCGCATCGAGTCTTTCCATGAGGTGGAATATATAACATTTTCGATCGCGGTTTCGGGCTCATCGCCCCGTTGACTCCCGCGATCCCTTTTCATTCATACGACGTGCCCTCTTTTCAGTATCGATCAACTCGATGTTGAGGCCTTGGGAGGCGTAGACGAAAGCGATCTTGTCGTTCTCGAAGGCTTCTCCCGCCTCCGGTGGAGTCAGGACTCTCGCCCCCTTCTTCACCAATGCATCAAGGTCCTCCGTGAGACAATCTCCCCGGAAACAGATGTGATGCAGCCCGCCGCCTTTGCGTGAAAAAGAGTAGACGGGAGACGTGGGATCGGCCGGCTCGAGGAGGTGAGGGAGAAGATCGAGGAGGGGAGCCTCCCGCTCTTCCCGATC
>Ga0209521_10003934_pt1 | contig 11936 bp, 8 predicted proteins | sample Rifsed19ft4_FD_184016 | JGI IMG/M metagenome (GOLD analysis project Ga0209521, IMG submission 184016) | Soil microbial communities from Rifle, Colorado, USA - sediment 19ft 4 (version 2) | ecosystem: Environmental > Terrestrial > Deep subsurface > Rock core/Sediment | place: Rifle, Colorado... | reverse complement strand
GAAACCAAGGCCAGGCCGGAGGCGGATATCTTTTGGGTCAGCGCCCCCGACGCCTTTCAAACCCTGAAGACGGATGGGCTGCTGGAAAAATACTCGCCACCCAAAGAGATCATGGCGAAGATACCCTCCAAGATCGGGACTTTTCCCATCCATGATCTAGACGGAACCTATTTCGGCTTCGCGGTCAGCGGCTACGGGCTCATGTGGAACCGGAACTACCTCCAGGCGCACAAGCTGCCATCGCCCAAGGAATGGGTCGATCTCACCAATTCCAAGTATTACGGCCACGTGGTGATCAGCGCGCCGTCGCGCAGCGGCACAACACATCTCACCGGGGAGGTGATCCTGCAGGCCTACGGCTGGGACAAGGGCTGGGCCCTGCTGCTGAACTCCGGCGGCAACATGGGGGCGATCACGGAGCGGAGCTTCGGCGTGCCCGAGGCGGTCAATAGCGGCCAATACGGCATCGGCGTGGTCATCGACTTCTTCGGCCTCTCCGCTATCGCCAGCGGCCAGCCGGTGGACTTCGCCTATCCTTCCCTCACCTCGGTTGTTCCCGCAAGCGTCGGCATCGTCAAGGGCGGCCCGAACCCGGACAACGCCAAGGCCTTCGTCAACTACCTGCTCGGCGAAGCGGGACAGATGGTGCTCTTCTCCCCGGAGATCGCCCGGCTCCCGGTGATCCCGGAGCTTTATGCCAAAGGACCCAAAAACTACCCCAATCCCTTCACGATGAAACTGGGCGGAGTCGATTTCAACGACAAGCTCTCTTCCGTCAGGCGGGATGTCGTAAACTCCCTTTATGACCACATCATCACCTTCCGCCACAGGGAGCTGAAAGAGGCGTGGGGCACGATCTACAGGGCGGAAGAGGCGATAGCCAGGGGCAAGGGAAAGGATCTGGCGCAGGCGCGCAATCTCGTGGCCGAGGCCAGAAAGCTTGCCTCGCAGGTCCCCATTAACGACAAAAAGGCGAGTGATAAGGAAGTGGTCGGCGCCTTCAAGTCGAAATCCGGCCTCAAGGCGGAGCTGGAAACCGAGTGGGAGAAGCTCGCCAGGGCGAACTACGCCAAAGCGAAAGAACTGGCGGAGAAAGCAGCGGGGCTGGCACGGTAAGCGCAGGCGGAGAATTTTGGATTTTGGACTGCCGATTTTGGATTCCGGAATGCGGATTCGGACCCCAATCTAAAATCCAAAATCTAAAATCGCAAATGGGTGGCCTATGCGGATGAGGCGGCGGGTGGACTGGTGGCAGGGAGCAACCATGGCGGCGCTCCTCGTTCTCCTGGTGCTCTTTATCCTCTACCCTGTCGTTCGGGTACTATCGGTCTCCCTCTCCAACGAAGAGGGGAGATTGACCTTCCTTCACTTCGCCAACTTTTTTCGTCGCCCGCTCTTTCGGGAGGCGCTGTGGAACAGCTTATGGAGCGGGCTATTGGTGGTCTTCTTTGGCAGCCTCATGGCGGTCCCTCTGGCCTATTTCAGCGCCCGCTACGAGTTCCGCGGCAAGATTTTGCTCCAGACCCTCGCTACCCTTCCTCTAGTCATCCCCCCCTTTGTCGGCGCCGTGGCCCTGCAGCTGATCCTGGGGAGAAGCGGAATGGTGAATCTTCTACTGATGCGTTGGTTCGATTGGAGCATCCCGTTCATGGAGGGGCTGACCGGCGTGGTCCTGGTACAAACCCTCCACTACTTCCCTTTCATCATGCTCAACACCGCAGTATCCCTTTCCAACATCGACCCTTCTATGGAAGAAATGGCGCAAAATATGGGATGCCATGGTCTGCGCCTTTTTCGCCGTATCACGCTTCCGCTTATGCTGCCCGGTTTTATGGCAGGATCCCTGCTCACCTTTATTCGCGCCATCGATGATCTGGGCACTCCGCTCATGCTGAACTATAAAAACCTCCTCGCCCCGCAGGCCTACCTGCGCATCACAACCGTAGGGATCGACGACGTGGATGGTTACGCGATCTGCGTGATCCTGGTCATCTTGTCCCTTGTCTCTCTTTTGGCGGCGCGGAAATATTTGAGCCTGGCGGAATATGCGACGGTTTCAAGGGGCGCCTCACCTACCCGGCCCATTCATGGAGCGAAGCGGACTCTAGTCCTCCTCTTCAGCGGGTTGATCCTTGGCTTGAGTCTTCTCCCCCATATGGGCATCTTTCTCCTATCATTTTCCAAAGTCTGGAGCTTTTCCATCCTGCCCACCACCTACACCCTGGACAACTACACGGAGATTTTCTTCCGCGCCCCCCACTTCGTGAAGAACACGCTGCTCTACACTCTACTGGCGGCCTTTTTCGACGTGCTGCTGGGAGCCGCCATCGCTTTCTTGTTGCTGCGCAGCCGTCTGTGGGGCAGGAACCTCCTCGACGCCATTGCCACGCTGCCACTCGCGATCCCGGGAGTGGTACTGGCCGTGGGCTATCTGAGGGTTTTCCACGGTTGGGATTTTCCCGGAGCCGGCGCCCCCCTTACCTCGACCTGGCTCATCCTGGTGATCGCCTATACGATGCGGCGCCTGCCCTACACGGTGCGCGCCTGCTATGCCGCCCTGCAACAGGTCCATGTCAGTCTGGAGGAGTCGGCGCAGAACCTGGGCGCCAGCCGCCTCACGACTTTCTATAAGATTACCCTACCCCTAATCGCCGGAGGTCTCGTGGCCGGAGGTCTTATCGCCTTTATTACTTCCTGCGTGGAACTCTCTGCCACGATCATGCTGGTGCCCAGAATCGAGCTGGGACCCATATCTTACGGGATCTATATCTACATGCAGAGCGCATTAGGCCGAGGCGCAGGGGCGGCCCTTGGCGTGGTTGCAATCCTTCTGGTCTCCCTTGGAACCTATCTCACCCACCGGATCTTCGGCGCACGCGCGGGCAGCGCCTTCAGGGTATAACGATGAAAACAACTGCAAAATTTTGAATTTTTAATTTTGAATTGTCAATTGAAAGACTTCGTAACCAATAATTAAAAATTAATAATTAACAATTAAAAATTGTTCTTAGAGTTTATCGCTAACGGCGAACTGAAGTATGAAAGCTGCCGAGGTCAAGCTAGAGAAGGTGGGAAAACGCTACGGCGATCTCTGGGCCGTACGCCAGATCACCCTTCACATCGAGCGGGGTGAGTTCTTTACTTTCTTGGGGCCGAGCGGCTGCGGCAAGAGCACTCTTCTGCGCACGATCGCGGGCTTTCTTATCCCCGACGAGGGCACGGTTTATCTGGACGGAGCGCCGGTTAACCATGTGCCTCCCTGGGAGCGGGATGTGGGTATGGTCTTTCAAAACTATGCCTTATGGCCGCACATGACCGTCTTCGAAAATGTCGCCTTTGGCCTGCGCGAGCGGAAAATCCCGCGCGATGAAATCAAGGACAGGGTCCTCCAGGCCCTGGATCAGGTCGATCTCAAGGGGACTGAGGGCCGGAGGCCTTCCCAGCTCTCAGGCGGACAGCAGCAGCGCATCGCCCTCGCCCGCACCCTGGTCATCCAGCCAAGGGCCCTGCTCCTCGATGAGCCGCTGAGCAATCTGGATGCCAAGCTGCGAGCGGAGATGCGTATCGAACTTCTGAAGCTCCAGCGGGATCTCGGCATCACCACGATCTACGTCACTCACGACCAGGAAGAGGCGCTGGCGCTCTCCACCCGGATAGCCGTGATGGAATCCGGCAGAGTGGTCCAGGAAGGCGGGCCGCGCGAGATCTATGAGCAGCCGCGCGAAAAGTTCGTCGCAGAGTTCGTGGGAAAATCGAACTTATTTTCCGGCACGGCCGTTCGCGCCGGAGACGGAATGATCGAGATCGAGACCGAGGAAGGGCTCCGGATACAGACCTCTTCGGCCGCCCAATCCTGCGTGTCGGGAGCGGGAGAAAGGGTTCTTTTCAACATCCGTCCTGAGGCCATCGAGCTGCTCGGAGCGGGAGAGAAATCGACTCGGATCAACCGGATATCCGGCAAGGTGACCGCCTCCGCATATCAGGGCTCCTTCATCGAATATGAGATCGAGAGCCGCGGGAGACCGCTCAAGGCCAACGTCATCAATCCAAAGGGCAAACCTCTCTTCCAGCGCGGCGATGAAGTCGCTATGGTCTTCGACCCGGAGGATGTGGGAGTGATCCGAGGATAAGTCCCGAAAGCTCTTCCTTTTATCTTAGGAGCCTCTGAATGGTCTCGCGGATAATGGCGTAATCCATGACGGGCTTTGGGATGAACTCGTTGCAGCCCGCGTTCAACGCCTTCCTTCTGTCCTCCTCCATGGCATGAGCCGTGACAGCCACAACCGGCAAATCCTTGCCCCATTCCGTTTGTCGTAAGGCCCTGGTCGCCTCCCATCCGTCCATAACTGGCATCCTTAGATCCATAAAAATCAGGTCGGGTTTTGCCTGTGAGGCAGTCTCTATAGCCTCTTTGCCGTTAGATGCTACCAGAACCTCAAAGCCGAGTTGTTGAAGACGGAAGACAAAAATTTCCCGGTTGTCTTCGTTGTCGTCAACCACCAGGACCTTTTTCTTGGAAGTCATTTTTCCCCTTGCCGCTACCTCTAAGGATGCGTCACCCTGCTTAATGATCGGAGGTGCCGGTTTTTTGTGTCGCCGCCCGGTAAGGAATGCTCAACAGGACGTGGGTCCCGATATTGGGTTGGCTCCTTATCTCCAGGGTCCCTCCGAGGAAATCGATTAGACGACGGGCCACCGTCAGTCCGAGCCCCATCCCGGAAAATTCCCGCCGGAAAGAACCGTCCATTTGCTGAAATGGTTGAAACATGCCTTCAATCCGGTCGAGGGGAATCCCTATCCCGGTATCTATAATCTCCAAATCAACCACCCCCCGGTTGATGGACCGATGCACCTTCACGGCAATCTCCCCCCTGAGAGTGAACTTGATGGCATTATGCAGGAGATTCTGAAAAACACGACCTACCTTAGCTGGGTCACTGACAATATGGATGTCCGTCGTTGGCGAATGAATGGATAGCTGAACTCCCTTTTCCCCTAAGAGATTCTTGTATCGTCCTGCGCTCTCCTGAACCATCGCCCCGACATCGAACTCTTTCTCGATCTTGGGGAAATCCCCAGAATTCAGAGAATTCAAACAGAGCACATTATCAATGAGTTCGAGAAGTTCCTCGGAATTCTTATAGACCTTCTCCAGGGCTCTCTGCTGTTCATCCGTGAGCTTGCCGATGAGCTGATCTAGGAGAACAGAGACGAAACCGATCACAACACTCAGGGGCGTCCGCAGCTCATGAGAGACATTAGCCAGGAATTCAGACTTGATCTGTTTGAGTTTTAATCTGGCATTTCTCCGCTCCAGAGCGCGACGCACCAAAGAGAGGATATGGTTCACATCAAAGGGCTTGGCGATGTAGTCAAAGGCCCCCAACCTCAACCCTTCGATAGCTGTATCCATGGAGCCGTAGCCGGTTATGATAATTGCCTCAATATCAGGGTCGCGCTGCTTGACTTTTTCCAGAACCTTAGTGCCAGGGAGCCCAGGCATCTTCAGATCTAAAGTTACTAAATCGATGGGGATCTGATTGAGGATCTCGATCGCCTGCCCCCCTCTCTCAGCCGTGTAAACATTGAAGTAGGGTTTGAGAATCACCTTCAGGGATTCTCTTGGCCCCATCTCGTCATCAACAATTAGAATATTGGCTTTATCCATCTGGCCCCAACAAAGAAAATTATGAAATCGGAGTCTAAATGAGCAATCGGCGTGCCAGCAGGCGGATTGGCATAACTACTTGAATTTTAAGAAAAAATGGACTTCAGCCGGCCTGTGGGCGATGGCAGGTGGAAGACGCTTTAAACAGGCAAAATTACCTATATACAGCGGGAAACGATCCGCCTCATACTAGGGATTGTGATTTCTTAGGGAAAAAAGCAGGGGACAGAATTGGCCACTACCCGGACAGTTTTGTTTGCTCTGGACCGGCATCGCTCTCGCTGATCTGCAGCTTTTCCATCCTATAGCGAAGCACCCTTCGACTCGTTCCCAACACGGAGGCAGCCTTGGTCTGGTTAAATCCGCTCTTCTGCAAGGCCTTCAGAATCAGTTCACGCTCGAACTCATCCACTGCCTCGCTTAGCGGATGGGAGCCCTCAAGCACCTTTTCCTTTAATGAACTGGTCTGATCGCGAAAACGGATTCCCTGAGGAAGATCCGCGAGCCCGACGCTCTCATGGGGAGACAAAATGGTGAGCCGCTCGACGAGATTCTCCAGCTCTCTAACATTTCCAGGCCATGGATAAGACATCATACAATCTACTACTTCCGCCGAGAGGGTCTTGGGAGACGTAGAGTTTTCCTGCGCCTTGAGCCTGAGGAAATGATCCAGCAGCAAAGGGATATCCTCCCCCCTCTCTCTCAGGGGCGGGAGGCGCAGAGAAACCACGTTGAGGCGGTAAAAGAGGTCGCGGCGGAATTCTCCGGTGCCCGCCAGCTTCTCCAGGTCTTGGTTGCTGGCCGCAACAACCCGAACGTCCACTTTGGTCTCTTCGGTCCCTCCAAGGCGGGTGAAAGTCTCGGTCTCAACGGCTCTCAGGAACTTGGCCTGGGTCCCTAACTCGAGCTCTCCGATCTCATCGAGGAAGAGGGTCCCGCCGTGCGCCGATTCAAAATGGCCGATCTTGCGTTGATGGGCGTTGGTGAAGGCCCCTCTTTCATAGCCAAAGAGTTCGCTTTCGATGAGGGTGTCCGGCAGGGCAGCGCAGTTCACCACCACAAACGGCCTGGTGCGCCGATCGCTGTTATAATGGATGGCGCGGGCGATCAGCTCTTTCCCGGTCCCGCTCTCGCCGGTGATCAGAACCGTGCTTTTCTTCCCCGCCACCAAACTCACGACCTTGTAGATGTCCAGCATCGGCTTGGACTTTCCGACGATGTTCTCGATGCCGTATTTCGACCCCACCTCTGCTCTGAGACGCTCCAATTCACGGGAGAGTTGCGTTTTCTCCAGGGCGCGACTCACTCTCAGGCGAAGCTCATCGACATCGAAGGGTTTGGTGACATAGTCAAAGGCGCCGGATTCCTTTGCGGTAAAAGCGGTGCGAGCGGTGTTCAGCGCCGTCAGCATGATTACTTGAGCCGCAGGATGGATCGACTTGATTTTCTTGAGCGTATCAAGGCCGTTAGCGCCAGGCATCAGGATGTCCAGGAGGATGATCTCGGGCTTTTCCTCTTGGACCCTCTGGATCGCCTCGGCGCTGGATTTCGCCTCTAAGAGCCGAATGTCCTTATTGAAGATAAGGCGGATGGACTCCCTCACGCCGGCTTCATCATCGACAATCAGCAGGGACGGTTGGCTCATCGCTTTTTCCGATCTCGTCTAACCCACCGGGACTTCCGCTCGGATTAGCACTTTTCCGCCCTCCAGATGGCTGACCTTGATCCCTCCCCCGTTTCTCTCCAGCAGGATCTTGGCAAGAAGAATCCGGAGCGGAAGGGTCTCCTCTTCCAGCCCCGATGAAGAGATATCGAGGTACTGGACGAACGGGCCTATCCGCCCCCCCTCCGGAATATAGGAAACGGCCACTCTCCCCTCCCCCTCCACATCAATCTGGATTTCACCCCCGGGCTTGAGCTGGGCGAGAACGGTTCGAAGGACATTTCTAAACGCATAGCGGAATTGCGCCTCGTCAGCAAAAATCTCTCCCGCCTCCGCCGTTCTCCCCCAGCGTATGGTGGCCCCCCTCTTGATGCACTCCGGGACGATTTCCTCCAAGACACGGCGCAGTTGCTCGTAGAGAGGAATTCTCTCGACGGCAGGATGGGTAAAGCGCGAGAAGTCCAGCATGGCCTCCAACAACTCATCCATGCGCTCGATGTCGTTGCCGACCGTTTCCTGGAAACGGACACGGAAGGCCGCATCGTCAAACCGGTCTCCCAGGAGCTGAGCGAAGGTTTTGATGGTAACCATAGGATTCTTCAGCTCATGGGCCAGCTCGGTGATTAGCACCTTCATATCCGGGGAATCCCCGTTGGCTGCCCTGGGAACAGCCTGGGGTTTCTTCTCTTCCGGAGGCGGAGCGCTGGGAACGCTTTTTTCCTTCTCCTCCACCGGCATCACCTCTTGAGCAATCGGCTTCTCTTGAGCAGCAGGCTCTTCTTTCGAAACGGGGGGTGAAAAGATTTGGTTTTCTTCCATACCCGGGCCAAGAACCAGATCTGAGGCCTCGATCGTCTCCTTTCTGTGAACGGCTAGCGTCCTGGCGATCACGGTCTCCATTTCATTTAAGTTGCCAAACCAAAGATAGTTACAAAGGCGCTCCATCGCCTCGGCGGAAAAACCCGCTTTTCCCAGATTGAGCTTCTCGCCATATCCTTGGGCCAGCGAGGCGGCAAGGGTGGGTATGTCATTCCGTCTTTCCCTGAGAGGGTGCAGGCGAAGCGTCAACGTTGCCACACGGTAATAGAGCGGGTGTAAAAACTCTCCCCGATACACTTTCTCTAACAAATCCTCCTGGGAGGTGGAAAGAATCCAAAATTGCCTTCCCTTTTCCTCCTCGTCTTCCAGGAAACCCAAGAGGAAAGACTGAGCCGAAGGTTGGAGCGTCTCCAGGCCGCTGAGAAAAAGAGTAACGCGCTGAGAAATCCCTTCCTCTCTATGCGATAACCGGGCAAGCCGCCCGAGCAGGTGCTCTTTAGTGAGCTCCGGAGGGTAGGCGGCAATCCAAGCCCCGACATTATCGTTTAGGGAATAGAGGGCCCTGGCTAATCGCTCCTGGCCGCACCCCACCTCTCCCAAAATCAGTATGGGAAGAGTTGTCAGGGCATATCGCTTGGCTAGGGCAGAGGTCGATTCGGAAAGATAGGGAAAATCGAGATAATGGGCGACTCGTCTGTCCCCGGAAAGGCTCGGGCTTGAAGGTTGCGAGAGGATAGAAGATCGACTTATAAGCCGTTCCACTTTTTGCTTCAATTCGTAGGGGTTAAAAGGCTTGACGAGGCACTCCACTCTCCCGAGTCCGCTCCAGAGGTCCGCTGCGGATTTCGAGTCCAGAAGGAGGAGGACAGGGCAGGAAAACCGAGAGGTGATCTTGCCGACGACAGCAGATTCGGCGCCCAGTTCGGGGGGAATTCCGAGGATTAGAAGATCCGGCTCCCCCTCAAAGACGGAGAGATCATCATTGGGAAGGAACGGGCGTTGGGCAACAGTAAAATCACGCCCCAGGATTAGACGGAGCGTCTCCCGAACTGCCGGAGATTCGTCAACGACCAGAATTCTCTTCATGAACTTAAGGGTGATCCTTGACCTCTTGTTGGTTTGGCGGCCTAACGGGCAGATTGAGAAAAAAAGTTGCCCCCTTGCCGACCTGACTTTCTACAACGATATAACCACCGTGCTCCTGCACAATTTGATGGGAGATGGAGAGACCCAGCCCGCCCCCATCTTTTTTAGTAGTGAAGAAAGGGTTAAAGATATTTTCCAGATCCCCTCCTGGGATTCCCGCACCGGAATCTCGAATCTCAATTTGGATATATTGATCGGAGTGGTTCTTGGTGAAAAGCCGCGTTGACACCTCCACCACCCCTCGACCCTCAATCGATTGAAGCGCGTTAAGAATGATATTCATGGATACCTGTTTTATCTGTTCTTTGTCAATAAAAATTTTCGGGAGACTGCTGGCAAGCCGGCGATAGATCTGAACCTCTTTTTCCCTGGCCTCGGTCTCCAGGATCCGCACGATACCTTCGACAATTTCGTTGATGTCTTCAGCCGATACATTGGGCGTTGAGGGCCGCGCAAAATTCAGCAGGTCGTTGACAAGACCACAGATGCGGTCCACCTCTTTGAGCGCCACGGCCTGGAAGCTGTTGCGAAATTCCGGGTCTTGATAGCGCTCGGGCAGAAGCTGCGTAAAGGTCCGGATCGCTACCAAGGGATTGCGAATCTCATGGGCGAGGCCAGCGGTCAACATCCCCAAAGAAGAGAGACGGTCCGCCCGCCGGATTAGGTCCTGGGACTGCTTGAGCTCCCTTTCCCTATGCATAATGCGTTCGGCCATCTGGTCAAAGGCTGCGGCAAGACACCCGAGCTCATCGCTTCTCTTAAGAGAAACCCTGTATTGAAGATCGCCCTGCTCGATGTGCTTTGCCGCCTGGGTGAGTTGGCCTATCGGTCGAGTCATTCTATCCGCGATGCCGAAGATAGCAATCAACCCCAGTATGAAGATGCCAGCCGAAATCCCCACACCCTTTAAGGTAACCTGGTTGATTTCGCTGAACACGGGCTTCAGGTCAAACCCGATGCGGATTCCTCCTAACTTCTCATGACCCAAAATCACTGGCTTGGCAACATCCAAAATCCCTTTTTTGTAGTCGATCTCTGTAAGGGTTTCGTTGGATCTTATAATCCTTTGGCTCAGTTCGTCGGTGAAGATGGAAAAGAGCAGTCGTCTATCTTCGTGAAAGTCTCCCACAATCCTGCCTTCGGCATCATAGATGTAGGCATACTCTACGTTGGGCAGGGCTTTTGCCTCCCGGGTAACTGTATTGAGCTGAGTAATATCCAACTTATAGAGATGAGCAGCGACACTTAACTCCATTAGGCTAATCCCTGCCTTAGCTCTTTCACCCATCTGCTTTAAGAGCAGGTTTCTTTGGGATCGTATTGTCAGATAGGTCAGGGCGCCTAAAGCAGCTAAATAGAAGATCGCGACGGAGAGAAATATCCTTAGCTTAAGGCTAATTTTAATCTTTGGGATCACGGGTTACCGCTACCACGAATCGACTTGTTTCCCCAGTGACGAAAAAACGAACCTCTCTATATCTTTTAGCTGCTCCAGTGATCCTGGGGGGACCTCGTCGATCTTAGTTGTACTCTGCTGTCCCTTCAGTGCCGCTTGACCTTCTGGATCTTTATCCATATTGATTGATATCTCTCTAAGGGCTGCAACTATCTTAGGGTCGAGATCCTTGCGTACCGAGATGAGCAGGCGCGGTACGGATCTTGTGCTGGCGATAACCCTGAGTCCATCTTGAATCTCTGGCCTCAACCCTTTAAGTTCCCTGTAGGAGGTGGCAGCGGCATCGACTCTGCCGGTAACCAACAGATGGAGTGACTCTCCATCGTGGTTATGAACAAAGCCCACCATATTGGGCTTAGTTCCACCAGGGGAGATGACCTGAACCAGTTTGAGCTTCTTCTCAGCCAAAAGCATTCGGGGAAGAATGTGAGCAGAGGTCGAGTGAGGCTCATCAAAGGCAATGACTTTGCCCTTCAAATCAGTTAGAGTATCGATGCCACTATCCTTCTTGACCAGGATGACGCTGTGATATTCAGCCTCCCCATACTTCCACTGCCTTAATATAGGGATGGAACCTGACCACTTTGAGAGCACCATCGTGGGCACAACACTGTCATGGAAGAGATCGACTTTGCCCTCTTTAATGGCTCGAGCAAGCAAGTGCATTTTCTCTACCACTAATACTCTCCCTCCGGTAATACCCAGAGGGGCTAGTTTCTTAGCTATATAGTCGACAAATCCCTGTCGATATTTTATCGCTGCAACCGGATCATCGTGCACTCTTCCAAAGACGAGAAACCTTTCTTCCGCCGCGAGAGCATGCCCGAAAGCGAGTAGGAGAAATAAAGGAAGAGGACTAAGGATAGAGAGTCGCTTGTAACAGTACATAAAACGAACCTCCCGTCTTGACCTGTGGTGCTATGTTTGACTTCACAGCTATTTCTTCAGGGCTGCCAGTTCGCCCCCGTAAGATCTCCCCCTCACAGCGGCTACCTGCGCTGTCGCTTTCGGAAGAGCAAGACATGTCAAAGCGGAAAAAAGAATCAGCAGGGAAGAGAAGTAAAAAACCCAACTAAACCCCGCCGTATCAGCCAAGAGCCCCGCAACAAAAACCGCGATAGGCTTAAACACGTTGGAAAGAGTTTTGAAGGCGGCAAGATCAATAGACGTGTTCTCCTCCGTGG
>Ga0209521_10003932_pt1 | contig 11938 bp, 10 predicted proteins | sample Rifsed19ft4_FD_184016 | JGI IMG/M metagenome (GOLD analysis project Ga0209521, IMG submission 184016) | Soil microbial communities from Rifle, Colorado, USA - sediment 19ft 4 (version 2) | ecosystem: Environmental > Terrestrial > Deep subsurface > Rock core/Sediment | place: Rifle, Colorado... | reverse complement strand
TTCAAAAGCACAATAAAGATTGTGTAATTGATACGCAATACTTTCTATTCCTGTAAGTCTATTTTCTTCCTGTCTTCGTTCATCCAGTTTTGCATAGATGGTTTCTATTTCTCTTATTTGAGCATCTATATCAGCTTTCAATACTGTTAATTTTCCTTTATCCATTTTATTCCATCCTTCTTTATTTTTCCTGCCAGTCTGTGTCCTTCTAATTGTACCACATCTACATCTCTACTAATTTCACTTGAAATGAAAGACATTGCTTTAAAAAAATACTCATCTTTTAGCCCAATAAAGCCGATATCAACATCAGAGTCTTTTGGAAACCTATAAGGCTTTATTATCGAACCAAATAAATACGCCTCCTCAAAAGGAATTTCACAATGCAATTTGTCAAGGGTGTTAAACAGTTTTTCTAATAACTGTAATCGTAATTCCTCTCGTTCTTTCTTTTCCTGTTCCAGTATCAAATCAAGAATGGCCGTGGAAAATCTATTCTTCATTTTTGCTTTCTTCGCTATGAATAATTGAGTCGATGTATTTTTTAAACTTTTCTTTAAATATCAGCTTATCAAAACCCTCGGCATGTTTTCTGATCGAAAGCGGATCAAATATATTTTTGTTATGTTCGAAGAACCTTACAGCCTCTATTAATGATTCCGTTGTTTGTTCTGTAAAAAATACCCCTGTTGGTGTCTCTGGCTGTTTTTGTTTGATTCCCGGTGTAGATTCGGAGTAAGGGTATATTCCACGTACGGTTTCCAGCACGCCTCCCTTAGCAAATGCAATCACAGGTTTTCCGCATGCCTGAGCCTCGAGAGGGACAATCCCAAAATCCTCTTCTCCCGGAAAGATCAGCGCCCTGCATCCCCTGTAATATTCCCTCAGGGTTTCACTGGATTGCCAACCGATACATTTTACATGCTTTTTTGCCATCTTCCTGATTATCTCTTCTTCCTGCCCCCCTCCAATAATAACCAGTGGTAAACCCAACTTTTCAAATGCATTTACTGCAATATCAATCCTCTTGTACGGAGCAAATGCCGATACAATCAGATAGTAATCTCCTTCACGGTGAGTATTCGTGGGCGTATAAAGAGAGCAATCCACCGGCGGATGAATGACCTCGGCAGTTCTCTTATAATATTTATTTATCCGATTTGCAACATTGTAGGAATTTGCCACAAAGTGATCTACCCGGTTACTGGACGTAACATCCCACATTCTTAAGTAATGGGCAATAGGGGGCATCAAGAACCGGGAAACGAGTCCCTTTTTCCCATCACCAAAATAGGTGTTATAATGTTCCCATACATAGCGCATCGGGGTATGACAATAACATATATGGATTGTAGCAGGAGAGGTCAGCACTCCTTTTGCAACACAATGACTGCTTGACACAACAACGTCATAGCCCCTCAAGTCGAAGCCCTCGATTGCCAATGGAAATAAAGGAAGAAAAGAGCGGTAGCGTTTCCTGGCAAGTGGTATTTTTTGAAGAAAGGAGGTTTGTATCTTTCTATCCTCTATTATCTTTGAAACAGAGCCAGGAATGTGGATGAGCGTAAAGATATCTGCCTCCGGGAAGAGTTCGCAGAAAATCTCTAAGACCTTCTCTCCGCCCCGCATACCGGTAAGCCAATCATGAATAATAGCAATTTTCTTCATATTTAATTATACAGTGCCTCAACCAATTGAAGCATCTTATGCATACGTTTCTCATAGGTATGTTCCTTCGCCACAGCGATACGTTCTTCTCGTGATGACACAGTGTCGTTTAATGCCTCGTCAATACCCTTGACAAAGTCCTGGTGTGATTGAGCAATACGAACTACGTTTCGATATGCACGCAATGCCGGCAAATCAACGCTCACTACTGGTTTGCCCGCAGCCAAATACTCAAAAAACTTCATGGGGAACATGGATTCCGTGTATTTATTCAACCTATTGGGCAATATAGCAACGTCAAACCCCTTAAGGTAACAGGGCAATTCGGCGTAAGGTCGAGGCCCCATGAGATACACATTCGGGATACCCTGAAACATCCTGGTTTCAGTCCATGGATCGCCCTCGCCTACCTTCCCAATAAGTATTAGAGACCACTCTGGCCGGGTTTCAGCGACAAGCCTAAGCAGATTGAAATCCACCTTGTATTCACTGATTGCCCCAATAAAACCTATGCGGGGAGACGGTATTTTCTCCAGATCATCAGGGACTCTGGTTGCCGCATCACAAGCTTTAGAAAAATGCTCAAAATCAGCAACGTTGGAAAAATAGTACGTATTTGGATTCCACACACTTCTCGTTTCAACCAGCTTCGGTGACACAGCAAAAACAAGGTGTGATTTTTTGACCAAATCCTGTTCAGACATTTCTATAATATTTACCGGCATCCCAGGCTGGCTTTTGATGTCGTCAACACAGTGATAAATAACTTTGTCAAAACCTTTGAGACTCAATAAATAAACCGTTAATGGGTTGTACGTCCATAAGATTTCCTGCTTAACTCCGAGTCTCTTCATATAAAATTTAAGCATTGCGGATAAAAGTAATTTGTTGAACTGGCGAATGAAGCCAAACTTTTGAAGAGGGATGACAAACGGAGACCACACCCAGATATTTTCCCGTACCGGGCGAGGCCCTGTGAACAACTTATATAGCCGTTTCAGTATGCGTCTGGTGTCCTGAGCGCTCGCACTCGGCCGCCGTATACCTAACGAATCAATATAAAAAATCCGGCACCCGGATGCGGCGAGCTGTACCGCAACGTGCTGTTTATTAGTCCAGAAAGGATTGTCCCAATCTGCCGTAGAAAGCATGACTACATCATGGGGTCTGGTGGTCATTCAGTGTTTTTTCCTCGTGAACAAATATTTCTCTCTTAATCCAGTCAGTTACCGGTATTTGATGTTGAAATACCAAAATACTGTAATACCCTGTTATGAATAACATCTGCCCGCTTTGTCCAGGAATTCTCCAGAGCGGTATGTATCCTCTTGTTTCTCATCTCAGGATCATTTTCATCTATGGCTTTTTTTAAATATTCAACAAACTGGAATTTATCCGAGGCAACATAAATCATGCCAGCAAAGCGGTCGGCCGGTGAAAGTGGCAGCGATACTATGGGTTTACCTGATAACAGATATTGATAAATCTTCATAGACTCGTTACCACGGGTACTGTCGTCGTCTTTTTTAAAACTTATCAGGACGTCAAAGCTCGATAAATATCCGGGAATTTCAGTAAATCTGCGTTCGCCAAGGTACTGGCAATTTTTATACTGATTTATTATTTTTTTAACACCTGTCACCGTCTCTCTGTCAATACGGCCGATAAGAATAAAATCCACCTGCGGGCAATTGACTATACTATATTCCAGCAAATCCAGATCTACCAGTTGGTTGATATTACCCACGTATCCGGCGGTCTTACGCCCCCGATTTTCGTAATATTTTTTAGAAAAATCTCCTGCATATTCGAGAGAATCCACTCCATTGGGTAAATACTCTACCTCCTGCCCGGCGTAATCCCTGTATTCCCCCAATGCAGGAGAAGTTGAAAATACCCATGTGCATTTTGGAAGAATCGTTTTACACGCTTCTATATATTTGTTTCTCAGCATCCTATTTCTTGTTCTTGCGATCACATCATCAACCAGATCAGCGACAAGAATATCGTGTTTAAGGTTACTAATTACTTCCGATTGATAGATTGATGGTGGATACGCAACAAGAACAATATTTTTTTTTGATCGAATAAATATCCTATTAATAATCTTTCCCTGCAGTTTTATTAAAAAGTTACTCATTTTTTTTAGCGCAACCCTATCCCAGGTATAAAGTACGAATATACTGTGGACGAAAACTTTTTTCTCTCCCTCGACCATCACGGGCTTACGGAAAAAAGCTTTTTTAAAATGAAGCCTGTATATTAGCCTCACACTATCGTCTCTTGCCTGCCACCACCTTACAACAAGACCTATAATTCCTTTTGGTGTGAGAGGCTCTATATGAAGTACGCTTTCAACAGAATCCCTGCGGGAAAGCTCCAGTAACAGCGCCTCGTTCCTGCGTTTGAACAATCCCCAGTCATTCTGTCGCCATAAGAATATATAGTTTATTTTCTCACATTGTTTTTCCATGCTTTTTCTCACAAGAGACATTATTGTCTCATTGAATTTATCCTTTAGTAGGGGCGAAGCATTTGAATAGTATAAATAAGGTGGCATCCATAATTAATTTTATCAAATGCTTCGCCCCTACACTAAATTATTACAAGTATTTAAATATCCTCGTCATCAAGCAAATCTTCACCCTCATCTTCCTTGTCTCTTTTATACTGACTGCTATTCAGGGTTTGATTTGAAATATGAGAGATTATGTGCCGGTGTTCCTCAAACCATTTGACAGGTCCCAACCCTATAATATTATCACCTGAAAGTATGGCAATTACGTCCTCTCCGTACCTTCCAAGCGTATGTGTATCCTGATAAAAAACGATTACCAGAATTCTGTCGGAAAGACGATTCATGAAAAATCTTAGCGTTCTGTCCGAAAGGTGCCGCAACGCATTCTCTTCCAGCATTACCCAATAATTCTGGGAATGAATTGCGCCAAACAAAGCTAATGCCACTTTCAGATCGGTATCTGCCCGGTCCCACTTTTCACGCGGAATAGGTTTTTCCAGATCGCAGGGAAGTTGTTTTTCAAACTTGTCCCATAATTCTGATTCTTCAAGATCTTTTTGCAAATGCTGCAGGGAATAACCGGCGGGAAGACATAAAAAACCTCTTAACGAGCTATACGCATTTCCATAATCCGACGCCATGAACCATACCGATTCCAGTGCGTTCCTTGATTCCCGTCCCAAATTTCCAAGCAGACAGTTGAACATAAATTCCAGTGAATAACGGTTCAGCTTAACTGCACTGACTAAGCCGAGTTTGCTTCCTTTAGATAACTGCCAGGTTTTCAAGGAATTTTCCGTAGAATTGGCAGCCTGTATCGTATAGCTTCCTTGATCTAACGTGCGGTTTTCCCGTGATGTTTCTGTGTTCTTCAGGAATAGAAAATATCTTTTTATCTGTGGATAAAATCTGTTGATATTCGTAATTTGCCGGTTTAACTGTCTTAAATTAACCAATACATATCGCAATGCAATCAGATAAATAACCAGGTTGCTCCAGTTGTCTGCCTTGAAAATAATGCGGGTTCCCATAATTAAGAGGAGCATGAAAATAGCAATTGCAAATAATATATTGCTAACGAAGTGGCTGGTTTCCAAGACTTTTAAACGCCCTGCGTAAGCATCCATGTACCGCTTGATTTTGTCTGAAGAAAAAAGCTCATTTTCAAACCATGCTTCATTTTCAGGCAAAGGATTAGATAGATTCTTCTGTCGTTGAATAATTTGATTATATTCGACTACATAATCTCTTACATAATTCTCCATACGGGTAGAGTTTCTTACGCCAACAATATTTATTTTGTACTGAAAAAACGAAGCTATTCCAAAAAAAACAAGCATTAAGCACGTTAAGAAAATATTGGTATAAAACAAAGTACAGATGGATACCAATAAGATTATTGTGGGAACAACAATGGCTAAAATTATTCCCAGTACTCGGCTATTGTTTCGTGAGTCTATACGTACAAGCCTGGAAATAGTTCTATCATTATTAAAGCTTTGCTCAGGCGGCATCCATACTTTAATACTGGAACCAAATAAAGAAAAAATCCTTTTTGCGCAAAACTCTTCATATTTCCGCATCAATGCGATGGTCTTTGTTTTTGAAAAGTAGATTAACCCTGCAGACAGCAAAAGCAAGGGCAAGACGCCCATTCCTAAAAGGAAAAGGAGCGCCATCGAAGTCCGCGCCTGGAATTCGAGTCCTAATAATTTAATAATTCCGCCTTTTTCCAGTGTATGTGCGTAATAGAGAGCGAGACCGATTGTCAATAGCTGAAAAGAAGTACCCAGAAAGCCTGTTAGAAGAACAAAGAATGACTCCTTCTTAAATCTCCAGACCGAATCGGCAGCTATCAACTTAAGAGTAGCGCCATATTGACGAATCGTTTCTGAAAATTTACTCAAATCGTTTCCTTCTTTCTGCTGTAATAACGCTGTCTGTTTTTTTGTAAACAGCATTTCACGAGATTATCGGGTACATTCCTTATAATCAAACACCTTCATGCGCGAACTGCAAATGTGCTCGATGTGCGTCAAATTCTCAACACCAAAAAAAGCTTCCCATGAAATGCTTCGGTCGCCGGCCGGCTGATATTGCACGTCCAGCTTATCTCTTATATTTGCCTTCTCCGGAATATGCAGTTGCTTGGCAATCTTTGCTATGAGGCCGTATTTATCGGCTAAAAAATCCTCGTATTTTACCAGCATCATCCGGTCTCGATAAAGCAAGTAATTATCAACTGCCTTGTTCCATTTATGCGCCAGTGCGCCAATGTAATTCTCGGCCTTATCTCCTCCCCATATACTTGCATCCAGCGTCATCCTGAACCTGTTTAGAGGTATGGTGGTGAAAACCTGTTCATTGACTTCCACAAGATTTCCGGGGATTTTCATTCGGTTTAATAAGCTCCGGATATTATCGCGGGGATCCCGCACGATAAATACATAGCTGGCTTTGGGAAACGCTATCAATACCCGGTCAGCAAAGAAGGTCATATTGGGTTCTTTGATAAGATCTGTTGAAAAGTAAAACCGATGACGTCTGACCATATCCTGGAAATCAATCTGTCCATTCATTATCTTAAATACAACAGGCACCCACAGAGGAGGAATATCAATTGTCCTGGACAATCCCCCGTAATCAGCCAGGAGATGCGCTATAGCAGATGTGCCGGATTTCTGATTTCCGAAGACTATAACGGGCTTTTCGTTGACAATAGCAAATCGGTTTTTAAAGTAATAAATGAATTTCTTCTTATAATTATTTATTTTTGCTGGTAACATACAGTTCTTGTAGGGGCAGAAAATCTTCTGCCCCTACTAAGATCAAAAGGTTCCGAGAAGCGCTCGCTGATACAACTCTACCAGTATATCATTTAGCTTATCAATATCATAGTATCTCTCAACATATTCACGCCCCGTTCTGCCCATCTTCTGCCACATTTCCGGGTGTTTTACAAGATACGCTAGTTTTTCTGCCAGGGCAGCAACGTTTCTTTCGGGAACCAGGAATCCCGATTCTCCATCCTGAACCAGCTCAGGTATTCCACTATGCTGAGTGCTAAGGACGGGCATTCCCTGAGCCAGCGCTTCCATTAATACTACAGGAATTCCTTCCTCATCGCCGTCTTCACTAACAACACTTGGGGCTATTAATACGTCCGTATGCTTCATCAATTCTATAATTTCTTCCTGATGTCTCCATCCTAAAAGCTTGACATTCTTTCCTACATTTAATTCTTCAATCAAACCTTCCAGGGTATTTTTTATCGGACCATCACCAACTATAGTGTATTCTATGTTTGAATACCTCTTAAGCACATCAGCGACCGCCCGAACTGCGTATTGGACGCCTTTCTTTTCAATGAGCCGGGCAATAGTCAACAGCCGCACTGTACCATCCTTCCCCGGTTTACGGGGTAAATAACAGAATTTACCCGTATCTATACCCACCCTGTGCACAACGATTTTTTGTTCACTGCAGCCCAGTTCTATCAACCTGTTTTTCCATCGTTCACTAATGGGGAGAAACATATCGCCTTTCATGAAAAGACCGTTGTATACGGCATGCCCGTGTTTCCTCAGATATGATGATATGTCATAACCATGGAATACCGTGACCACTTTTCCTTCAAAAACGCCTATTTCTTTCAGCGTAACGCCCAGAATGCCATTCGGACCAAAATGACAATGGATAATATCATACGGTTTTTTATCCAGAAAAGGAAATCCTATGCATAATATTTTTAGGATCGAACCCTTTCTGCGACCGCTCAGCAGCCGTGCTTTCAACAGACTCCTGGGTTTTTTATAAAAATATCTCAGTACAAGACCGGTGATTTCTATCTTGCGTTGTAGCCCGCCTGCGGGCAACTTTCGAAAATAATAGGTGTGACTTAACAGGTTGTATTTTGTTACGTCCGGATGCATCCTGGGGTTATTATCGGACTGAACTGCATAAATATCTACCGTATGTCCCCGGTCTATCAATCCAGTTATCTGATTGAGAATGAACGTTTGCGATAAGGAAGGAAACCTGCTAACGATAAAAGCAATTTTCATAGTGAGTTCTGAAGTTAAACGTGAATTATTGATGTGTTCTTATCAATATATTCGAATAAATCCGATGGTGACGCTTTTAAGGGGATTTTTAATTGATATCGTGGGACATTGTTAAATATTTCCTGAAATCTTCTGATTGCCCTTTCTTTTATTTCCTCAATCTTAGGAAACGGGCTATCAGAACCTCCGCCATTACATAAGCATGAATATTTGAAAAAGGGGCTGATTTCCAGGGATAGTATTTCAGCAGCCATGTTACTGATTACGTCAGGTCCGATTCCATCGATTTCGAAATCATTCACATTCGTCCTTACCAAATTGATGACTTTGGCTACCTGTGCAGAGCTGCTTACTTTCCCTGGTCCGAAAAATACCCTCGGATCTACTCGGCGTCGAACTGAAGCTTCTCCATATCGTAATTTTCTGTACGACCAATGGAGTCTGTCAAGAGCCCCCCTTCCCTTTATCAGGAGATTATACAACTCAAAATCATTTTTGATGTTATAGGGATATATCTGAATATACTTAGGATTGAAATATACTCGTCCATTACTACCAACGATACTTAAATCGTCGGCCAAATATTTCCAACCCTCTTTTTTAAGCATTTGCATCATAATGCTAGTCTTGCCAACTCCGCCTGCAGCAACGAATAATACGGCTTTCCCCTGATTTTCTATACTGCTTGCGTGGATGAAACTTGAATTATTGGCCAATAATTTTGTTTCGATGATGAAATCGAAAATATTGTACATAAAATTCTTTGCAAGGGTCTCTTCTCTGGTAAAGAAATTCCAATCCCTGAATCTTTGCCGGATTTCGATGGGAAGCTTTTTCCCGATGACCGGGCAAACATGTACCTCTATCGGTTCCTTCCCAGAAATCCTTCCCTTAATTTCAAATTTCAAAGGGGTGCTTTTTAAAGCAAAGTATGTTGCATTATAAAAAATATCTGATGCAACCGTTACATCCTGTGGGACTTCAAAGAGATTCTTGTTATGAATAAAAAAATGTACTTCCGGATTTTTCTGCGTTTCGGGGTAGCCGGACAATTCCTTTAATATATTGGCGCAAACCTTTCCTTCGCCTGATAATTCAACGGGCACGTCAGCAACGGTAAACTTCATTCTGTTTTTTATTTTTCCCAGCCCCAATTAATACCGAGATACTCATAAAGCCTCTGATTGTGAGGCGCAAAATAATCAATCAATCGATTTCTCATGGCGATGTCCATTTTGGGATAGTGTCCGACATTGGCTTTTTTGAAACCCTTTATCTGCCAGTCTGACAAGCCCAAGAACTTTATTACCTGATCAAAAGACGCCTGTGGTTCTTTAAAAAAATCTTCGCTCTTGAGTATGAGAATCTGCTCTTTGCAAAAACAATTGTATAAACGCTTTAATTGGTCTACATAAATTCCTCTCAGAAGATACGAACAATGCGTGTAATGAGAACTAACGTAATGCTCATCCTTCATAATTTTATCAAATTCTCCACGGAGCCGTTCCTCCTCCATTTTTATTGCATCTTCAAAAGATAAGCTTTCACGTTTCTTCCGAATCTGGTGGTAATAGTGTGAATACGCCCTGTCAACAGGGTTTCTTAGAAGCACTATGATTTTAACGTCTGGCAGCAATTCCGAAATTCTTCTGGGGGCATGCGGGTGAAAAATATAACCTGGACTTGCCTCTCCCGTAAGGAAAGCCTGTTTGCGTATACGAGTGTTAAGGTATTTATGCGGTAATAGAGGAAAATGTGCCTTATACCAATGAACACCCTTTTGGAAATATTTTGCGCTGTTAAAAAAATAAATTTCCTTAACGAAGGCTGGGACAACAGAAGGATGATTGACTAGATTCCTGTAGAGAGAAGACGTGCCGCATTTTTGAACCCCGACAATAAGAAAATCAGGCAGCACCCTCATGTGACTTGTTGAGAGTCTAAACACAAAGTCACCTTTTTCAATTATTTTTTTTGCAGTTTCCTTCAGAAACATAGATTTTCCTTTCGAATTTAATCCAGGGAATTCTGAATTTTCTGTTCTATGAATAACCCATGTTTTACCGGAAAATTAAGCATCACCTTGCTTCTCAGTCCGGCGAAAGGCTATCATGCCTCCACTCATATTAAAGACCTTTTTGAACCCCGCCTTCAGCAAAATAGCAGCCGCGGTTTGGGCACGACCGCCACTACGGCATACGGTGATAATTTCCTTTTCTTTATACTTTTCTAACTCATGCAACCTTTGCGTTACCTGTCCAACAGGGATATTGATAACATCCTGAATAGCGCCCATCTCTCCCCTCAGTTCGGCAGGCTCTCTGACATCCAGGATCATTGTTCCATCTAACTGGTTGTCTTTGATACGTCGTCTAACCTCTGTTACAGGAATGGTAGGCACTTGCAGTTCATTGGCCCCGGGCGGCATTGTTCCCTTTATTTCACAGGCTGGTGCGTCAACGGGAATCCGCGCAGCCTTGGGATCTTGTGTACATTCATAATTAGCCTTCAGGACATCTTTCATCCAATCGGCGGCCCCTAATTTCATATCGGTGAGCCATTTAATATACGCTTCTTTCGTACGTGGTTGTAAATTCGGATTGCGTTTCTTTTGTTCACCCAAACGGGAAGGCTCGCGCCCGCGATATTCGTGGGCAGGATATACAATCAAATGATCAGGTAATTTCATTATCTTTTGCAAGGATTCCCAGTGTTCTCCGGGGTCTCCACCCGGCAAATCGGTGCGGCCTGCTCCACCGTCATCTAAAAACAATGTATCCCCTGTCAAAATACGATCTGGAAATATCAGACACATGCTATCCTTGGTATGGCCCGGCGTATGCATGACCTTGACAGGCATATCGCTCAGATGACAGTCGAATCCATCTGAAACGCGAAAGGCCACACAACGGACAGGTGATTCCTGATGCATGACGTATACAGCGCCCGTCAGGTCGGACAGCGCACCAGCCCCGGAAATGTGGTCTGCGTGGGTGTGAGTATCCAGCACATGAGTCAGTTTCAGACCCTCATTCTTAATGAGTGACACATATTCATTCACATGCTCCAGTAAGGGGTCGACCACAATCACCTCTTGTGTGTTTTCTGAACCAATAAGGTAGGTTTTACAGGAAGCCTTGTTTAATTGCTTGAATATCATTTCAGACTCCTTCGAAGTACGGATTTTATCAGGGTGAAGTTTTCTTCTAGCCTCCAACCCATCCTTTAGAGTTGCAGATTTTACATGGGGTACAGCCACTGCATTGAGCCCCGGTGCAAACTTTTTTACCACGGTGGACCTGTCCGAGTCCTTTGCATGTTTCACATCGTTTGGCAGAATCAGAAATTTGTCCCGACCCACCACACCCATTACATTTTATACAATAACTGCAACTCTTGTCATTGCATGGTATCTTGTTATCAGTATGCCATATCCCACTTCCACAACATTTAAAACATCTCTGACTTGCTTCTGCAGAGGAGATACAAAACATTCCGGTAAACAGGCACCACGCAACTATAGAAACTAGTATTTTTAGTTTAAGCCTTTTGTTTCTCATCTATTTTCTCCTTTACAAGAAATCTACTACTAATTGTAATTACTCACAGATGCTTGTCAATGCTTTATTTTGTTGTAACAATTTGGTTTTTTGAAAAATTCCAATAATAACGATGTTCGCCGCGCTGT
>Ga0209521_10003929_pt1 | contig 11940 bp, 9 predicted proteins | sample Rifsed19ft4_FD_184016 | JGI IMG/M metagenome (GOLD analysis project Ga0209521, IMG submission 184016) | Soil microbial communities from Rifle, Colorado, USA - sediment 19ft 4 (version 2) | ecosystem: Environmental > Terrestrial > Deep subsurface > Rock core/Sediment | place: Rifle, Colorado... | reverse complement strand
GGGCCGCGCACGCTGTATGAAGCGGTGCTCGATCAATCGGCAATCGAAAATCGAGCAGGCCCGCGAACAACTCACCGCCGCCGTGGATGGTCTCCGCCGCGCCGGCCAGCAAGACCACATTCCTAACGGCCTTCTTTCTCGCGCCTGGCTGCGATTTGTGGAGGGCGATTCCGACCATGTGCGTGCCGACCTGGACGAAGCCTGGGAGATCGCCGAGCGCGGCCCTATGAAGTTGTTCATGGCCGACATCCACCTCCACCGTGCTCGGCTTTTCCGTGACAAGGAGTCCCTTGCTAAAGGCGCTGAACTTATCAGAAAGTGCGGCTACTGGCGGCGCAAAGAGGAATTGGCCGACGCCGAAGCAGCAGCGAGGCAGTGGTAGGTCTAAGGGGAAAGGTAAATCTCGTGGCTACCGATACGGCGTAGTCTGAGAGTCTCCCCAACTATTTTATACGTCATCCGGTAATCGCCGGTTACGCGCGCTTCGTAGATATCTGTGGATCCTTGGATCTTGCGGGCGCGTAAAGAGGGATGACGTGGATTTTGGAGGAGGACGCGGATTTGCTTTTCGGCCCGTCTGCGGACTGACTCAGGGAGGCTAGCATAGTCGCGGAGAAAGCTCGACTCATAGGTAGCCGTCATGCGCTTTTTCGTCGTATCCGCCGAGCATCTTGTTCCAACGAACGAAGGAGTTCATCGCCGCTGGTAAAAGGACCTACGCTTTTGCCCGCTTTTTCCTCGACCTCGGCTTCTCGCTCACTTTTTTGCCACTCCTCTAACCACCAGTAGATTTGGTCCGGGTCGATCAGGCCTGCCTTAGCGGCTGCTTTGGCTTCCTTTAGCGTGAGACCCCTAGAGTGAAGAAGGTCCTTGCGGATCTTCGAAATCTTTTTGCACGCCGAGGATAATGCTTTTTGTTCATCGGAGGTTAGCTTCGCTGCCGGGGCCTTTTCCGTTAACCGTTTGGGGACAAGAAGCAGCTTTTTCCCCTCCACGCGAGCTTCCAGAATATCCCCTGCTTCCAGGTGAAGCTGCTGAAAGGCATCCTTCGGGATTGTTACCTGATGTTTCGGACCAATCTTTATTATAGCCATACTTCCTTACTTCTTTACTTTAAGCTTTATTGATTCTATAGGGCTTGTGAGGAACTGTCAATCCGTAAATTTACGATTCGTTTTGCAAGACAGGCATGACTTCGCGGGCGAAGCGCTCGATCTGCGCCTGGCGCTCGGGCCAATGGGGCATCATAAATTGCAGGGCGATATGTTCCACGCCGATCTTTCGAAAAGCTCTCAGCGCTTCAGCAAGTTGCTCGGGATTGCCCCGCAACCTGTCCTCTTCCTGGGCGACGGGCTGCGTGCTGACTTCGATGGGAAGACAACAGTTTAGGTTGACCTGGTCTGGATTCCTTCCCGCCTCGGCGGCCCAGCGTCGGACATTTTCAAAGCGTCTGGCCAGCTCCTGCGGCGTGATCCTCACGAAGTAGGGAAACCAGGCATCGCCGTATGCTGCGGCCCGTCGCTGGGCCCGCGCCCCTTCGCCGCCGACCCAGATCGGAATGTGCGACTTCTGAAACGGCTTGGGGGAAAAGGCGATATCTTTGAAGCGGTAATATCGTCCGTTAAAGCTGACCCTCTCATCTTTCCAGAGGCGATTGAGGAGGTCAAGTTGCTCGTCAGAGACTTGCCCTCGATCTTTGAACGGCGCGCCCAACGCTGCGAATTCTTCATTCATCCAACCGACCCCGACCCCTAGAAGAAATCTGCCCCCGGATAACTGATCGATCGTTGTGGCGATCTTCGCCCAGTAAAGCGGATGGCGATAGGGAAGCACAAGGACGCTCATCCCGAGCTTCACCTTTTCGGTGCAACCAGCGAGAAAAGCAAGACAAGTGAGCGGTTCAAAAAAAGGCCTATCCGGGGGCACGATAAACTGTTGCCCCTCGCTGTAAGGGTAGGGGGTTTTGATTTCCCAAGGGATAACGATGCGATCTGCCGCCCAGACAGAATCATACCCCAGGATTTCAGCCGTACGGGCTGCCTCCATAAGCGTTGTTGGTCCTGCAGCCCGGCCGGAGATCGGAAGGAATACGCCGAATTTCATCCTTCAAAGCTCGCAGCTAGGATTTTATCGCTTGGATCATTGGATTTGGTCCGGAATTGTGGTACTAATCTGTCGGATGAAATTGCGTAGATCCTTCGGCATGTTTTGACGCCTCCTTAAATCTGCCAGACGTTGCCACGTTTAGATTAGTGTGTGAGCGGGAGTGGCGGTGATTAAAGCACCCCTGGTCCGCTGCTGTCAATGAGGCATGCCCTCTCGATCTCGAAGGCGCGTATTTCTTAGAGTCGCCCCGGCCTGACCAGTTCTTGTAACGTCTGGCCATTTTTTGTTCTTTTTCGGGCGACAACCACAATAATCGGATGCACAGAAAGGCCGGGAATCCAAGCGGCACAGAGGATTCCAATTTCGTAGGACTTTTGGCACGCCGATTGCTCTCTCAGCTTCAAAGGGAGCAAAGATAGTTCAAGCCTGTGCTGAAGGAGGAAAAATGACAAGTGGAAATCGAGCGCTCCTATTAGGGGTGATGATAGTTGCTCTTTTGTTGGGTGCCATGCCTGCGCGCGCAGGGACCACACCGACAGAAGAGATGCAGGAGACAATTGGGCGGATTGTGGGAGTTCTGCAGGATCCCATGGTCGCGGACGGAGCCGCCATTGCAAAGCGAAAAGCAGTGTTCCGGGAGGTTCTCGCGGCGCGATTCGACTTTAAGGAGATGGCTAAGAGATCGCTGGGAAACCATTGGCAGAGCGTGGCGGCCAGACAGCAGGAGTTCGTCTCTGTCTTTACGAGTTTTATCGAGCGCGTTTACGTTGGCAAGATAGATTCGTTGAAGGATACCAAGATCGCCTTTGTCCGGGAGCGGATCGAGGGGGGTGTCGCCCAGGTGGATACCCAGATCGTGCCGGCCAAGGGAGATGATTTTCCCATGAATTACAGGCTCCACCTCGTGGGAGGGAAATGGAAGATCTACGACGTGATCGTCGAAAACATCAGCCTGGTGGGAAACTATCGCTCCCAATTTGACCGCATCCTGGCAAGCGCAACCTTCGACGAACTGCTCAAAAAACTGCAGGAGAAGACATCCGCCCAGGGAGGCTAAGAGGGGAGTACCTACCCCAGCGGGGTCTTTCTTCGCTTTTTTTTCTCTCTCCTCGAAAGTCTGATTCCTTTGCACCCCTGGTCGGAGCGGGGCAGGCGGAGGTATGCCCGCTTGCTCGCTTGACCTCTACGGCCCTTCTATGGTCTATCTCAGGGAAGATTTCTTTTTTGAACTATGAAAGTTGCCGCGATCAAAGGCTTCTCTGATATCCTGCCAGGGGAGATCGAGAGCTGGCAGTTTGTCGAGGACAAGGCGCGAGAAGTATTCGCTCTGTACAACTTTTCCGAGATCCGTATTCCTATACTGGAAAAGACCGAGCTCTTCAGTCGCTCGCTGGGAGAGACGACGGATATCGTGGAAAAGGAGATGTATACGTTTGTGGATCGTGACGCGATGGGCGCCATGTTGCCACCTGGGCCGGACGCCATTCGTGGCTCCTCGTTGACCCTCAGGCCGGAGGCGACGGCCGGCGTGGTTCGGGCCTACATCGAGGCCGAGCTTTACAAGATAGAGCCCGTGCGGAAGCTCTTTTGTATCGGTCCTATGTTCCGCCGTGAGAGGCCCCAGAAGGGGAGGCTGCGCCAGTTTTACCAGATCGATGCAGAGGTTTTGGGTCGAGGGGATCCGTTTGCCGATGCGGAGCTTCTCCTGCTCCTGAGAGATCTGTTCGAGATGGTCGGGCTGGACGGACTGACGCTGGAACTCAACTCTCTCGGCTGTGTCGCCTGCCGTCCTCGTTATCGAGAGGATCTTTTGTCGTTCCTTGGGGAGAGGGAAAAAAAACTGTGCGGCAACTGTCAGCGCCGCATGGGGCGAAACCCCATGCGAGTCCTGGACTGTAAAGAAGAGGTCTGTTCCCAACTCACGGGCGAAGCGCCTTCTATTCTCGGTTTTCTTTGCAAAACCTGCGAGGATCACTTCGGGACTGTAAAACAGCTCCTGGGTGAAACCGGTCTGGCGTTCAAGCTCAATCCGCGCATGGTGCGGGGGCTCGATTATTACTGTCGCACCGCTTTTGAGTGGACGAGCTCGCGACTGGGCTCCCAAAACGCGGTGGCCGCCGGCGGTCGTTATGACGGCCTGGTTGAGGAGCTGGGCGGCCCTCCTACGCCCGGGGTCGGTTTCGCCATGGGAATGGAACGGCTCGTGCTTCTGCTGGCGATGAAGGAGAGCAAGAAAGCCGCTCGTCCCGCCGTCTATCTGGTATGGGTGGGAGCGACGGCGCGCGCGTGGGCGTTTTCTGCTACCCACAGATTGCGCCGGGCGGGATTCAGTGTAGAGATAGAAGGAGAGGCAAAGAGCCTCAAGAGTCAGATGAGGCGGGCGGATAAAATAAGCGCGCGGCTCGTATTGATCGTAGGAGACGAAGAGCTGAACAGCGGCAAGGGCATTCTCCGCAATATGGACAGCAAGGAACAATGTGCGGTTGGCCTGGATCGGATTGAAGAGGAGCTGTTGGCGCGAAAAGCAGTAATGCAAAATGAAAATTGCAAAGTGTAAAAGTCAAAACGAAGTCAGTAGCCAGAACCCTTTCCTTGAATTCTGTCTTGGAGGATTTTGCATTATTCAATTTGCACTTTGCATTTTGAATTGAGGCCTTTCGGTTATGGAGAGAGTATTCACCGACCATCTCGGGGATTGGAAGAGGAGCTGTTACTGCGGAGAGCCGCGAGTGGATGGCGTGGGCCGAGAGTTGATCCTTGGTGGATGGGTGCAGCGGCGGCGCGATCACGGCGGCTTGATCTTTGTGGACCTGAGAGACCGCAGCGGCGTTATCCAGGTCGTTTTCAATCCTGAGATCGATCCGGCTTCCCATGAGAAGGCGAAGCAGATTCGCTCTGAAGATGTCCTGGCCGTGCGCGGATCATTGACAAAACGGCCGCCGGAGACCGTTAACCGCGAACTCTCTACCGGCGAGGTGGAGCTTTCGGTGCGGGAGCTGCGGCTTCTCAATGCCTCGCAGGTTCCCCCCTTCCTGATAGAGGATGAGACCGATGCGAATGAGAATACCCGGCTCAAATATCGCTACCTCGACCTGCGCCGTCCGCAAAGCCTGGGCCACCTTTTACTGCGCTATCGGATGACGAAAAAAATCCGCGATTACCTGGACAGCAAGGGATTTATCGAGGTTGAAACCCCGGTCCTGACCAAAAGCACTCCGGAGGGGGCCAGAGACTATCTCGTCCCCAGCCGCATCTATCCAGGGAAGTTTTATGCCCTGCCCCAATCGCCACAGCTCTTCAAGCAGATTCTTATGGTGGGAGGGCTGGACCGCTATTTTCAAATCGTCCGCTGTTTTCGTGACGAGGATCTGAGGGCGGACCGACAACCGGAGTTCACGCAGCTGGACATGGAGATGTCCTTTGTCCAGCCGGAAGACGTGATCGATGTGGTCGAAGGGATGATAACGGCGCTGTTCAAAGAGCTGAAGGGGATCGAGCTCAAGAGGCCTTTCCCGCGCTTCTCCTGGGAAGAGGCGCTGTCCCGTTACGGGACTGACAAACCGGATCTCCGTTTTAACCTTGAGCTGATCGATTTTTCTTCGGCCTTTAAAGGGTCGCAGGTCAAAGTCTTTTCCGGCGCCATAGAAAAAGGAGGCCTGGTCAAGGGGATCAAAGTGGCCGGCGGAGCGAACCTCTCGCGCAAAGAGCTCGATGACCTGACGGCTTTTGTAGGCCAATACGGCGCCAAAGGGCTGGCATGGATCAAGTTCACGGAAGGGGACTGGCAGTCGCCGATCGCCAAGTTCCTCTCGGAAAAAGAGCGCGGCGAGATTCTCGGCCTCACAAGGGCAAAGAGCGGGGATATCCTTTTTTTCGTCGCCGACGAGCCCAAAGTGGTCTATGAGGCTCTGGCCAACCTGCGCCTCCATCTGGGAGAAAAATTGGGGTTGATCTCGGAGAAAGATTATTCTCTGCTCTGGGTGGTCGATTTTCCCCTTTTAGAATACGACCCGGAGGAAAAGCGCCATGTATCCGTCCATCACCCTTTCACCGCCCCCCTTGAGGAAGATCTTCCCCTGCTGGAGAAAGAGCCATTGAAGGTCAGATCAAAGGCCTACGATCTGGTCCTGAACGGAGTGGAGATCGGCGGAGGGAGTGTGCGTATCCATCAGGTTGAGCTTCAGAAGCAGCTGCTCGGTCTCCTCGGCATCGGTCCCGAGGAGGCGAAAGAAAAATTCGGGTTCTTCCTGGAGGCGCTGGGCTTCGGCGCGCCCCCGCATGGGGGCATCGCCTTCGGCATCGACCGCATGGCGATGATTCTGAGCGGCGCGCGCTCGCTTCGTGACGTCATAGCCTTTCCCAAGAGTCAGCGAGCGGTATGCCTGCTCACCGACGCCCCGTCATCGGTGGACGCCAAACAGCTCAAAGAGCTGGGGATTAAGGTGGTATTGGACTAGGATTGAAAAGACGAGGATCGAGGATTGAGAATTAAGGATCGATCTTCTATCCTCCATCTTCAATCATCGATGCTCCGTTCTTGAGGGTTGGCAGCACTTTTGTTATTTTGAGGAAGGCTATGTTGGCGTTACTTGCGTTACTCCTTTTCATCTCTTCCTGTACTCTGGGTCCGGGAAATTTCCAGAGCAGCCATTCTACGGATATAGGGAACAGAATTATCCGGCGCATTGCCGTCATGCAGCCCGAATCGATGAGCGACGGGGCAAAAACTAAAATTCCTTATTCTCCGCCCCCTGTACCTGATGATAAAAGCGGCAAGAAAGAGCCCGCCGCCATACTGAGCGATCTCGTTTATTCCACTGTTGCCGCTTTACCTAATTGGCAGATCGTTTCGGACCGTGAAGTTAGAGAGGTGCTGAGCATGGTCCCGCAAGGCGCGGATAGCGCCCGTGCCAGGAAACTCGGGGAGCTGGTTTATGCTGATGCGGTTATTTCCGGCCGGGTCCGCCGCTATCAGGAACGGGTCGGGGAGGAATGGGGCGCCAAGCGTCCGGCCTCCGTCGCATTTGTCCTTGAGCTGTGGGATGTGAAGCGGGGAGATCTTATTTGGTCGGGCCAGTTCGATGAAAGCCAGAGACCTTTAAGCGAAAATATATTCGCCCTCGGCGAGTTTACCCAAAGGGGCGGAAAGTGGCTTACGGCGGAGGAGCTGACCCTCGAGGGGGTTAAAAAGGCGGTAAATCAACTGCATCAGATCTTGTATCGAAAATGAGCTGAGGCACAAAGGACCTTCAGGCGATGATTCTCCTATCGTTTGTCCTCTATGCGCTGGGTTCAGGGATCGGACTTCTTCTTTTTTAATCGTCTCCATTTGCTACGGCGACATCGTCGATAGCCGTGCGGCGTTTCCGCTGCGAGGCGGCTCCACCCGGATTCGGGCGTCAACTATGCGGCAGCCCTCCCCCGGCGGAAGGGCAAAGACCGGATTAAGATCAAGCTCGGTGATCTCCGCAGCCTCCTCTACCAGCCGGGAGATGCGGAGCAGCACCTCCTGAATGGCGTCGACATCCGCCGGCCCCTGGCCCCGGTAGCCTTGCAAGAGGCGATATCCCCGGATTTCCCGGACCATCTCACCGGCATCCCGGTCGGTCAGAGGAGTTACTCGAAAGCGCACATCGCCCAGAATTTCGACGTGGATGCCGCCCAGGCCAAAAGCGATGAGCGGACCGAAAAGGGGATCTTGCGTTACGCCGACCATCACCTCGACTCCTCGCGGTATCATCGACTGAACCAGCACGCCCTCCATAGCTTCGAGATTGCCCTCTTTGGCCAACCGTTTGCGAATCTCTTCGAAGGCCTTTCGGACGGCAGCCTCGCTGGTGAGATTGAGCCGGACGCAACCGATCTCTGTCTTGTGGACGATGCGATGCGAGGCCAATTTCACGGCCACCGGAAAACCGATATCTCTGGCCAGACCGAGCGCCTCCTTGGGGTTCTTCGCTACTCCTCCTTGGGCAAGAGGCAGGTGCAGTGCATTGAGAACCATCCTGGTTTCCTCGCTGGAGAGCCAGCCGGCTCCGCGTTCCCTAAGCGCGGCTCGGCAAATCTCTCGGGCCGTCTTGAAATCCATGTCGTCAAAATCAGGGATCACTCCTAAAGGCTGGGAGCGCCAATGGGCATAAGCGGCTACTTTGCCCAGCACCCTTCCTACAGATTCCGGAAAGGCATACGATGGGATGAGTTCCTGTCCCAGGACGAGCGGAGTTCTCCTTTCCCCCCCGGTCATCAAACAGGCTAGCACCGGCTTGCCGGTGCCGCCGGCCCGGCGGCCTGCGGCCACGCCTTCCTGGATTGCCTGTGCGATGTCGGGTGATGCAGTCATACTCACAGGAATGTGGATCACAATCAGCGCGTCTATCTCGCTAACGGGCAAAAGGGTCTCGATGGTTCGGCGGTATTGCTCGGCGCCGGCAGAGGCAATCATGTCCACGGGATTGGTTACGCTGGCCGTAGGCGGCAGAAATCGGCGCAGAAGAGCCTTGGTATTTTCCGGCAGCTCCGGGACCAGGAGAGCGCCGGCCTCGCAGGTGTCCGCGCAGAGAATTCCCGGGCCTCCGGCATTGGTGACAATCGCAACCCGCCGTCCTCGAGGCAGCGGCTGGCTTCCCAGAGTCGCTGCGAGGTCGAACATTTCATCCAGTGTTTCGGCGCGGATAACGCCGGTCTGGCGGAAAAGGGCTTCCACGGCGACATCGCTGGCAGCCAGCGCCGCGGTATGGGAGCCTGCCGCGCGCCTTCCGGCAAGTGTCCGGCCTGCCTTTACAGCGACTATGGGTTTTCTCCGGCTGACGCGCCGGGCGATGCGGGCGAAGCGGCGCGGGTTGCCGAATGATTCGAGGTAAAGAAGGATCACGTCGGTTAGATCATCTTCCTCCCAGTATTGGAGCAGGTCATTGCTGGAGACATCCGCTTTGTTTCCCACGCTGACAAAAGTGGATAGACCCAGTTGGCGCTCCCGAGCCAACGCCAGGATGGCCAGGCCGAGGGCCCCGCTCTGAGAGGACATGGCCACTTTTCCCGGCGGCGGGAATAGGGGAGTGAAAGTGGCGTTGAGGTTGACTTTGGGGTCGGTGTTGAGCAGGCCCAAACAGTTCGGCCCTACCATCCGTATCCCGTATCCGCGCACCTTATCCGCGAGCTTCTGTTGCAATTCGCGTCCCGCGCCGTTGACTTCGGCAAATCCCGCCGTGATCACAACGAGAGCCTTTACGCCTCGTTCAGCGCACTCATCGACGACGCCCAGCACCGCATCCCTGGGCACGGTGATAACAGCGAGATCGACCGGCTCAGGCAAATCCAGGACCGAGCGGTAAGCGCGGATCGAACCCACCACTGTGGCGTTGGGGTTGACCGGATATACGGCTCCCTGGAAGTGGTTCATCACGAGCGCATCGAGGACTCTGTAGCCGATGCTCGCAGGGTCGCGGGAGGCCCCGACCACCGCCACGGATTCGGGATGAAAGAAGGGTCTTAGAGAGGCGGTGGTGGAAACGCGATCGCGCATTTCCGACAGTGCTACGCTCTCCGCGGTAGGCTCGACGGAGAGGTCTACCTCCATATATCCTCCCTCGACCTTCTCACGTAGCGGAAAGCCGGATGTGCGGAGAACGTCCAGCATCCGCTGATTGTCGGCTTGAGTGACCGCCCAGAAGCGGACGAAGCCGTGACGGACAGCCAGGAGGGCTAAACGCTCCAGAAGAAGTGTGCCCAATCCCTTGCCCTGAAAGCGGTCGTCCACAGCGATGGCGACCTCGGCGATTTTCTGCTCCTTGGCCAGGTAGGAACCCGAGGCAATTATTTGCCCAGCCTTTCTCACGGTTCTGAGGACGACAAAACTCAGGCGGCAGCGGGGATCGGAGTTGTCACAAAGAGAATCGACCAGCTTTGCGCTCGGATCGGTCGCGGAAAAAAATCGGCGCCTTTTAGATGCGGGAGAGAGTCGATGGAAAAAAGCCTCCAGCCCCTCGCGGTCTTCGGGCCGGGCAATACGGATGGTTGCTGTTGTCCCATCCCGTAGGATCAGGCGGCCGGATTCCGCCGAATCCTGGTACGGGGGAGGGATATAATGGGGGCGAATGTCGCCCATGATAGGACTCACAATTCTTAAAAAAGAGAGTAACGGATGGGGTAGTGGTAAGTCAATATAAGGGCGCTTTAGCGGGTATTTTTATATCAGCTTAATTTTCGCACATATGAAAAAGAGATAGAGAAGGGTCGCAAAAATGAAATAACTGTTAATGATACACCTCTCTATTGGCGAGTTTTTCCTTTTAAAATGGACTTATTCTAATTCCCAAGCGTGGCATGCTTCTTGCCCTTCAAGATTATTGGTTTTTTGAAATGTTGTCGACGGGCGGCTGTTGAGGGAAGCGCATGGTTGAGATTCGCTTTCATGGCCGGGGTGGCCAGGGCGCCAGGCTTGCCAGCCGAATTGTCGGTAGGGCAGGGTTTCTCGCGGCTCTCTTTGCACAGGATTTTTCCCTATTCGGGGCTGAGAGACGCGGCGCCCCGGTCGTTTCCTTCACGCGTTTAAGTCGCGAGGTGATCACCAGGCGCGGATACGTGGAAGAACCTGACGCCGTTTTGGTCATGGATGACTCCCTCATCAGAGAGACTCATAGTCAGGTCTTTCAGGGTGTCCGCAACGATACGCCGGTCCTCGTCAATACCCACGCGACCAAGGTTGTTCCTCCCGTAGCCGATCTGCCGCAGGTCGCCTTTGTCCCGCTCAATTGGAATGGTCTCGCGCTGCGAGTGATCGGGAGCGTTTCTCTAAGCGCGATAGCTGCCGCCTCCGTAGCAAAACTCATCCCCGAACTCACAATCGACATTTTGTCGGAGGCGATTCGAATCGAGTTGGGCGAAGCGGGTCTGGTTCCGGAGCTGATCGAGAAAAACGTTCTTGCCGCCGGAGAGGCTTTCAGTCAGATGGCGCCGCTCTCTATCCCTGAGCGCGTGGCTGCGGAGTCGAGGAGGATTGAAAGCGTCAAACTATTTCCTCTGCCTTTTTACAACTCGACCAGCGCCGGTCCAACCATCCTCCACCCCGGCAGCGCCGCTCTGCGCCACACCGGGGACTGGCGGGTGGAAACGCCGGAGATCCATCTGGACAAATGCAAACGCTGCTTTCTCTGTTTTCTTTTCTGCCCGGAGGCCGCCATTGCCCTGGATGAGCGAAACTACCCCCACATCGACTTCCAGCACTGCAAAGGCTGCATGATTTGCTATGAAGAGTGCCCGCCGCGCGCCATTTTTCGCCGCATGGAGGAGGCCTATGGCACGTGAGATGCTCACCGGAAACGGTGCGGCGGCCTGGGGAGCCCGGCTCGCCGAGGTCGATTATGTGCCTGCCTTCCCGATAACTCCGCAGACCGAGATTATCGAGACCCTCGTCCGGTGGATCCAGGCGCGAGAAATGAGCGCCCGTATAGTGACTATGGACTCCGAGCACTCCATGCTGACCGCGGCGGGCACAGCCGCGGCCACCGGGGTGCGAGTATTCACGGCCACCTCGAGCCAGGGACTGGTCTACGGTTTTGAGATGCTCTACGTCATCCCCGGCCTGAGAGTGCCGCTTGTGCTGGTCAACGTCTCGCGCGCGCTCTCCCACCCGATCACGCTCGAGCCCGACCATAACGACGTACTCTCCGCCCGGGACACGGGTTTTCTGCAGATCCACGCGGAAAGCTGTCAGGAGGTGCTGGACTCTATCCTCATGGCTTATCGTCTGGCTGAAAACCCCCGCGTCCTGCTTCCTGCCATCGTTAACCTGGACGGCTTCTACCTTTCTTTCACCCGCGAAGCCATGGAACTTCC
>Ga0209521_10003925_pt1 | contig 11946 bp, 9 predicted proteins | sample Rifsed19ft4_FD_184016 | JGI IMG/M metagenome (GOLD analysis project Ga0209521, IMG submission 184016) | Soil microbial communities from Rifle, Colorado, USA - sediment 19ft 4 (version 2) | ecosystem: Environmental > Terrestrial > Deep subsurface > Rock core/Sediment | place: Rifle, Colorado... | reverse complement strand
CCTTACTTCCTATATGAACCGTCTCTAAGAAATTATAGGCTTTTTCAATTACTTCATCCGAACAATATAACCAGCACTGATTCAACTGGTCTAGGAACTCTTCGCGCATTTCCTTACTGTATGAAGCAACATAAAAACCTTTTAGGCTTTTAATAAGTGCTGAGTATTTTTCCTCTTTACGCTTATATTCTTCGTAGGCCCTGTTGCTCTTTTGATTTAAGGACCAGGTAATTATTCCACCAAAGGCTGTGAGCACTACGACCATCAAAGGCACAAGTACACTTGCTGCGATAATTTGGCTCCTGTTCTCCACTTAACCCAACTCTCCTTTTTCTTATTCTCAATCCGCCAATCTTAACGGCATCACCAGACACAAATACTCCTCCCCCTCCCTTTTCTCCTTAGGCATCACCATCCCGGACGCGGTCGCAGAAGAGAAAGAGAAGTCCACTTGTTGTCCATCGATCTGCTTTAACACATCCTGAACATAGTTGGCATTGTACCCGATTTCCATATCCTCACCGCTAAACTCGGCTGGGATGGACTCTTTAGCCTCACCGCCAACGTCAGAGTTAGCCGCAGAGAGCTCCAGCCTGTCCTTCTTTAGGGCGAATTTAACCTGGTGGGTCAGATTGCTGGAAAGAATCGCGACTCTCTTCAAGGTTGAAGACAAAAGCTCTTTGTCTACCAGCAGGTGTTTATCATTATCCTTGGGAATTACTGCTTCAAAGTTGGGATAAGGTCCCTCAATCAGCCTGGAGGAGATTACCGTGTCCCCTAAGTTGACGATGATATTTTTGTCTCCGAAGATTACCCCGGTCTCGCCATTTTCTTCTCCGGCCAGCCGGCTGACTAAGTTTAGTACTTTCAAGGGCACAATTACTTCTCCGGAGAGCCCGCTGAACTTTTTTATTCTGCCGATGTATTTGGCTAAACGGTGCCCGTCCGTGGCCACCATCAGCATCTCGTTTTCATTGGCCCTCCAGAAGGCGCCGTTTAAGGCCGGCCTGGTTTCATCATTGGAGATGGCAAAGGAGGTTCTCCTTATCATTTTGACCAACTCAGATGAGTCGATTTTTACCTGCCGGTTTAAGTTGACATCCGGCAATTTGGGGTATTCCTCTGCCGGGGTCCCGCCGATTTTATAGACTCCGGAGGGCAGCTTGATTTCCAGCCGGTTATCTGTGGCTGAAAAAGTAATATCACCTTCCGGCGCTTCTCTTACTAAATCCGCCACCATCTTAGCCGGCACTGACAAGCTCCCTTTCTTGCTTATACTGGCCGGTGAATAGGTTATTATGGCTACATCTAAGTCAGTGGCTGCAATTTTTACTTTTCCCTCCCCGGTTTCCAAGAGCAGGTTTGACAAGATTGGCAGGGTTGACCTGGTTGGGATTACTCCTAAAGCTTCTTGAAGCTTGGGTAATAGTTTTGCTCTGCTGGCGGTGAACTTCATAAGACCTCCTTATTTTTTCTTTAGATGTATAAAGGTTAATAATAATTACAATAATAACGCTGTGGATAATAATGATTTGTTTGTAAGATATTGCAAGTAAGGGACTATGGCAACTGGTTTATGTGAAAAAATTGTGATAGAATGTTAGGGTTTTGGGGATATGTTTAGTTCTGTGTTTGTGGTGGTAGCTTTAAACTAAATCTAAACATGTTTTCTACACCAAGTTCACACTAATTGAGCATTTAAGAATGTAATCAGACAGTAGACGGCAACTCGCCCAGCCTAAAGCGGTTAGAGAAACCGGGTTCACTCTGACACATTCACTCTGACGAATCCCTCGACAAAGCTCTCTTCGAGCCTGAGCCTCAGAGCCGAAGGCGGGATAAATCGGAACGAGCTAATGGCCGTACAGGGAGTTGATGATTTGATCAATCTTCTTTTTGAGGGCAGGATCCTCCTTAATGGCTCCCCTTACTACTGAGCAGGCATGGATGACAGTGGAGTGGTCCCGTCCTCCAAATTGGGCCCCGATTGACTTTAGGGAGGCCTGGGTCAAATCCCGGGCTAAAAACATTCCCACCTGCCTGGCCCAGGCTAACTCAGAGGTCTTGCGCTTGGAGAGCAATTCATTGGGTGAAATCTGATAGTATTGGGCCACCTTTTGGATGATCTCCTCTACTCGGACCTCTTTCTTGCCATTGGTGATGGTCTCGGACAAGAGCTGGGTAACCAGAGATAGATACGGGGGGGTTCCTGATATTGAGGCAAACGCCAGAACTCTGACCAAGGCCCCTTCCAGCTCCCGCACATTGGAGGTGAAATGCTGAGCGATGTACTCGGCCACCTCGGCCGGAATGCTGATACCATCCGCCTCGGCCTTCTTATGCAGGATGGCAATTCTGGTTTCCAGATCAGGGGGCTGAATATCAGTGACCAGACCCCATTGGAAGCGTGATAAGAGTCTTTCCTCCAGACCTTTAATCTCCTTGGGGGGCCGATCAGAGGTCAACACTATCTGTTTGCCAGCCAAATGCAGGACATTAAAGGTGTGGAAGAATTGAATCTGGGTGGACTCTTTGCCGGCCAAAAATTGAATGTCGTCAATTAGTAGAAGATCTGCTTCTCGGTAGAGCCGGTTGAACTCAGACATAGTGGAATTTCCCAGAGAGCAGATAAAATCGCTGGTGAATTTCTCGCTGGAGGCATAGACCACTTTCAGCTCCGGATTTTCATTACAGACATAATTTCCAACTGCCTGCACTAAGTGGGTCTTGCCTAAGCCCACCCGCCCGTAAATGTAGAGGGGATTGTACCGGGTTTTGCCCGGAGCTTCGGCCACAGCCAAGGCGACCGCTCTGGCAAAGCGATTACTCTCTCCTACTACAAAAGTTTCAAAAGTATGGGCTGAATTAAGTTGGCCAGTCTTACCATTTGAGGCTGCAACGGTTACCTCCTTTTTGGCAGGTGGAAGAAAAACCAATTCAGTCTGACTCTTTTTCTCCCCCAGTTCAGAGGCAACCCGGAAGAACACTTTGACTTTCCGGTCGCAGACTACGGCTAACCCCTGGATAATCTCATCCCAATAATGTTCCTTCAGCCAGTCTGCCACAAACTGGTTGGGTACCCCGATGACCAGAGTATCCTCTGTTAGCTCTAGTCCCCGGGTGGGCTTAAGCCAGGTGGAAAAAGACTCCTTCTTTATCTTAGAGGATAGAATCTTTAGACAATCATTCCAGATAGCTTGCGGCAATTTATTAACATCCTGTCCACAAATGTGGACTGACCAAACCTCTATGTATCAGAATACGTTAAGAGCCAGTAAAGCACTCAGAGCTTAACTTATTAACAACTGGGGAAGTCTAGGTTGGAATTGAATCGCGGACAATCCCTCCCGCTGTCCACTTTCTTTTGACATATCCGATTTAGATCTTCCTGTTTCTTTTTGTTATCGAAGATAGGGCTGGGCTGAGAGGAGTCAAGTTTTTTTCTAAACGGAATTTTATTTTTTTTTATTTGTTATGTGAGTCATACTTAGCGCACGGAATGGTTCAAGAAGATACGGTTGAATCAGATCAAAAACTAGATTCTAATATCGGAAATAATTTCGTCTTGTATGTTGATATGGACAGAGAGGTTATTCCTCCGGATTACAAAATGAGCATCTCTTGGTCTTGGGGCTGGCATTCGTTTACGAGTTTTCACTTGACTAAAAGAATCTTGGCGGCTTTATTAAAAGTTTAACTTCAGGAGCCATATGAAAAGAACCTACCAGCCCCACAAGTTACGGCGGAAAAAAGACCACGGTTTCAGGAAAAGGATGAAGAGCAAAGCCGGTCGGCGGGTCTTAAAACGCAGACGCCGAAAAGGGAGACATAGACTTACTGTTTAAGCAGCATATGCGACCGAATCAGTTACCCAGAATTATGATAATAAAATCCAGGCGAAGAGTTTTGGAACTACTCAGACTGGGAGTCAAAAAGAATGGACAGCTCTTGACCCTCTACCTGACTAAACGTGCTAAGGGACAAGCCAGATTTAGTTTCCTAGTGGACCGCGACATAAGAGAAGCTACAGAACGAAATCGCCTTAAGAGAATTACCAGAGAAATAGTCAGGGTTAATAAAGGCCTGCTCAATCATTGTGAAACAATAATTCTTGTCAAAGAGGCAGCAGTCGCTAAGACATTTTGGCAGGTTAGAGAAGACTTTCTTGGCTTAGCCACAGGGAAAGTGACTCGAAATCAGTGAAGTGCTTGTCCGGCGTCGGCAAATTTTTGGTAAGTAACACAGTACAATTTTACAGTAAGTAATATTGAAGCACTTTCTTTCTTATCCAATCATTTATCTAATCAAAGCCTATCAGGTTATTGTATCTCCGCTATTCATCTCTTCCTGTCGCTTTTATCCCTCCTGTTCCTCCTATGCAATAGAGACCCTTAAAACTTACGGGGTTTGGCAGGGTATTTACCTAACTCTTAAGAGAATCTTAAAATGCCACCCCTTCCATCCCGGGGGTTATGATCCGGTCAAATAACCCTCTCATTTGGCCACATAGTAGATCAAGCGATGGATAGAAAGACAGTCTTAGCCTTTATCCTGATTGCAGTAATTCTACTTTTGTATCCTCTTTATATGCAGTTGGTTGGGGTGGGTAAAAAGGTCCCCGCTCCTGAAACCATTTCCCCGGATACGACCGGCGCACTCAGTCCGGATAAGCAGGTGGATTCAGCGGAAGCCTCACAGACACTTCCGCTTAAAACTCCGACCCTTGTCACATCTTCTCAGGAGCCAGAGAAAGATGTCATAGTAGAAACCCCGCTTTATAGGGCAATCTTCAGTACCAAAGGTGGGAACTTAAAATCCTTTATCCTGAAGAGGTACGTAGATTTTAAGAGAGACAAAATAGATTTAGTCCAGAACAATCAGGCTGAGTACAATTTAGATATCATCTTTCCGGACTCTAACTTCTCCCTTTCAGCTCTTAGTCTTGCAGCAGACAAAGAGAGACTAAATCTTGCTAAAAAAGGCCAAAAAGAGGAGCTTTCTTTTAAGCTATCCACCCCTGATTTTGTGGTCACCAAATCTTACGCATTCTATGCAGATCGCTATGCCTTTGAGCTGACTCTAAAACTGGAGGGAAGAAAAACCTTTTTAGGTAGAAAATATTTTCTGACCTGGAATTCTGGTCTTCCCACTACAGAAAAGGATACTAAGGAAGATTTGTCTTATTTTGCAACTTATGCCAGCATCGGGGGAGAGATCTTGGAGAACAAGGGCCCCAAGGACGAAAACATTCAGCAATTCTCCCGGTCTGGCCGGACCGTGTGGGTCTCCAGCCGGAGTAAGTACTTTGTGGCCAGCCTGATAGCTCCGGATTCTTCTGGGTCCGGCTTCCAGACTACGGGACAGAATTTTTATCAGATGATAAACGGCCAAAATATCTTGGTGGGTAAGCGCTTGGCCGTCAAATTAGAAAGAGAGGTCCCCAGCCAGCCCAGTTTCACTGATCACTTCCAGATTCATATAGGCCCCTTAGACTACTGGGCCTTAAGGAAGTACGGTTTAAACTTAGAGAATATGGTCAATCTGGGCTGGGTGCTCTTCAAGCCCTTTGCGATTGGAATTTTATGGTTTTTCGTCAACCTGCATCAGATTGTGCCAAATTACGGGGTTATCATCATCATCTTTACCATTCTGATGAAAATTATCTTCTTTCCTTTAAGCCGGAAGATGACCAAGACCTCTCTGGCCATGGCCGATTTGGCGCCCAAGATCAACAAATTGAAGGAGAAGCTAAAAGAAGACAAGCAGAAATTGAATCAGGAAATCTTCAAGATCTACCGGGAGCATAAGATAAATCCCTTGGGAGGGTGTCTGCCTCTTCTGGTTCAAATCCCTATTTTTTGGGCGTTTTTCGTACTGCTCAGAAGCACGATTGAGATGCGCCAGGCTCCGTTTATGGGCTGGATAAAGGATTTGTCGCTGATGGACCCTTATTACATTTTGCCGATCCTGATGTCGGTCAGTATGTTCTTCCAGCAAAAAATGACCATTAAAGACCCCCGCCAGAAGATGCTGGTCTATATTATGCCGGGTATGTTTTTCTTCTTCTTTATGAGTTTTCCGGCCGGCTTGACTTTATACTGGACCGTATACAATATCCTCTCGGTCGGTGAGCAGTATCTGATTCGCTCCCAGATGCAGCCGATTATGCATACGGAGTAATTAGCGCTACTTAAGTTACTATCTCTTCATTCTTCTAGCTTGACACTTGTCTGTAATCCCCCCAAAATTGAGATAACTCTTAAAACTCTGCAACGATGAAAGAGTTAACCTACACTTCTAATTTAGACGACACCATTGCCGCCATTGCCACCCCCTTGGGTCAGGCCGGCTTGGGGATTGTCCGGGTTTCTGGCAAGGAAGCTTTTTTTATCGCAGATAAATTCTTTCAGGGAAAAGTCCAACCATCTTCGGCAGCAACTCACACGGTTCATTACGGAAAAATTGTGGACCCTCGTTCCAGGGAGACTGTAGACCAAGTCCTTTTGACGGTAATGCAAGCTCCCCAAACTTATACTGCCGAGGATACAGTGGAAATCACCTGCCACGGGGGAGCTTTAGTTCTCCAGAAGGTACTGGAGCTAGCCGTGCATTCCGGCGCACGTTTGGCTCTGCCCGGGGAATTTACCTTAAGAGCCTTCCTAAACGGCAGAATTGATCTGGCTCAGGCCGAGGCGGTGGCCGATTTAATCTCGGCCCGCTCGGATTCTGGATTGAAAATGGCTCTACGGCAACTGGAGGGGAGGCTTTCTATCAGGATAGAGTCTATTCGAGCTAAAATTGTCCATCTCTTGGCTGAACTGGAGGCCAGAATCGATTTTCCGGACCAGGATATCCAAGCTGAGGATAAAAGGCAGATAGTGTCACAGATGTGTGAGGCCGAACATAACCTCCAGGAACTGGTTTCTACGTACGAAGAAGGGAAAATCTTACAAGAAGGGCTCAATGTAGTAATAATCGGTTGCCCCAATGTGGGGAAGTCTTCGCTTCTGAATTTGCTTTTGCAGAAAGACCGGGCCATTGTTACGCCCATACCAGGGACTACCCGAGACGTAATCTCTGATTATGCTAACTTCGCAGGGGTCTTAGTCCGGCTGGTGGACACGGCCGGCTTTCGCATCGCCGGGGATGTAATAGAAATCGAAGGAATCAAAAGGGCAGAGGCGGAGATAAAAAAAGGGGACCTGATTCTGTTGGTAATTGACTGTTCGGCCAAAGTGTCAGAAGAAGAGAAGATCTTGGAGCAGAAGTTGTCTCAACAGAACTATATCGTTGTTTTGAATAAGATCGATTTGGTCACCAGAGAAGAAATCTCCAGGCTGAAGAACTCATTCTCCGGACGCCAGTTGGTTAAGCTATCCTGTCTTTCAGAAGAGGGCTTGCCAGAGCTGAAGCAGAAAATCATCACCGGCTCGGTGCAGGTCAGAGCCGAAGCCGAAGTTGTAATCTCCAACCTAAGACATAAAGAAGCGCTGGAGAGGGCTAAGTCAGCATTACAGACTGCCAAAAAGTCATTAGAGGAAGATATGAGCTTAGAGTTTGCGGCTTTGGATGTTAAAAAGTGTCTGGATGCAGTCGGGGAGATAATAGGAAAAACTTATACGGATGAGATTTTGAATCAGATCTTTTCAAATTTCTGTATCGGAAAATAGGGAAGTATCTTTCGATGCCGAAGCAGTCTCTATTGGGTCAAAGACTTCAGGTTGGAGATTCTAACACCTAAGTGGCTGAAATTAACAGGTGTAAGTCATAGCAAAACACGAGCTTAAGAAATTTATCTGGATTTGGGCTTGACCTCTAGGCTCCACTCCGTATATTAGGTCAACCTATGTTTCCCAGTAAGGAGGAAAAATGCAAGGGAAAAAGTTGTTTGTGGGGAATTTAAGCTACATGGTAAGTGAAGAGGAATTAAAAGAAGCCTTTTCCCCATTCGGTACAGTAGTAACCGTGAACATCATTCACGGCAAAGGCTTTGGTTTTGTGGAGATGGACTCCCCAGAAACAGCACAAGCTGCCAAAGATGGAATGAACGGCAAGGAGCTGGATGGTAGAAACCTCACCGTTGATGAGGCCCGCCCGCCCCGAGAAGGTGGTGGAGGCGGAGGCGGAAGAGGATTCGGCGGTGGCGGTGGTGGCGGTCCTCGCCGCGGGGGAGGCCGAGGCGGATTTCAGAAAAAACCACGCTGGTAGTAACTTAGATTTCTAGTCCGACTAAGCGGGGCTATTTGAAAAAAAGCAGATAGCCCCTTATTTTTGAAGCCATGATTTCTGCAAAGTCTTACCCACTTGTCAATGGAAACTAACTTCGTCTCATTTATCTTTTTTCTGATTACTTTCGGAGCTACCTTTTTCCCTTTTGGCTTGAGTTTGTGGGGTAAAGGAGGGGAGAATCCAAATGTGTTTGTCTTAGCCGGGATGCTGGCAATGCTTTTTGCCGGGGCTAATATTATACTGGTCAACAAAAAGTCGCTGGGAAAATGGCTTCCTCGGGCTCTGGCCAGCCTGGGGCTGGTTTTGGCGGGTTGGATGATTAGCTATCCTTTGTACCAGAAAAAATTCTGCCCGGTCTGTTTTATTGCGGGAGGGAATCATAAGCTCAGCCTGGGGGCTGGGATTATTCTGCTCTTATGTGGAGTGGTTATGTTTATTTTTGGGTGGAAGGTGACGGGATGGGACATGCCTCAGCAAATATTGACGAGCAAAACCGAGAATTCTTGAGAATCGCAATGCCAGAAGGGAGACCTTATGCAGGGTCAATTCTTTTCCGTTGAGTCATTTTGGCAAAAACTGGTTGAAGGGATTGAGAAAGAAAGGGACTGGAGAAGGATGTATGTTGGTCCGCAGTTGAGATGGACAGATTTCATTATAAACATCCTAAAGAAAATAGGGACCGATTTAGGTTTTGAAGTTGCCAAAGAGTACTTTGGTATAGACGTAGGATATTTTACGGTTGACAGCAAAGACCGCTTTGATTGGAATTTAGATGTGGCGATAGAGCATGAAAATAGCGACAAAACCTGGATGGATGAAGTATGCAAGTTGGCTCACATAGCGGCGCAACAGAAGATTCTGATTGCATATTACAATTACCTGGGCGCTGAAGAGAGCCTAGAGAGTATGCTGGAAAGGGCTGTGGAGAGGATAAAATCTCGTAAGTACAAAACCAGGCCGCAAAGCTGGGTTTTTATCTTTGGTCCAACCTCAGTAGATATTAACCACTCCTTTAAAGTATTTGAATATGATGCGGAAATAGATGAGGAAGCCAGAAAATTAAAGGGTTTAGAGCATAAATATCCTCTAAAGGCAGCCTAATAGGAAAAGTGAGCGAGATTTTAGAAGAGCCGAGGAAAAAATCCTCGGCTACGTAACACGTATGGTAAAAGCCATAATACGTAATGCCTGAAACCTTTGATGTCATAGCCATAGGCGCCGGACATGCCGGCTGTGAGGCCGCCTTAGCGGCGGCTCGGATGGGGTGTAATACCCTTTTAATCACCATCTCCAGAGAATCCATCGGCACCATGTCCTGCAACCCGGCCATCGGCGGTTTAGCCAAAGGGCATTTAGTCCGGGAAATTGACGCTCTGGGCGGAGAGATGGGATTTGTCACCGACCAAGTCGCCCTGCAGTATAAGACTCTGAACAAATCCAAAGGTCCGGCAGTCTGGTCCACCCGGGTTCAGGCCGATAGAGAAGGGTATAAGATTGCTATGGCTAACTCTCTGGAGAGTTGTCCCAACTTGACTTTGGCCTTTGGCAGCGTGGTTGATATTCTGGTCAAAGACAGAAAGGCTTATGGTGTTCTTACCGACCAGGGAGAAGTTCTCTATGGCAAGACTATTATCCTCAATGCCGGCACATTCTTAAATGGCTTAATTCACATTGGAGATAAAAATTTTCGGGCGGGCCGGGCCGGAGAAGCCCCTTCAATCGGCTTGACAGATAATTTGGTCAAATTAGGATTTCAGACCGTTCGGCTGAAAACCGGCACTCCACCTCGCCTGGACACCCGTTCGATTGATTACTCCAAGACTGAAATGTCACCGGGCGATACAGACGTCAAGCCTTTATCCTGCCGGACTCCTTTAACCAACGGAAAAAATATTCCCTGCTGGCTGACTTATACTAACGAAAAGACGCATAATATCCTGCGCTCTAATTTAGCCCACTCACCTTTATACTCCGGCAGAATAGTTGGCATTGGCCCCCGCTACTGCCCTTCCATTGAGGATAAGGTAGTCCGCTTCGCAGACAAATCCAGACACCAACTCTATTTGGAGCCAGATGGAGAGAATACCAATGTGGTCTACATCAACGGTTTTTCTACCTCTATGCCGGATTACATTCAGTTAGAGGCTTTGAGAACTGTCCCCGGTCTAGAGAATGTCATAATGCTCAGGCCCGGTTATGCCATTGAATATGACTTCTTTCCTCCTACGCAGTTAAGGCAATCATTGGAGACAAAGTTTATCGAGAATCTATTTTTTGCCGGACAGATAAATGGGACTTCAGGTTATGAAGAGGCGGCCGCCCAAGGATTGATGGCGGGAATCAATGCGGCCCTGAAAGTCAAAGGAGAAGAGCCCTTTATTTTAGACCGCTCTGAGGCTTACATCGGTGTGCTTATTGATGACTTGGTCACCAAAGGGACCAATGAGCCTTACCGGATGTTTACCTCCCGGGCTGAGTATCGCTTGGTCTTAAGAGAGGACAATGCTGACCAGAGGCTTTTGGAATATGGTTACAGATTTGGATTAGTCTCTAAAGAAGAGTATCAGAAGTTCACAGAAAAGATGACCACAATTGCCTCAGAACTGGAGAGGATGAAAAGAACTTCCATCTTCCCAGCCCGGTATCCCAAGTTTTCAGAGGAGAGCTGGGACCATAAAAGGATTTCGCTGTACGAGCTGCTTAAGATTACGGAAGTGCGAATAGCAGATTTTCTGGAGATGGACCAGCATTATCAGAGTCTGACTTCTGAAATTCTGGAGCAGCTGGAGATCGGGGTGAAGTACGAAGGGTACATCAAGAGGCAGTACCAGGAGATAGAAAAGTTCAAGAGACTGGAAAATATCCTGATTCCAGATGAGTTGGATTATTTGGCAGTCAAAAGCCTTAAAACCGAGGCTTTGGAAAAGCTTGGTAAATTTAGGCCTCGCTGTGTGGGGCAGGCCGGCCGGATATCCGGGGTTACACCGAGTGATATTGCGGTTTTACTAGTGCATCTGAAAAGCAACAAAAAGAAGAGAAAGTCTTCACTAAACTCAGGGAGGGCCCAGTCGACCTAAGTCAAACCCTACGCTTGTACAGCTTAGTTGAAAGCCCAAAATTTCATCTGGACAAAATCAAGGTTTTATCTATATTTACCGTAGATATTAGTAGTTAAACTACCCGGTAGACGATACAGGAGGGTTTATGTTTGACAAGAGATACGTATTCTTAGGGGCAATTTCCTTAGCGCTGCTTTTAGCCGCGTTGGCTAATTCTGCTCCCGTTCTGATTGAAGTGGATTTGGAGAGCAAGTCCGATTTTGAATACGCCCAGAATTTGAATCTTTCTCCCTGGGCCAGGTGGGGAAATATCTTCTTAGCCGAAGCAGACCAAGAGATTCTCTCTCTTCTGAAGCAAGCCGGAATCGAATATGATTTAATAACTAGTTCTCCCCGGGCCTTTGAAAACTATCTGGTGGCTCCCCGGCCAGGAGCCGGACTCTCTTTAGTAACTCAGGTTTTAGGTAAACCGGTGCTTAATCGAACTGAGCAGCGCCTTGTTCAGCTTACTGCAACCCAGGTAGATAAGATTCGAAGTCAGGGCTTTACAGTCTTAGAAATAGGTCAAGAGCCTATTCCCTTCACCTACGTTACCAAACTGGAAGTTAGACAGCCAGCCGGTATAGTGGCCGACTGGATTCAGACATTGGTGGATCAG
>Ga0209521_10003922_pt1 | contig 11954 bp, 13 predicted proteins | sample Rifsed19ft4_FD_184016 | JGI IMG/M metagenome (GOLD analysis project Ga0209521, IMG submission 184016) | Soil microbial communities from Rifle, Colorado, USA - sediment 19ft 4 (version 2) | ecosystem: Environmental > Terrestrial > Deep subsurface > Rock core/Sediment | place: Rifle, Colorado... | reverse complement strand
TCTATAAGTTTTTCAAAATCGTGCTTTTCAATAGAGTAAACCTCAGTATGTGATACAGACACTATGGTGGCAGAACGTGGCCTTCCATCAAGAAAACTCATCTCGCCAAATATATCTCCGTCTTTCATCATGGTAAGGGTCATGAGTTCACCGTCAGGAGCAGCCTTGCATGCCCTTACCTCACCTTTTCTTATGACATACATGGAAGTGCCATCTTCATTTTCCTTAAAGACAGTTTCACCTATCTTGTATTCTTTCTTTTTTACAATCTTTGATATAGCACTCAATTCATCATGGGTAAGGTCTGTAAAAAACGACATATCCATTAAAATCTTTGGGTCAACCATAATACACCCCCTCTTTCGATTTTAGATTTATGATTTTTGATTTAGGATTTTTTAAATCCCAAATCCGAATTCCTAAATCCGAAATCACTTTATTATCTTCACCCTCGGAATCCCCTCACCTTTCTTAAAAAACAGATTTACAGGGATATCTTCAAAATTCTCAGCAATAAAGGCTACACCCTTGAGAGATCCCTGTTTAACCCTCACCTTTAATCTAGCCTCATGATGTTGTCCTCTTATAGTAACCAAATCGCCATCCTCAATACCGAGGGATAGAGCATCTTTATCGCTCATTTCCACAAATGATTCTGGCAGCAGCTGTCTTAGCACATCAGCCTTCTGAGACAATCTGCCCGAATGGAAGAGATGATTGCCAGTTATAAGCTGAAACGGATATTCGGAATCTTCTCTTGTCTCTTGCCTCTGGCTCCTGACTCCGCCTGAGGCGGATGACTCCTGACTCCTGACTCCTGTTCCAAGCCCCTTCACCAACGCCCCTGTATTGTTTAAGCCGTCAAAGGATATATCTCTGTAACCCGGCGCTTCTTTTTTTATATCCTCAAACACATCTCGCGCAGACTTATATCTAAATCCGCCAATGCTGCACAGTATGCTCAAATCCTCCCTCGCACCTTTGAATGGCCGGATCGCCTTCCTCAACCTCTGCACTCTCCCCTCGTGGTTTGTAAATGTCCCCTCCTTTTCAGCAAAACTTGCCCCCGGCAGAACAACATCCGCCGCCTTTGTGGTCTCAGTGAGAAATATATCCTGAACCACAATAAACTTGGATTTTGAAAGGGCATCTTTTGCAAACCTTGCATCAGGATACATTGAGATCACATCCTCTCCGAGTATATAAATCGCATCCACCTGGCCTTTTGATGACGCCTCCAGGATCTCGCTGCAGTCCATACCTTCTGCCGTTGTTTTATAGCCTGGTAAAAATGATGGATGCACCCCCATATCCCACGCACCCCTCTGATTGCATCTGTCAAACAGGGGCATAACTTTTATATTCTTGCCGGCATTTTTTATGGTCTTTGCCATGTTTGCAATTTGAACGAGCGTATGCTTCCCGTTTGCCAATCTCAAGACATCTGTTCCTACAAATATGGCTATACTGCGTGCTGCCTTAATCTTTTGGGCAGTTATTGCAATATCAGCATCTGACACATCAGAGCCAGCCATGTTCACAACATTATCTTCCAGAACAGCCATAATACCGGAAATAACTGAGCTTTCGCTGCCAGGCCTGTATTTGAGTAAGATTGTTGCAGAGCTGTCGAGCTTTATCCTTCTCGGGTAGGCAAGAATGACTGTTTTCCGCCTGTCCGCTGCTGCCGTCCTTATTAAGTAATCGGTTATTGGATTTTCATCCGAAATCGAAGAGCCTACAATGAATATGAGGTCTGCCTTTATTGCATCAAATATTGAGACTCCTTCACCTGCAAGATCACATACATCAATCATTGCAGACGTTGTCGCCTTATCTACCCACCGGCTGCCAGAATCTATATTGTTCGTTTTGAATATATCGCGCATGAGCTTCTGAAAAAGATAAAGCTCCTCATTGATAAGCCTCGCGGATGCAATGCCGGCAATCCTTTTAGCATCAGCCTTCCCGAACCTGTCTTTAATTGCATCAAGGGCTTCATCCCATGAAACAGATTCAAGAATTCCATTTTTCCTCATCATCGGAGATTTCAGCCTCTCTTGATTCTGTATAAAGTGATAGCCAAATCTCCCTCTCGCACAAAGCGTTTCTTTGTTGATGCCTGTTTCAATCTTGCTCCTCACCCTTAAAACCTCACCGTTTCTTGAACCTATGGTAAATTGACAGCCTGTTGCACAGTAGGGACATATTGTATCTGTTTCATTCAAGTCCCATGGCCGTGATTTATATCTATACGGCAGACTCATGAATGAACCAACTGGGCAGACCTCAATGCAGTTGCCGCAATGATCACAGTCGAGTGTTGTATTCCAAAAACTGGTCTCCTGCGTCTTGGCGCCTCTGCCAATACCACCGAGGGCTATAGCCCCAACAACCTCATCACAGATTCTTACACACCTTTCACAATGGATGCATCGGTTGTGGTTTTTAATAATAACAGGACTTAATATCTGGTCCTTATCATGAAACCGCCTTTTCCATTCAGAAAATGCACTGTGCCTTGGGCCGAATTTAAATACCAAATCCTGAAGCTCACATTCACCGCCCTTATCACATGTAGGACAGTCAAGCGGATGGTTTACAAGCAGAAATTCAAGCATGGATGAGCGCGCAGATTTAACGGTCTCATTTTCCGTAAAGACCTCCATGCCATGAAGCACAGGTGTTACGCATGACGGCTGCATCTTTTTCTGCCCACCTATCTCAACGAGGCACATCCTGCATGAACCAAGCCTGCTGAGTCTTGCCTGATAGCAGAAGGTCGGTATGTCAAAACCTGCCTGACGAGCGGCATCCAGTATTAAGGTGCCATCTTCTACCGTTATCTCTTTTCCGTTTATCTTTACCGTAGCCATAAATTAAGAGAATTGGTTAATTAGAGAATTAGAGATTGGTTAAAAGACCAAATCGTTAATTCACTATTCCTCTAATTCACTAATCCGCTATGATGAAACCATGCACCTTTTATTCTTCACATGATGGACAAATTCATCTCTGAAATTCTTTAATGCCCCTCTGAGCGCCATTACCGCGCCGTCTCCGAGGGGGCAGAATGTCCTGCCGAATATATTTCCGCACAGGCTCTCAAGGAGTTCAACATCACCTGCTTTGCCCTGGCCATTTTCAATCCTGTGCAATACTTTATATGTCCAGTCCGTACCTTCCCTGCACGGCGTGCATTTGCCGCATGATTCGTGCCTGAAAAACCCCATGGTCCTCATGGCAACCTTTACAATGCAGGTCATATCATCCATAACGATAACGCCTGCAGAGCCAAGCATGGTGCCCTTTGCAGCCATGCTGTCAAAATCCATGGGCGTATCCAAATCCTTTTCCGTAAGCATTGGCGCTGAAACACCGCCCGGTATCGCTGCCTTGAATTTTCTGCCGTCTCTTATGCCGCCTGCATGCGTAAAAATGACCTCTCTCAAAGGAGTTCCCATGGGAAGTTCATAAAGCCCCGGTTTTTTTACATGGCCGCTTACACCGAATATTTTTGGACCAGGACTTTTCTCGGGCCCTATTGACGAGAACCATTTCGCCCCTTTATTCACAATGTGAGGCACACATGCAAGGGTCTCGACATTATTTATTACAGTGGGTTTGCCAAAGAGACCCACCTGCGCAGGAAATGGCGGCTTAATCCTCGGCTGTCCCCGCTTCCCTTCTATTGATTCAATAAGGGCTGTCTCTTCGCCGCATATATATGCGCCGGCGCCTTTGTGAACATAGATATCACAATTAAAATTCGAACCGAGAATATTTTTGCCAAGATAACCCTTTTCACGCGCCTCAGAAATTGCCTGCTCAACTCTTCTTGCCCCGAAATCAAACTCGCCTCTAATGTATATGTACGCTATCTGAGCGCCGATTGCATAGCAGGCTATGACCATGCCCTCTATGAGTTGATGCGGATCTTTTTCAATAATAGCCCTGTCCTTGAATGTCCCCGGCTCTCCCTCGTCTGCGTTGCAGCACAGATATTTTGGTATGGTTGGATCTTTTGTAATAAAGCCCCACTTAAGACCTGTAGAAAAGCCTGCGCCGCCGCGGCCCCGGAGTCCGGAGTCCTTTACCATCTGGATAAGCGTATCCGTCTGCATCTTAAGTGCATTTGGCAGCGCCTGATACCCGCCGTTTTTAATATATACATCTATTCGGTGGGAGTCGGGGGTGTTTATGTTTTTTAAGAGAGTAGGTTCAAACATATTAAATCCGTTGTCCGTGTCCGTTATCCGTGACCGTGTAAAAACAAATTATTTTTGTCTTTACGGACACGGTTAACGGTCACGGTTCACGACATCTATTTCAATCCTTTCAATATCTCCTCAATCTTAGCCTCGCTCAGGTTTTCATAATAATCATCATTTATCTGCATCATGGGCGCTGTGCCGCATGAGCCGAGGCATTCTACCTCTGACAGGGTAAACTTTTTATCTGACGTTGTTTTGCCTTTTTTTATACCAAGCTTCTTGGAAAGAAATTCAACGATATGCTCTGCACCAAGCAGGGAGCATGAAACATTTGTGCAAACCTGTATGTGATACTTACCAACAGGCTTTGTATTATACATGGTATAAAATGCAGCAACCTCATTAAGCTGCACAGGTGTCATATCCAGCATATCAGCAATCTGGCTCAATGCCTCTTCTGTAAGATAACTACACTCCTGCTGTGCAATCCTCAGGGCATCCATAGAGGCAAACCTCTTCCTGGGATATTTGGCTATTGCCTTTTTAATATTTTCTATTGCCTTGGTTGAAAGCATATTTCAGTTATCAGTTATCAGTTATCAGTTATCAGTTTTTGTTTTTACTGATTACTGTTCACTGATAACTGTCTTTACTTATCCGCCTCGCCAAAAACCGGATCCAGGCTGGAGACTACTGCTATTACATCTGCGAGATACCTGTCCTTACACATAGGGCTTATAGCCTGCAGATTGACAAAGGATGGCGCACGTATCTTTACTCTGAACGGCCTCTCCGAACCGTCACTCACGATATAAAAACCCAGCTCTCCTTTTGGTGATTCAATACTGGCATATGCCTCGCCTTTTGGAACTTTAAAACCATGAGAAATAAGCTTGAAGTGGTTGATGAGCGCCTCCATATTCGTTTCTATATCTTTTCTCGGCGGCAGAACTACCTCGGGCATATCAACGCATGGCTTGCCGTCAGGTATCTGCGACAGGGCCTGTTTAATGATCTTCGCTGCTTGTCTCATCTCTTCCATGCGGACAATGTATCTATCAAAACAATCTCCATTCTCGCCAGTCGGAATATCGAAAGCAAACCTGTCATAGACAAGATACGGCTCGTCCTTTCGTATATCCCACTTGACTCCGCTGCTCCGCAATATCGGCCCGCTCAGCCCCAGGTTTATTGCATCTTCTGCCGATATTACACCAACACCTTTGTTCCTTTTAAGCCAAATTCTATTCTCTGTTAAAAGCTGTTCATAATCCTTTAAGCGTTGGGGTAATAGATCTACAAATTCAAGACATTTTTCCTTGAACGCAGGCTGAAGGTCGTACCGCACCCCGCCAACCCGCAGATAATTATGGGTCATCCTTGCCCCACAAATCATCTCAAACAGGTCCAACACCATCTCCCTTTCCCTGAATGCGTAAAGAAGTACCGTCATTGCCCCCAGGTCAAGGCCCCATGCACCGACACACAGGAGGTGGCCGGCAATCCTTGAAAGTTCCGCTGCTACTACTCTTATGTATTTCGCCCGCTCGGTCACCTCGATACCCAACAGCTTTTCAACAGCCATTACATAGGCGAGATTGTTGCTCATCCCTGCCATATAATCCAGCCTGTCTGTATAAGGGACAAATTGATGATAAAGAAGATTCTCTGCAATTTTCTCAGTACCTCTATGCAGGTAGCCGATATCAGGATATGCACTGACAATCTTCTCCCCCTTCATATCCAAAAGCAGGTGCAATACCCCGTGGGTAGACGGATGCTGAGGACCCATGCTCAATGTTATTTCTTTAGTTACAAGTTCGTTGTTGTTTGCCATAAACTGCCGTTATCCGTGACCGTTGTCCGTGACCGTGAACTGCTTTTACGGACACGGTTCACGGACACGATTCACGGTATTTTATTTCTTCTCTTCCCCATACGGGTTATACTGGTCTTTATACCCTTTCAAAGGGTAATCCTTTCGTAAAGGAAAGCCCTCCCAGTCCTCCGGCATATAGATTCTCCTAAGATTGGGGTGGCCGTCAAATCTAATCCCGAACATATCATACGTCTCTCGCTCTGCCCAATCTGCACTGCTCCAGATTGAAGTAAGCGAGGGGACACTCTCACCGTCTTCTATTTTAATCTTTAATCTGAGCCTATGTTTTTTGGGAATGGAATAGAGGTGGTATACAACCTCAAATCTTGGCTTTTGAGGGAAATAGTCTGTTCCCAGAACATCTGAGAGGAAATTCAACTGCAGTTCAGAGTCATCTTTCAAAAACCTGCATATATCAATCAGGCTGTCCTTTTTGATTAAATGAGTTATCTCATTCCTTGATATAAGCGTATCAAGAATAAAAGGGGCAAACCTTTCCTTTACTTTTTTGACAAGTATTGAATCGGGGCCGATTGTCATATTTAACTACCGTTATCCGTGTCCGTTGTCCGTGTCCGTGTAAAAAATCTTTTCACGGTTCACGGTCTTTATTTTCCCTCATATCGTGCAAATACCGACGGCATTTCCCTTTTTATCTTTTCTTGCAACTGCAAAAAACCGTATAAAAGCGCTTCAGGTCGTGGCGGGCAGCCTGGTATATAAACATCAACCGGTATAACCAGATCGGTACCCTGAACCACTGAATAGGTATTGTAAGGCCCGCCTGCCGATGCACAGCCTCCCTGGGCAATAACCCACCTCGGCTCTGCCATCTGGTCATATAATCTCTTCACAGCCGGAGCAATTTTCTTTGTCATGGTACCTGCAATGACTATCACATCGCTCTGCCTTGGCGAAGGCCTGAAAACTATACCAAACCTGTCTGTATCATAACGGGAACAACCTGCCGCAATCATCTCTATGGCGCAGCAGGCAAGACCAAATGTCATGGGCCAAAGTGCCGATCTTCTTCCCCAATTCACCACATTATCAACCACGGTATCCATTTTTGTGGCCCTGGCCGCTGAGGCTGCAATCTTTCCCGTTAAGTTAACAATATCCTCAAGCGTAGTAAACTGTACGACACCTTCTAATGAGTTCTTTGCTATACCCATTCCAACGCCCCCTTTGCCCATGCATAGATAAGCCCAACCAGGAGGATAGCTATAAATATAAACATCTCTACAAATGCAACCATGCCAAGCTCTTTCAAAACAACTGCCCAGGGGAATAGATAGAGAGTCTCTGCGTCAAAGACTATAAACAGGATTGCTATGATAAAGAAGTGAACCTTGAAGTGACCAATGCTGGCATCGCTGCCAATTGGCTCCATGCCGCATTCCCAGGGAGAAAGCTTATCCTTGTAAGGATTTTTTGGGCTTACGACACTGTTTATGAAAAGAACTGCTAATGCAAGAAAGGTAACGAAACCAACAATTATCAGGACAGGAAGATAAGATAAAAGCATTACCAGTTACCTCCACGCCAGCAAGATAGTGTTGCACACCATAAAACATCCCACATTCAATTGTCAAGAGAAAAAGGTAAAAAAAGGTGAGCCTCTTGCAAAACTGTCTGTCATCCCAGAATGCTCCTATCGGGGATATGTTTTTTGCTTAAATAACACCAGATTCCCGCTAAAACACTGCGGGAATGACAAAAAATAGAGTTTTGCAAGAAGCTCAGGTGAAAACGCTGTGAGGGTATCTCTGAAGAAAGATTAAAGGAAACGATATGTAAACAAAACTGGGTATACTTTTACCGTCTGCCCACGCTACATTTAGCCAGAATTGCATGCTTGGATTAAACTATTTGACAAGTTTGGAGGCTATTGTTGCGACATGCTTCCCCTGAAATCTCGCTGAGGCCAGCTCATTCTCGCTTGGCATGCGTTCTCCCTGCCCGCCGGCAATCGTCGATGCACCATAAGGAGAGCCGCCGGTAATTTCATCTATACGCATCTGCCCTTGAAAGGCATAGGGTAAACCAGCAATAATCATCCCTTGATGCAAAAGCGTAATATGAAAACTCAGAATGGTAGATTCCTGGCCGCCGTGCTGAGTAGCAGAGCTTGTAAATACACTCCCGACTTTACCGACCAGTGATCCTTTAACCCAAAGCTGGCCCGTAGCATCAAGAAACTGACGCATCTGCCCGCACATATTCCCGAACCGCGTTGGTGTGCCGAAGATGATTGCATCGGCAGAAGCCAGTTCATCCACACTGCATACAGGGACATGGGCAAAGCTTTTTTGAGCTTCTATCGCCCCCATTTGTTTAAGCACCTCTCCCGAAAGTGTTTCCGGAACACGGCGCATCTCTACCCTTGCACCCTTAACTTCTTTAGCACCTTCTGCAATTGCCTCTGCCATACGGTGAATATGGCCATACATGGAATAGTAAACAACTAAAACCTTCATCCCGTTAAACCTCCTTTCTAAATTATTTTGTTATCCAAACGGCGCACATATTATGTAAACCCGTTAGAATAGACATATAAAACATAGGGTCTAACGGGATTCATGACTTACCTCCTAGCTTTAGCGAATTAGAGATTAGTTGATTAGAGAATTAGTTTTTCTAATTCGCCACTTCTCTAATTCTCCAATCAACTTCTCTTTAGTTTTAAGAATAGCAGGGAAATTCAGTTTGTCAACTGGATAAGGATATTGCATCTATGGCGGGATTTTTTAATTTTACACCTCTAATTCCCCGAGGGCCTTTATAGCACTTGCCCTAATGTTTTGCGAACCTTTCACAGCAAAATAGATTAAGGCTTCCTCTGCCTTTTTGTCGCCGATTTTTCCAAGCGCCTCTATCGCCCTTTCCACAACACCGCTGTCTTCACTCTTTAACATCAACATAATGGAATCAGTCAATCTCGGGTCTCTAAAATCTCCAAGGGCATCTAATGCAACCCTTTTTATAATGGGGCTGTTGTCTGAAAGACACTCTACCAATGGCGAGATAACCCTTGTATCTCCCATTTTCCCAAGCACCCTTATTGCAGCAGCCCTCACATCTTCAACCGGGTCTTTCATGGCTGTAAGAAGCAGCAAAATTACTTTCTCACCTTTCAGCCTTCCTAGTGCATATATAGCACGAAGTTTTTCCAGCTTTTCGCCCTGCTGTATAAGTTTTTCAATAGTTTCCATCCGCTCTCTGGTCTCAACCTTTTCCATGGCCTCTGCTGCCGATTTCCTTACGCCCTCATCAGGGTCCTTTAGAGACCTTAGCAATACCTCTTTCCTTTTATCCATAAACCTATTGCTACCAAATCTTGCTCAAAGTTGCAAGGATTTTATTTACCCAATTTGTTTACAGGCCCAAAGAGCAGAGGTGCTTGCCCTGTTAGCAAGATATTCCTCCATGTTGTTTCTGAAAGAGAAGACATCCATCCTTTAATGTAGAGCTTTCTATCAGCGCCTCTTGCTTTCAAGCATAGAAGTTGTTATAAAGATGGCGGTGGAGAGGGCGGGGAAGAAGATATAGGCGGTGTTTTTAAACTGCCTGCTTATGCATTTCGGCATACGGTTTTATGTGTTCAGCGCTTTCCCCTATCTTTTCTTTTGCCTTGTAGAGGTCATACTGGTTCTGCAGATTGAGCCATAATTCTGGAGACGTGCTGAAATACCTTGACAGTTTTATTGCCATCTCCGGGCTAATGCCCCTTTTTTCATTAATTATCTCATTTACGGTTCTGAAGGTAGTATCGAGGTCCTCTGTCAGACGCATCTGAGAAATTCCAAGAGGCTTAAGAAATTCTTCTTTTAATATCTCCCCTGGATGAGTAGGTTTTCTTTTAAAATCAAACATAAGCTCCTCCTTTTTAGTGATAATCAACTACTTTTACATCATAAGCATCAGAATCATTTAATTTTCGTAAGAAAATCCTTTGCCGTTGCAACATTTATGATATTTTTGATTTTTTCAGTAAAGAAGTGGGCATCGCCGGTCAGAAAATAGTCAGGCTTTGCATAAAGAACTGCAGCAAGGATTGGGATATCCTTCCTATGAGTTATCAGAGATTCAGCATCTCCCAATCTGTGGTTGTATTTTGTCCGAGGGATGATTGAAATATCAGTCAATGCTTTTTCTATTTCAGCAAGTGCAATTTCAAATGTCCTTCCCTTAAGATACTTAAGCTTTTTCCTTGCTATTTTCCACAATTCATCAACGACATCTTCGCCTGTAACAAGGTCTAATTCCACTAAATCCAGAATCTTTGATTCATTGCCCTCGAAAAAAATCCCGGACAGCAGAATATTTGTATCTAAAAAGACCTTATATCTCATTTGCGCATCTTCGCAAGCTCTTTTAGCATCTCAGCTTCTGTGATGCCTTCCTTTTTCACCAGCCATCTCAGGAATGACCTGCTTTTTCGGGCATAAGCCTTCTTGAGCGCTGAAACAACAGCCTCTGATGCATCAGAAAATATCCCAAGTTTTAGTTCTTCATCAATATTCTTATAAATTTCCTCAGGAATCTGAGCCACAATTTTGGGCATGTTATACCTCCTTGCTATCTAAAAGTAAGATAATGATAACAGAAATCTACATATTTCACAATTCGCCGTTTTTCTGAGCAATTATACTTTATATCCAGCCTCATTGCCATAGAATTTGTAGAAATGCACAGCACAAGTAGAGGCCTGTCTTTCTTGCTTTCAAGCATGGAAGTTGTTATAAAGGTAAACGTGGAAAGGATGAAGAGGGAAGGTAAGTAGCAGTCGTAGAAGGGATGGGAAAAAATAAACGGTCCCTATTTATGCTCCACGGTTTAGGCGGCTTTAAGGTGTTTTATGCGACCCAGCTCTTTCTTACAGCTCTTTTGGGCTTCCCACAGGTCTACCGCAAGCTGGGTGTTGAGCCAGAATTCAGGAGTATTGCCAAACAGCTTGGACAAGCGCAATGCCATGGACGGGGAAACAGCGCGGTGTTCATTCAGAAGCTCATTTACGGTTTGACGTGATACTCTCAGCTTCTCTGCAAGGGTCGTTGCAGTCAACCCATAATCCGGCATAAAATCTTCCCGTAGCATTTCCCCCGGATGAGTAGGTTTGATTTTACGCACATTAGTGTTTGGAATAGCCATAGTTTATCTCCTCCTTAATGATAATCTGTTATTTCCACCTCGTATGCATCTCCATCAATGAAACGGAAACATATTCTCCACTGGTCATTGATGGAAATTGAGTATTGCCCTTTTCTGCTGCCTTTTAATGCATGCAGACGATTGCTTGGCGGCTCTTTCAAGTCATCAAGGCATGTAGCAAGGTTTATATATTCCAACCGTCGGATTGCTCTTCTGAACAAATCCGGGGGAAACCTCTTTGATCTGCCAGTGATATAAATCTCATAGGTATGTTTATCCGCAAAGGTTTTTATCACTACAACAAATGTAATCTGTCACGTGACTAATGTCAAGGAGAAAAATACTGGGACTGCCAGTAAAGTAAAATATCAACAGAGACAACCGTTCTGTTTTTTCAGACTCAGAAATTATATTTTTACTAATCCTAAAAAATCTCAGTACCAAGTGCAAGCAGTTTGTCGTATAGTGTCACCAAATGTAAGAGTAAAATTGTTTGTTGTTTCTGCATCTAACCGTTTGCCGGCGTATTTCTTCGGAAGGCCTGTCTTTCTTGCTTTCAAGCATGGAAGTTGTTATAAAGGTAAAAGTGGAAAGGATGAAGAGGGAAGGTAAGTAGCAGTCGTAGAAGGGATGGGGAAGAAATAAACGGGCGTTGTCCCTGTTTGTGCGAGGTTTAATGAATAAGTATATCGGAGATAGGATAAACG
>Ga0209521_10003919_pt1 | contig 11959 bp, 16 predicted proteins | sample Rifsed19ft4_FD_184016 | JGI IMG/M metagenome (GOLD analysis project Ga0209521, IMG submission 184016) | Soil microbial communities from Rifle, Colorado, USA - sediment 19ft 4 (version 2) | ecosystem: Environmental > Terrestrial > Deep subsurface > Rock core/Sediment | place: Rifle, Colorado... | reverse complement strand
CCTCGCCCGGGACTGCCACCGTGCGGGCGAGATGCTGATCCGGCTCGGCGTGACGACCCCGCTCCTCGACGTGTCCACGTTCCTGCGGATGTGGGAGGAGCGCGAGGAGGCCGTCCTGCGCCTCGCAGACGGCGGCACAGAGAAGCGCGTCTCCTACAGGCTCCTGGACCCGTCGATCCTCGGCCGCCCCGTCTTCCACGAGGTGTACGCGTCCGTCGTCATGAGCGGGACGCTCCACCCCACCGGCATGTACGCAGACCTCCTGGGGCTGGAGCCCGAGCGCCGCGTGCTCCGCGCCTACGGGTCTCCCTTCCCGCCCGAGAACCGACGCGTCGTCGTGACGCCGCGCGTGACGACCGCGTACGGAAGGAGGGACGATCGGATGTACCGTGCGATCGCGGAGGAGATCACGCGCGTCGCCGCCGCCGTCCCCGGCAACGTGGCCTCGTTCTTCCCCTCGTACGACCTCATGGAGCGCGTGCTCGCGCGCGTCCGCTGGTCCGACCTGCCGAAGGAGGTCCTCGTCGAACGGCAGACCTGGACGAAGGCGGACCGGGACCAATCCCTTCGGTGGCTTCAGTCCCGCCAGGAGACGGGCGGGCTACTCGTCGGCGTCCTCGGCGGCGGCCTGTCCGAGGGCGTGGACTATCGCGACAACCTGCTGCGTGCGGTCTGCATCGTCGGCCTCCCTCTGTCGCCGCCGACGCTCGAGGTCGAGGCGCTCAAGGCGTACTACGCGGCCAAGTTTGGCGGCGAGAAGGGGTACGAGTACGCGGTCGTCTACCCCGCGCTGAACAAGGTGCTGCAGGCCGCCGGTCGTCCGATCCGCGGCGAGAGCGACCGCGCGATCGTCGTGCTCATGGACCGGCGCTACCTGGACCAGCGGTACGCAGCGGGCATGCCGCCCGACTTCCGGTACCACGCGACGGAGGACGCCGCTCGGGAAGCGATCGCGTTCTTCCGCGCGGAGGCGGCAGCCACGGGGTAACCTTATCTAGAATCCGTCGGATGCGCGGCCGTGCTCTTGAAGCGCGGCGCGGAGGCGGAACTGCGGCGAATCGAGTGGCACGGGCGGCAAGCGGTCGAGAAGGTCCGTATCCCGAAGGGATACCGCCACGAACGACTTGACGATGACCTCCGCCGCCAGCGCATCCGCACGGAGGTGCGCCTCATGCACGAGGTCCGCCGGGCTGGCATCTCAGTCCCCATCCTCTACGACGTCGACCTGGCGGGTCACCGGATCGTCATGGAGTTCATCGACGGGCCAACGGTGAAGGAGGTCCTGCAGAAGCGGCTCGAGGACCCTCGCACGGTCGCACGGGCGGTCGGCCACGCGGCGGGAATGCTCCACGTACATGGCCTCGTCCACGGGGACCTGACGACCTCGAACATGCTCTGGCGGGACGGCCGCATCCACCTCATCGACCAGAGCATGGGGGAGAAGACGCATGCGCTCGAGTCGCAGGGAGTCGACCTGCGACTTTTGAAGGAGGCATGGACGAGCGCGCACTTCGACGTTCTCGACCTCTTCGACGAGGTCCTCGCCGCCTACCGCGCGGCCCATCCGAAGGCGGAGGAGGCGATCGCGAAGATGCGCGAGATCGAGGAACGAGGGCGGTACACATGATGCGTTTCGTCACGACGAACGAGGGGAAGTTCCGTGAGCTGTCCCACATCCTGGAGGGCAGGGGAATCGCGATCGAACGTCTGGACCGGGATTACCCGGAGCTGCAGGCGGACACGCTTGAGGAGGTCGTCCGCCACGCGCTCGACGTGCTCGGAAAGAAGCTCGACGACTTCATCATCGACGACAGCGGGATGTTCGTCCAGGCCCTCCACGGGTTTCCGGGCGTCTACTCCTCCCACGCGTTCCGGACGATCGGCGCCGACGGGATCCTGCGCCTCCTCAAGGGCGAGTCGAACCGGGCCGCGCAGTTCGAGACCGTGCTCGGGTTGCGCCGCCGCGGGAAGAACCGCATTGTCAAGGGGGAATGTCTAGGGACGATCTCCCAGGCGCCTCGGGGCGTCAGCGGCTTCGGCTTCGACCCGATCTTCGTGCCGCAAGGCCAGAAGCGGACGTTCGGGGAGATGACCGCGGACGAGAAGGACGCGATGTCCCACCGCGGGAACGCCGCGCGCGCCCTGATGGCGCTGTTCTCCGGAGGGTGACGTGCGCTCGCGGTCGAAAGCCGCCGAAGCGATGTTCCGCGCAAGCCTCTTCGTCCTCCCGTTTGCGATCGGGTTCCTGTACATCGTGTCGCTTCTCCCAGCCGTCTCGGCGGAGGCCTGGTACACCATTGTGTTCGAGGGCATGTTCCTCTACATGTTCGCCCCCGTCGGCACGGAGGTGGTCGTCCCGCTCCTCATGTTCCGCCTCCAGGGGTTCAGCGCCTCCCCCCACGAGTTCGTCCTGGCGGTGGCGAGCATCGTCCTCGTCGACGTGTTCACCGCGCTGTTCATCGCCTGGAACTGGGACCTCCTCGAAAAGCTGCCCTACGTGGGCGGCGCTGTCCGCCGCGTGGAGGCGAAGTGCCACGAGGTGATCGCCCGGCGGAAGTGGGGCGAACGCATGACGCTCGCGGCATTGGCGGCGTACGTCGCCCTGCCGGTCCAGATGACGGGGGGCCTGTTCAGCTCCGTCCTCGGCCGCGTCTTGGGCATCGAGCGGGTGCACGTGTTCCTGGCGGTGGTCGCGGGCAGTGCCATCGGCGCCATCCCCATGGGCATCCTCGGCTACTTTGCCGGCGACGCGGTCCTGGACGCACTGGCGTCGCCGACTGCGCAGACGATCGGCGTCGCGGCGGGAATCTTGATTATGATCGCGTTCGTTGCGGCGGTCGCCTGGCTGTACGTCCGGGGGAAACGGAATGAGAATCGAGACTGAGCGGTTCCTGGTCACGGGCGGGCTCGGGTTCATCGGCCGGCACCTCGTGCGCGCCCTCGTCCTCCGCGGTGCGACCTGCGTCGTGATCGACCGCTCGAGGGAGATCGAAGCGATCCGCGACCTCGTCGCCTCCACGAAGGTCACCGTCCATCACGCGACCGTCCTGTCGGACGACCTTGCGCCGATCCTCCGCGATTGCACGTCGGTCTTCCACCTCGCGGCGAGCGCGGACGTGCGAACGGGGGAGAAGAACCCGCGGGAGGTGTTCGCGAACAACGTCCTCGCGACCGCGCGGCTCCTCGACGCGATGCGCGACGCCGACGTGACGAGGATCGCGTTCGCGTCGACGTCGACGGTGTACGGCGAGCCCTCGGTCGTGCCCACGCCGGAGGTCTACGCGCCCCTCGAGCCCATCTCCGTCTACGGCGCGTCGAAGCTGGCGGGGGAGGGGCTCCTCCACGGGTGGGCGCAGGACGGAGGGAGCGCGGTCGTGTACCGCTTTGCGAACGTCGTCGGCGGTGGGGCGACGCACGGCATCGTCCACGACTTCGTATGGAAGCTCAAGGCGAACCCCGGTGAGCTGGAGATCCTCGGCCGCGAACCAGGCACGCACAAGTCGTACGTGCACATCAACGACACGCTCCGCGCCATCCTCCTCGCGTGGTCCAAGATCGGCGAGGGCGTCTCCGCGTTCAACGTCGGTACGGAGGACACAATCACGGTGCGCGAAGTCGCAGACGCCGTGTGCGGGGCGATGGAATTGCGAGACGTGGCCTACCGATGGAGTGGCGGCATCGACGGCGGCGGGTGGAAGGGGGACGTGCGCCGCATGGGATTGTCCGTGGACCGCCTCAGGGCGCTGGGATGGCGGGCCCGATATGGGAGTGCGGAGGCCGTGGCGCTCGCCGCCAGGGAACTCGCGCGCTAGGGTTCTTATCGAGCATGCGCCATCGGCCGCGCATGGGGCTGTGGGGTAGCTTGGTCCATCCTACGGGCTTTGGGAGCCTGTGACGGCCGTTCAAATCGGCCCAGCCCCATGTTCGTCCTCGACGCTCCCGCCTGGCTATCACCGGACGCCGGTTGCGTCCACACGATTAAATATGGCGGTCTCCCACGAAGTCGTCCGGCGACGTTCCGCTGCCGCCGAGGTGAAACATGGTGAAACAGAAACCCACCCCATCCCCGGAGATTAGACCCGTCGATCCCGCGGCCATCCAGGCGATCCGTGTTCTCTCGAGCCTGAACCGGTAGGCGGGCACCGCTTCGCGTGGTCTGCCCGCCCTCACCGATTCTCCCCGCCGACATTTGGCCGGAACCCTTATCTCCCGAGATGAGATTGTCGCGGCGGAATGTCCTCGGCCCGTTGGATTCCGATCCTCGGCCTGCTCGCGGTCCTCGCCCTCGTCCCGGGCGCCCTGGCGCACCACTGCACCCCGGGCCAGAGCACGCCTCCGGGAGACGAGTTTTCCGCGCAGACGATTCCCCCGTCGCCCTCCCCCTTGGCGATCGCGGCGTTCGTGCTCGTGCCCATCGCCGGCCTCCTCGTGGCGGTCGCGATCGCGATCCCCTCCCTGCACAACAAGAAGCCCTCGGAGGGCGCGTGGCTCTTCGACGGCACGTCGTACGTCTGGGTCCCGACGAAGAAGTAGTCCTCACGCGAGGCGCGCGTCCTTGATCCTCCAAGAGCCGGAGGTCCCTTCCCAGACGGGCTCTGCCTCAAGGACTTCGAGGCGCCGCCGGAAGAACGGCGCGTGGAGCACGACGGTCTCGAACTCGCCACCCTCCCCGCATGGATGGAGTCCGACGCGGTCCCGCAGGTGGAGCAACTCCTTGGCGGCGGTCGTGTCGAGGGAGCGGCCCAGCCAAGCCGCGTCCAGGCCCTCCGCGCTGACCGCGGAGAAACGAATGTCGAACCGGGCCGCGAGGTAATCCGCGAGGAGGTGTTCGGGATTCCGCCGCCAAAGCGGTGCGAACACGCGGACGCCGAGCTCGTTCCCGACGCGGTTCACGCGTGCGTGCTGGTAGTCCGATGCGATCGCGCCGACAAGGACGCCCTTCGCACCGGTCTTTCGAATCGCGTTGCGCAGGGCCTCGAGTTCGGCCTCCTCTCCGGACCCGGCAGGCTCCTCCACAATCGGAATCCCGATCGCCTCTGCCAGGAGGGGCGTCACGTGCACGTTCGGCACATGGTACAGCATCGAGGCGGGGTCCTCGGGATGGATCGCGATGAGGTGCGAGACCTCCCAGCCCCGCTGGAGCGCCGCGTAGATCGCGTACGTGGAGTCCTTCCCGCCAGAGAACAGAGCGGCGACTTGCACACCCTGGAATCGCGCGAGAGCTTAACCCGTTGCTCCGGGCGGGTCGAGGACGCCGTCGGACCGGAGGTACGCGAGGAGGTCCCGCAGCGTGTAGGCGTCACCCAACTTCTCGTGGACGCGTCCGAAGGCGATCTCCGTGCCGTCCGCGCCGACCACCACGGGCATCGCCGCCAGAAACGCCTCCGTCTCCCGCGCACGTTCGTATCCGTGTGGCGTCAGGAAGTACGCCTTCCTGCGTCGCGTGCCGCCCGCGATCCGCATCGAGTCGTGCGTGACGAGACCGTGGTTCGCGAGGGATTGGAGGGCGAGTGTGACGTGCGAACGGCGCACGCGGAGGGTGTCCGCGATCCCCTGCTGCGTGATCGGGACGGGCGCGTCCCAACGGTCCGCGTACCTCGCGAACGGGAGGAGGTGCACGAGCACCTTCTGGTTCAGCGTCACCTTGACCCGACCGGTCCCTGGCTGCGCCAACGCCCTTCTCCCGACCACGACGAAACGCACGGTCGTGGGCGTACTTAGGTAGATTGGTCCATCCGTTTGTAGCTCGCGAGTCCGTTCGCCTTTTCCCGAATCATCGGGCCGATGAGCTTGCTGCCTTACGGGACGGGCGGAATCTCCGGGAGCGGGAAGGCGACCCGTCCGTCCGTGCGTGGAAGCTTCACGAGGTGGAAGGGATTCGTCAGCATCGTGAGCATGCCGTGTTCTTGATGAGCGTCGACGGACACGATGTAGTCGTCCCCGAACGCCTCGACCCCCGTAATCTCGATGTACGACGAGCAACAGTCCGTCCACGTCCCGAGGATGCACCCGAGCACCATCTCACGATCGAAGGGGACGTTCGGCGCCGAGGGCTGGGGAGAGATGCCGGAGGTGTGGACGTCCCAGAACGCCGTCCACGTGTCCGCATCGCGGATCGCCAGACAACCCCTGCCCCATGGTTCGCCGTAGAGGTAGTAGCTGACGTATCCTTCGCCAAGGGTCTCGAACCCCACGGGACCCGACACGCCCGGGCTCAGTCGAAACCGGATCGGGGCGATGGAAAGGCCGCCGTCCTGCGGGGCACCAATTGGCGGCGGGGTTGACATCGGCGGCGGGGTTGAGGGCCTCGGGGGCCGCGTGTCCCCATGGCGGCCGCTCAGGTCGTCGTCGCCCACGATGGTGCTCGGGCGGGTCGTGGGCAGCTCCGCACCCTCCTCGAGCGGAGCGGCCGGGACCTGGGGCCCATCGGTCGTGCGCTCCCAGGTCGACGAGAGTCCCATGATCACGCCGAAGGCGACGAGGGTCACGAGCCCGATGCGCGCCATCCGTGTCACGGGAGGACATGGAGACTCTTAAGCGTTCCGGGGCGGCGCCAGCTTCGTGTCGTCCGTCCCGTCCAACGTATGCTCCGACACGGGAGGAACCTTTTTCCACAGCCCCGAGTTCGCGAACCTGTGAGCGAGGAACTCAAGCGTCTCGCGGGCGAGGCCGCGGTCGCGCACGTGAAGGACGGGATGACGGTCGGGCTCGGAACGGGGTCGACGGTCGCGTACACGATCCGGAAGCTAGCGGAGGTCGTGCATGACAGAGGATGGAAGATCCTCACCGTCGCAACGTCCCTCGCGACGGAACGGCTCGCGCGCGAGGTCGGGCTGCCGCTCATCTCGCTCGAAGAGGTAGAGGGTGTCGATGTGGCGATCGACGGTGCGGACGAGGTCGATCCGCAACTGAACCTGATCAAAGGGGGCGGTGGTGCGCACTTCCGGGAGAAGGTCGTCGCGCGGTCCGCGCGGTCCGTGGTCATCGTCGTCGACCGGTCTAAGGTCGTCCCCGTGCTCGGGACGAGGATGGCGGTTCCCGTCGAGGTCCACCCGTTCGGCTGGCGGCAGACGAAACTTGCGCTCGAGACCCTCTGGTGCACCGCCACAATCCGGACCGCGGACCGGGACCCGTTCCGCACGGACAACGGGAACTACATCCTCGACTGCAAGTTCGGGTCGATCCCGAAGCCGGAGAAGCTCGAGAGGGAGATCAACAACGTGCCCGGCGTGCTCGAGAACGGCCTGTTCGTCGGCCTCGCGGACCTCGTCCTCGTCGCGAGCGTCGGGGGCGTGCGCGAGATGACCGCCTAGCCCGCCTGTCGCTTGAGCTGGCGGACGGTGCCCTGGATCTCCTCGATCTTCCGCTTCTCCTCTCGCGCAATCTCTTCAACGATGTCGTCGAACGGCAACGCGAGACGGTATGCGTGGACGGGTCGCCCCTTCCCATCCTTCTTGATGTCCCGCTTCTCCACCCAGCGGCGCTGACGAAGCTCCTGCATCGCGATGCTCACCTCGGGCTGTCGGAGTCCGGTGGTCTTCTCGATGTCCACGGACGTCGTCTCCTCCCGCGTCGAGAGGAAGGCGAGCGCCCTTGCGACGTTCTTCGGCAGGCCCGTGCGCACGAGGAGTTCCACTGCCTGTTCGTCGCGGTGGCGGGAGCGGGCCTCCTTGCTCATCGAAGGACGCTCTAATATTCTTCGGCCAATATATATGTGTTCCGATTTTTCGCTCCCGAAACGGAGAAGAAGTCGCATGGATACGCGCGAGACCTCGCGAGACAAGAACCTTTATTACGGGCCCAAGGTTAGGCACCGGAGCCTCATGAAAATCCCTCGCACGATCCGTGGGTACTGCCCCCATTGCAACAAGCACACGGAGCTGGACGTCGAGCGCGTGAAGAACCGGCCGCGCTCCGAGCTGCGCCGAGGCCAACGCCGCTTCCGTCGCGTCACCGCGGGGTATGGGGGCTTCCCGAGGCCGAAGCCCGAGGGGCGGGAGAAGCCCACCAAGCGCGTCCACCTGCGGTACCGTTGCAGGGAGTGCAAGAAGGCGCACCAGAGGGCGGGGATCCGCGCGAAGAAGTTCGAGCTCGCGGAGGTGCACACGTGATTCCCCAGCCCCGCGGCCGTTTCCTCAAGATCAAGTGCGAGGACTGCGGCGGGGAACAGATCGTGTTCGACCGCGCCGCCACGACGGTCCAGTGCCAGGTGTGCGGCGCCACGCTCGCGCGGCCGACGGGGGGCCTCGCGGACCTCGAGGGGGAGGTCCTCGGGGCGGTGGAGTAGATGCCACGGGGGCTGGACTTCCCCGAGCCCGGCGAGCTCGTCGTCTGCACGGTCGCCGACGTGAAGAACTTCGGCGCGTTCGTGTGGCTCGACGAGTACCCGACGGAGTCCGGGCGGAAGAAGCTCGACGCTCGGGCAATCAACCCCAACAAGGCGGAAGCGGTTCCGTTCGTCTCGGGAGACTTTCGCGAGGGGTTCATCCACATCACGGAGGTCGCGCCCGGGTGGATCAAGTACATCCGGGACTACGTCCGCGAGGGACAGAAGGCCGTCTGCAAAGTCCTGAAGGTGGACGAGGCCAAGGGCCACGTCGACCTCTCCCTCAAGGCGGTCAACGAACACCAGAAGCGGGAGAAGGTCCAGCAGTTCAAGAACGAGCAGAAGGCGGACAAGCTCATGGAGTTCGTCGCCGCCAAGATCGGCGCAACCGTCGACGCGTGCTGGGATGACTTTGGCTACGCGCTCGTGGACAAGTTCGGCTCGCTGTACGGCGCGTTCGAGACGGCGGTCGTGGACGAGGGCAAGATCGACAAGATCGCGCCGGGAGCCGCATGGGTGTCCGCGCTCGTCGCGGTGGCGAGGGAGAGCATCACGCCCCCGTACGTGGACATCGACGGCTACGTGGAAATCACGTGCCCGCGACCCGACGGGGCGAAGCACATCCGCGACGCGCTCGTCAAGGTCCAGAAGGACGAGAAGGTCCGCGTGAGCGTGCAGTACATCGGCGCGCCCAAGTACCGGCTCCTCGTGCGGGCGGAGGACTACAAGACCGCGGAGGAGGAGATGGCGAAGGCCGCCCAGAGGGTCATTAAGTACGTCGAGGCGCATGGCGGCGAGGGCAAGTTCATCCGGAAGGAGTGAGTCGGGGCGTGCGAACGATCATGCGAGTGTGTCGAGAGGACCGGACGTACACGCTGCGGGACGCGTGCCCGAAGTGCGGCGCGCGGACGATCCAGCCCCTCCCGCCGCGGTACTCGCCGGAGGACCGGTACGGAGCCTACCGCCGGAGGCTCAAGCAGCAAGGAGGCGCATGATGGACGACATCCAGATCCACTACGAGGAGCACCCGAAGCTCGACGATCCAATCTTCGTGCAGGGCCTTCCCGGGATCGGCAACGTCGGCAAGCTCGCGGCGGAGCACCTGAAGGACGAGCTGAAGGCCGTGAAGTTCGCGGAGATTTACTCGAAGTACTTCCCGCCCCAGGTCCTCGTGCTCGACGACGGCCTCATCCGCCTCGTGCAGAACGAGCTGTACTACGTGAAGCGCCCGGGGAAGGGGGACGTCGTGCTCCTCGTCGGCGACTACCAGGGCCTCACACCCGAGGGCCAGTACGAGTTGGCGGACTTCGTCCTCTCCGAGCTGAAGAAGCTCGGCGTCCAGAAGCTCTTCACGCTCGGCGGCTACGGGATGGGACGCATGGTGACGAAGCCCCGGGTCCTCGGCGCCGCTACGGACGCGGCCCTCGTGAAGGAGATGGAGGGGCACGGCGTCGTGTTCTCCCGCGGGGAGCCGGGGGCGGGCATCGTCGGCGCGAGCGGCCTCCTCCTGGGCCTCGGGAAGATGCACGGGATGAAGGCCGTGTGCCTCATGGGCGAGACGTCCGGATATTTCGTCGATCCGAAGAGCGCGCAGGCGGTGCTCGAGGTGCTCACGAAGGTGCTCGACATCACGATCGACTTCGCGGAGCTCGAGAGCAAGGCGAAGCAGATCGACCAGATCACGAGCAAGCTGCGGGACGTGGACAAGGTCGAGGGCGACCAGCCGTCGCGCGAGGACCTCGGATACATCGGATAGGTTCTTGACCCTCTGCCGCCGTATGCGCCGCGCATGACGAGGGACGAGGCCCGCAAGTTCTTCCTGAAGGGCTACGAGCGCGGGCTGCGGGACATGATCGCGGAAGTGCTTCGCATGACCGCGCGCGGGTACGGAGGCACGGAGCTCTCCGTCGTCCTCCGTTCGAAGGACGTCGGCAGAGCCGTGGAGGCGCTCGACCGCAAGATCGAGGGGGGCGAGGTCGACCTCGGGATCGAGGCGCCGACCCTCGGCCATCTGCGCGGTCGCGGCTCGTACCTCGTGAGGGAGGCGAAGGGGGAGCGGGTGTTCGCGCTCCTCGCAGAGATCACCGCCAAAGGCGCGCGGCCGCTGTGCATCTCGCGCGCGCATCCCGCCGATCTGGCGGCGTTCGGCCTCGATGGCGCCAGCGTCCTTTGGCTGAGCCGCCAGGAAGGGAAAGGAGTCCGCACCGCGCCGCCGACGGACCTCGTCGCGCTGACGAGCGCGATCCACCGCCATCTCGAAGGCGGGAACGCGGCCGTCGTCCTCGAGGGCCTCGAGTACCTCGTGTCGCAGAACGGGTTCTCGGCAATCCTCCGGTTCGTGCAGGCGATTCACGAGAAGGTCGTCGTGAAGGACTCGCACCTCCTGATGTCCGCGAACCCCGACGCATTCAAAGAGGCCGACTACCGCCAGCTCGCGCAGGCGGTGACGGCGGAACTGTGATGTGATCGTCGGCTTTACAAATCGTCGGCCTTACGGCAAGCCTTATGGGACGCCCTCTCATCGTCGCCGCCGCTCCCGTAGTCTAGCCCGGTCAAGGATGCTAGCCTTTCGAGCTGGTGACGCGGGTTCGAATCCCGCCGGGAGCAATCGGGCCATGGAAACGAGGGTCGTCGAGGTCGGGGACGCCCGTATCCACGCCGAAGTGTCCGGGACGGGGGCGCCCGTCGTCCTCCTGCACACGGGAATCTCTGATCGGCGGATGTGGGACCCGCAAGTCCCCGGATTGGAAGAGGGATACAGGGTCGTGCGCTACGATGCCCGCGGGTACGGGAACACGCGCGCACCTCCGGAACCGTACGCCCCCCACGAGGACCTGTTCGCGGTCATGGACGCCTTCGGCGTCGTCCGTGCGCACCTCCTCGGCGCGTCCATGGGAGGCGCGACTGCGATCGACGCCGCCCTGACAGAGCCCCAACGCGTCTCGAGCTTGAACCTCGCCGCCCCGGGATTGGCGGGATACTCGTTCACGGACGCATCCACGGCCAGCCGGTGGCCGATCATCGAGGCCGCCTATGAGAAAGGGGACTACGACCGGGTCGTGGAACTCGAGATGGAAATGTGGGTTGCGGGCCCGCGCCGGAAGCTCGCCGCCGTCGATCCGACAATCGTCGAGAAGGTCCGCGCCATGCTCCGCGCCTCGTACCCCGCGAGCGCGAAGTTCGAACTGCGCCGCCCGGAGCCGCCCGCCCTCGAGCGACTCGGCGCGATCGAGGCCCCGACCCTCGTCGTCGTCGGCGACGCGGACGTGCCGGACATACTCCGAATCGCGGAGACGGTCACCGCACAAGTGCCACGCGCGCTCAGGATCGTGATGTCCGGGGTCGCCCATCTGCCGAACATGGAACGGGCCGCAGAGTTCAACGCTCTCGTGCGCGGCCATCTGGACCGTGTGACGGACGAGAGTGCCTAGGGGCGAAAGGCACATCCGCCATCGCGCATTCGCGTGCGCGGCTGGGGGTCGATCGTGCTCCACTCCGTGAATCCGGCGACCGGCGAGGAGGTCGAGCGGTTCGAGGAGTTCACTGCCAAGGAGATCGATACGGCCCTGTCCTGGGCGGACTCCGCGTTCCGCGATTGGCGGCGATCGTCGATGTCCGATCGTTCCGAGCGCG
>Ga0209521_10003918_pt1 | contig 11959 bp, 14 predicted proteins | sample Rifsed19ft4_FD_184016 | JGI IMG/M metagenome (GOLD analysis project Ga0209521, IMG submission 184016) | Soil microbial communities from Rifle, Colorado, USA - sediment 19ft 4 (version 2) | ecosystem: Environmental > Terrestrial > Deep subsurface > Rock core/Sediment | place: Rifle, Colorado... | reverse complement strand
TAGCTGTCGCACTAGCAGTTGTGGTTCTGGGACTAGGGGCGTTCTCTACGTACCAGGCTGGGCTTGAGACTGTGGCTTTGTTCCTCAATTCGAGCAGCCAGAGTCCCCTGCTGCTGGGCCTGGGCTTCCTCGGGAACTGGCTGCTGGTCTACGCTGTTGCGGATGGGATAGCGACCCTTGTCTTCAGGCGCAACGGAGAGCATCTCGTCCTCCTCCTCGGAACAGCCTACGCGCTGGTTCCTCTGCTGGTGTTCGTGGCATGGTGGGACCTTGCTACGGCACTGACCCTGCAGGCGCCAGGGCTGACCACTATCGCGCTGTCGAGGGTCGTACTTGTCCTGGCTCAGGCGTGGTCGTTGGCCTTGTTAGCGCGCATCGTGAGCGTGCTGAAGGGCCTCAGGCTTGACAAGGCCGCCGTCATCAGCCTGGTCATAGCATACTTGAGTATCGTGATTGCTTATGTTCGCGCGGCGTGAGTTCGGGCCTTCTCGAACCCTGAACATTCCAGTGTTCGGGCCTTGTCGAACTGACGGGTTATCAGCCGGTTTTGCGCATGCTTCTCCAAAGAGGTGCGAAAACTGAGGAAAATTCTTGCGCCCTTGCTACTGGCACTACTAGCGCTGCCTATGGCTTCAGTGGCCTACGCCCATGAGGAAGCCCCAGAGCACGAAGATGCAACGAAGAGAGATGTCAGAATCGACGCGTCTCCCACTGCAATAATGATCCGGTCGGAGGTCGAGAACGGGACAGTGGAGAACCATTTTGGCCTTCTCGTCGCGACCCAGCGGGAGAGGGACGACCATGTCAGAGATGGGCTCGTGATTCACGTGGCGTTCTCCCATGAGACAGAGGTTGGGGACGTGGAGAACGAGGCGTTCCTCTACATGAGAATAGCCTACTTGGCGTTGACAGAGTTCGTTGACACGAACGGTAACGGTGCTCTCGACACCGGAGTTGACAATGTCATCAAGCATGTTCCGCTAAACACGACATACGCTCCACTAGAATATTCGTCGATCCTATCAGACGATGGGAAACAGGGATGGAGAATAGTGGCGCGGACAGAGAACGGGCTCTTCGAGGTCACTGCCGAAATGTTCCCGCAGTACGCGGTCGTCGACGGCACAATAGTCCCGCCGACAGCGACCAAGATAACCACGGTAATCAACAACTTCCCGTTCACAAACCCTGGCGACCCCAACGACAGAGTTGCCCTACGGATCCTCGCAATATCCAAGACCGTCATAGAACATGAAACGCCTACTACTGAGGAGAAGATCCGGGTCCGGTCGGCGACTGCTGAGGGATTCTTCACATGGGCCCCAACTGCCCAAGTGGACGGCGTAACTGTGAACGTCAAGTCGTCCTTGACGCGGCTTGAGCGGCCTCGCTGGATCATCAACCTGGCATACGCCCAGGGTTCGTCAATAGTCCACGACCCAATTCTGGGATTCTCGTTCGGCAGTACACCCATACTGACGAGCCGGCTACTCATTGGAGCTGCCATCGCTGCCACAGCCATGTTCGGTGTACTGGTCTATCTCGGCAGACGCCAGCTTGCAGGGGTCTTCACGCCAAAACCGTTTGGCCAGTGAGTGTCTGGGAACGATTCGTCGTCCGGGAAGAGCCGGGCGGCGAGCCCCGTTTTTCAGAATAAGCAGCTAAAGGTACTCTATCTTCTCGGCGAGGTCGTCAACTCTCCAAACTAGCAGGAAGTTTTCGTATGTGTAGTCGACGGTTTTCTCAACGAGCTCACGCCGCAGCTCGTCCATGACTTCCCTGTGAAGCTTGTCAGAGACCGTCCACGTGACCGCCAGCCACTTCTTCTCCAGCATGTCAAGCATACTGCTCATGTTGCCGGTCTCGGTGGTTTTCTCGATAAGCTCCATCTTGCGGGGCCTTACCTTCTCCGCTAGGAGCAGCTCGCCCTGGAATCTTACGGGTGCGGGGAAGCCTCTCTTCTCCAGTTTTTCCATGTAGATTTCCCGTGGCCGTCGGGCCTTCGAGGTTGTGCGGGTGTCTATGGAGACGAGACTGTCCCTTGCGACGCGTGTCACTTCGGCTAATAGTCCGGGCCAGTCGGGTACGAGGTGGAGAAAGTGGGCTGCGAGAACGTTGTCGAAGGCCTTGTCCTTGAAGGGGAGATGGGTGACTTCTCCCCGGGCGAGGCTTCTTGTTCCCTTCGCCTTTGCCCGTGAGAGCATGCGTGATGAGACATCGATCCCGGTGACGTCTATTCCGACGTCCTGGAGGGGTTTCGCCAGCCGTCCTGTTCCGACAGCGATCTCGAGTGTCGTGGTCCCCCGGAGTTCATTCGTTAGCGCGGCGAGTTCTCCCGGTGAGAGTTTCTCGCGGGTGTCGTCATAGATTTCGGCGACGGGGTCAAAGTTGGCTAGTACGCCGCGCGGCGGCTTCTTCAAAGGGTCCATCCCGGGTCCGGTCTAGGAGAGATAGTGCTGGCGTCTTCAATAAACCATTACGAGCCAAAGGTACTAGTTCAGGGAACGGGTACTGGGGTGTCCTATTATCAGAAGTTCTACTGTTCTCAGGTATGGGTGAAGCCTCCGGGGAAGCGCGTCCTTCAGAATCGCAAAGTCCTGTGGCCTGAAGACCCGGGCCCTTCTGCTGACTGAGAGGAATGCTGCTGTAAAGACGGCGAGTAGCACGGGCAGCCGTAGGATTGCGGTCAGGCTGAGGAAGGTTGTGAGGAGCTGGTCTGTCAGGAGTAGAGGGATGCCTACTCCGAGGGCAAGGATTGAGGCGTGTCTGAAGCCGCTGAAGACTTGTACATGGGCTATGGGCCGTAGAAAGCGATACGACAGTGCGACAGATGTGACGTAGAGCAGGGCTCGTCCGAGAGCGCCCGCGGTGGGTCCTAGCATGCGGGCTGTCAGGGCGACAGCTGTGAGGTCGATAATCGTTGCGGCCAGCGTGATCTTTAGGAGGGAATGGGTCTTGCCGGTGGCCTGGAGGGTGGCTGTTAGGAGTGCGGCTTGGGCTGTGAAGATTGACGTTAGCGTGAGGATGGCGAAGGCTGTGGTCTCCTCGGTGTATGCTGGCCCGTAGGCTATTTCGAGGGCGGTGCTTGAGACTGCGGCGAGTGAGACTGAGAGGGGGAGTACGGCGAGGTTTGTCAGGCGGGAGGCTGTCTGTAGCCGGTCGGTGACGCCCTGCTTATTGCTGGTGGAATGGTATGCTGAGAGGGCGGGGTAGAGGGCCGAGGACACCGGTATCCAGAGGACTGAAAGGAAGCCGACGCTAGAGACGACGATGTAGTAGGTGCCTGTGGTTGAGAGGCGGCCTAGTATGGCGTGTAGGAGCGCTATGTCTCCCCACTGCTGTCCGAGGGTTATGAGGGTCGAGGCGAATAGTGGTAGTGTGAAGGCGAGCAGTGGTCTGATGGGGTGGTTGGCCTTTGCGGGGAGCCGGCTGCGCCACATGTAGACGGAGACCAGTAGGGCTGCAAGGCCTCCCGTCGCCCATCCGGCGACGACCCCCAAGACGCCAAGCCCTAGGCTAGCTAGGACGAGTCCGAGTCCGCGGCTTAGGGGAACGTAGAGAAAGTTCTGGTATGTTGCCTGAGCGTAGAGGCCTGCTCCGAGAAAGTATGCACCGTACAGGGCCGTGAAGTCTAGGATGAGGCCCGCTAGAAAGGTCGTGACCAGGAGAGCGGTGGCGTCGGTGCCGAAGACAGCTGGTCCTATCGAAGGGGAAAGTATGAGCGCGACTGTTCCCCCTGCCGCTGCGAGGAGTGAGGCGGCCCGCAGGGTGGTTCTGACGACTGCGCCCGCCGTGTCGGGTTGTCCTCTTCCGAGGCTGCTGGATATGTAGCGTGTCGCGGTTGCGGGAAGGGCTAGCTGTGTTATGGTGTTGAAAATGGCTAGGGTTGCTGCTAGTAATGAGACTTGGCCTATCTCGTCACGCGTCAGGAGCCTCGCTAGGGCGATGTAGAAGAGGAAGGATGCGAGGTAGGAGACCACTTGCTGGCTTGTGAAGTAGGCCGCTCCACGGGGAACATTGTAAGCCTCAACCGTCTCTGTCATCGACTGGCCTTTTCCGTGCGCGGGCAGGCCCGGCTAGATTAAGATAGTGACGGAAGGGAGGGACGTCGGGTCCCAATAGGAATAAAGCGGCTATAGTCTGAAACCTAGAGGCCACTAGTGCATCCGCTGGATGAGCCATGGGGAATTCATGTACAGATGAGATGGGTATTTACGAGGAGCGCTTGGCCCAAGGACCCCGACAGGAAACATGGTCTCACGGGCCATGCATGGTCGAGGTGAGACGCTCTTGGTGAGTGAAGAGAGGAACCCGACTGGAACACCCGAGGGCTCGAAGCCTGAAACATCGATGGGTTTTCTGGGAAGGGAGCTGCTTTTCGGCAGAAGCCTCTTCCGGTTTATTGACCAGCAGCCCCTGGCGAGCATGCCTCTTTCGATCTTGATCGTTACGCTAGGGGGCTGGCTGTCCAGCCAGACAGGTCTGGAGCCGCTCCTGCTCTTCTTCGTCAGTCCTTCCACGGGAACGAACAGGCTCTTGTTTATGGTGTTGTTTCCTCTTGGATGGCTTGGAACCTTCGCCATCTCCGAGGCCTTGAGTGTTGGGCTGTTCCACCGGAAGGGGGGACGGCTGAGGCTGCTGACTAGCAGCGCTTTTGCAATGCTTCCCCTGCTGATTGTTCCAGGGATATTCTACATGCTCGGCCTCAACTCTGCGGCTACGAGCCTGTACTTGGTGCTGGTGCCGGTTGTTGTGCAGGCATGGGTCATGTGCCTGCTGTCCAAGGCCATAATGTTCTCGAAGGGACTCGGGATGGAAAAGGCAGGCCTCATCAGCCTGGCTGTTGTCTACCTCAACGTCGCGTTTCTCCTTGTCTCGCTCCAGGCCGGACTGTTCTAGGTCCAAATAGCCTAGGATTCAGCCCGAGTTCGCCTTCGAGGAAGAGCAGCAGGACCAGGATGGGTCTCGGTATGGAGCGGGTTGCAACGAGTAGGCCCGCAACGTCTAGCAGAACGACCGCCGCCGCAAAAGCAAATGTTACGGCGAAATATCTTGCAAGCGGTTCTAGTCTGCGAGGGCCCTGATCACGTTTCAATACTCTATGGTAGCTGTAGTTGCCTGGAATACATAGGTTCTGCCTATCGCGGGGGGCGCTGGCTTGCCTGCTCTTTTGAGTGAGGCTTGTCCGGCGCGGTTTCTGTCTTTGTACCTGTTTTCTCTTTCGCGTCGGGTTTATTTGGTTCAAGGATGAACCGGGGGATTGCGACGGTTGGCATTACGCGGGCCGGTTTCACGGCTGCGGCTGCTGGGTGTCGCGGCTTGTCCGTGGGCTTGGGGGCGTGTTTGGAGACTTGGGGATGGGTTCTCGTCGGCGACTGTGTTCTTGTCACTGCCTTGGGCCGCATGGTCGTCTGTCGCGCCTGCTGCGTTCTACGGATTCGCCTGCGGAGAATTGAGATGGTAGGGGCTGCTGTTATTGCAAGCGCGACAATGAGGACTGCTGTGACGAGCGGGAGGACGCTGTTGAGGTAGGCCTGGAAGTAGCTGTTGTACTGGGCTTCCTGGTAGACCCAGCCTGTGAAGAAGAGGATGACTGAGAGCTGTGTTAGAATTATCAGCCAGCCCGTCTTGGGTATGCGCCACCACTCGAGGAACGGTATGGTCCACCAGGCCTCTCCGGTATTCCTCAGGAACTAGATAGGCGGAGAATATTGGCTGTTCGTAACCGCCATGGGGTTTCGGCCTAACTGACCCCTATCAATCGACGTTCGAGATTATTGCTTTACGCAGTGTTACTGCGTGTCCGGGTTATGGTCTTGTCTCAGTGGAGAACCCTGAAAATGCGCTCCTTGTAAGCCTCGGTCCGCCAACCGCACGGAACCTTGTCGTGTGGTGTCTACACTCATGAACCGTTGGATGGGGAAGGTCGTTCGGAACTGCCTAATTTTCCCCGAACCCTATAGTTTCTGGGCTGAGGAGGGTGGTCGTCCGTGATCATCGCGCCCATCCTGCCTTGGCCGCCTCTAACCTCGTAGCCACTCTAGTTCCCAGGCGCAGAAATCTTAATAGCGTAATGCGAGAGAAACTGTAATACAGGGAAGTCTGTAAGACCTATGGCTGTGTATTACTCTCGCGTCACGAAGAAGGGCCAGGCTACAATTCCTTCCGTGTTTCGGAAAAAGCTCGGAATCGACGAGGGGGACAGGGTTGTATTTGAAGAAACGGAGGAGGGTTTGGTTCTGAAGCCTGCTGCTGACATAGAGGACTCTGCGGGAGCCCTCTCCCGTTTCGCCGACGTCGGCGATGCGCTTCATGTTCATCTGAAGGATAGAGGGAAGAGCTTCAGGTAGCTTAGCTGTTACTTGATCGTCACGCTGGACACATCATTCTTCATACTGCACTACTTTTCGAAGCAGTCTGATGTCTCGAAGAAGTCAAAGGCGGTCTTGCACTACTGCAGGCTTCCCGGGAACGGAGGGATCATTCCCACGGTCGTATTGGCCGAGTCTTATGCTATTGCAAGAAGAATGGCCGGGAGAGAAGTGGCTGAACTGCGCTTCAGAGAATTGGCCGAGTCGGGCTTGAGAGTTGTTCCGCTTTCTCCGGACATGGCTAGGGAATCCGGTGTCCTCAGGATGAAGTATCAGGAGAAGATACCCTGGGGAGACTGCCTCATCGCCGGGACACATATGGCCGAGAAGGCGGACGTGGTCTTGAGTGAGGACCCTCACTTCAAGCAGATCAGGGAGATTAGATCCAGCAGACTAACAGAGTTCAAGCCATGAAAGGCTTTGCTGGGCTGTTTTTCATGTCTTGAGCGCAGGCCCGCTGGAACAATAGCGTATGTGCTTCATTGTGGTCCTTTGCCTAGCAAGGCGGGGCCTACGTGCCGGAGGCTATTTTCACGTCTCTTTCATGGCGTAGCTGTTTGATTTCCGCCAGTGCGCGGATGAACAGGAGTTGGGTCCCAGCGTCGAGGGCTTGGAACTCTTTCTCGCTCATAAGCCTCGTTTCGTAGGGGAGGGCGTCGAGAACAAGAAAGGCCGCGCAGCCGATGCATATGACCGGGTCTCCGACCCTGAGTCCTTCCTGGCGTCCTGCGACTGCATGGGCCTCGAAATTCTTGCCGCAGACCGGACATCTACTCATGAAGCTCGCTGAGAGCTTTGGAAATCCCTGGAAATTAAAAGGTTGACTGCGCTATCTTTTGTTGCATATTCGCGGAATATTACCTCTCGAGTCCTCGAAACGGGCCTTAGGTCGTCTTCCCGCGCCGCACGGATTGCCGGTTTTCATACGCTGTCCAGGGGGATGGAACCATCGGTCAGGGCCGCTACGTTAGACTCATAACATATGTTAGGTAATTTTGCCGAAAGGTTCCCTAGCGTCACCCTGATGGGATTCTTGGATGTAAAGGCGAAACTGGCCCTTCTTGGATGTGAGAGTACCGCGATGGGATTTCTCCTAGGCAGGGGTAGGCCTCGCAGTTATCCTCGAACCCTCCCGAGTGGCGCTCTAGCACCGATTTTGGCGTTAGATCTTATCTTTGGGGTGCCTTATGGCAATTTCGAGAGACTTGTGTATGTCTTGCGCTTTGGAGATTATTGCTTCGTCTCCTGTGACGAAGCTCGTGACGCTGAACTGTAGCTTGTCTATTAGATGAGCATAGGCTAAGTGAAGGAGGTCAAGGGCTCTGAGTTTTAGGAGCGGGGCTAGGCTGGCGGCCTTGGAATATTCCAGTGGTATGTTGAGGCTTCTGTTTCCAATGCGGATTCTTGAGGAGCCGAGTTCTGAGGCGAGTGTCAGGCCGGAGTCTCGTATGATGTATTCTACGACAGCCCTGGTTCTCCTTCCGGGTGGTTCTTTTTGAATCAGTAGGGGGAGTTGCATTTCCTCTTCCGTCCTAGCGATGACTGAGCTGAGCTCTTCGAACGTGAGGGGTGAGATAACCTTGGTGGGCTTGCTGTTGGCTAGAAACGTTCTCGACTGCTTGTGGATAGGGTCAGAGGGAGCGTAGGCCGCGACCAGAACACTGGTGTCTACGTAGGCCAACGGTCCCGTCCCTGGGCGACCAGTTCGACAGCCGTCTTCTTCATCCTCAGGGTCACTGGCTCCCTCCCTCTCCTCTTCATATCGAGCAGGGACTTGACGAGGCTGCTCACGTCCTCATTCTCGGCAAGCGCCTCTACCAGCTTGGCCTTGACCATTCGTCTGATGGCCTCGTTTCTGCTGCGGTACGCGTCTCGCTTCACGAGAAGGTCGATCTTCCTCAGGTCCTCGTCGTCAAGTCTTACGGGCACTATTGCCATACACAGTTCCCTATACAAATTGTATACGCGCATATATTATGCTTTTGGAGCACGTTTCAGGTCTCTGAGATGATGGTACGGCTCAAACTCTGACTGGGGCGTTTCTTCCGCCTTTCCTCCCAGAAGACGAATCCGAGAACCACGGCGGTCCCAGCGATAATTGCTATTGCGATGTAAGGTAGTATTTGTCCGAGGAAAGCAGACGGGAAGAATGGGAATGGGAAACGCGGTGTTTGCTGGGTGGTGAGCTGGTCTAGGACTATGATAACTACGCTGGTGGTTTCCGCGTTCATTTCTGTTCCAGCGTAGGTTTCTCTCTCGTCGTAGCCCGTGTGGAATCCGCCTTCGGGTCCTTGCATGCGGAGAAGACGTTCTACGAGTCCAGGGTAGACACCGTACTGTTTTGACTGGAGGTGGATGTAGAGGGCTAGCTTGTAGGTCTGGTAGATTCCCAGTTCGCCCGGTGGCCCGTTCTGGTAGGGTTCGTCGACCAGCCCTCGGCCGTCGAACATGACATTGACATAATCACCCATTTCCGAGATTCCTGTCTGGTTTCCGTGGCGTATCATCTCAAGGGCGGTGTAAACGGCTACGTCTGCGTAGTCAGAGGGGGAGAGTGTGCCGGTTCCGTTGTGTACCTCCCATAGAATCGTATGGGATGATGTGTTGGCAATTGTCATGATGTTGGCTGCGTGTACGGGTAAGGTGATTTCTACGCCGAGGAGTGCTTCGTGCATTCCGTTGTAACAGTTACCGCAGTATTGTCCGATACTTGTCTCGATGGATGTTGCCATTGAGGTGTCGCACGGTCGTAGGGCTTTCTGAGCCAGGAGGTTGTCGCTGGCAATATGATAACGAGTGGAGTCGCTGGTCTCGCTGACGAGTCCCAAAGTTGAATTGTAAAGAGTCCTCAGGAAGTTGCAGGCCAGCTGGACCCTCTCTCCGAGAGGAGGGAGGTCCTGGTAAACTGTAGCCTGACCACTAGCTCCTACGAGGCTCAGCGCCAGAACGAAGGCTACCATTATGGCGCGAAGAATCAACTCAACTCGCGATCGTAAGTTCTCCTAAAAAAGTGGATTAAGGCCACGTTTGGGCGTACGTTAGCCTTAGAAACCTGTGGGCAATCCGCCCTTAGACGGCGGGGTGTCAGTCCAGTTTCTGGAGGTATTCTAGGAGACGTTCCTCGCGGCTTCTCCTCATCAAGAAGTGTATGAGGAGGGAGCCTAGCAGTATCCCTGCGAGGACGGCGACGACGACAGGGTCTAGGATTATGCTGAGGATCGGGAGCTGGGCCTGGACCCAGTTCTGCATGAACGCGTTTGAACGGTATTCGTTGCTCAGCGCTCCCATTAGGAAGAGGATTACGAGGCTCTGGGCTGTCAAGATTATGGGGTTTAGGTGCCGCCAGCGGGCCTCCTTCCATCCCTGCATGTTTAGGCGGCGGGGGTCTTCTGCGGGCAGTCTTCGCATGTAGGCTTCAACGGCTCTCTCGACTCTGCTGGGTTCAACCTTCTGTGATTCGATGAGGCTGTACATGTAGAAGACGACTCCGAGGAGTACGGCTTGTGTTCCGAGGAAGAGGTAGAGGAATGCGGGCCCCGTTGCAGATAGGGCGGAGGTTGATACCTGGTTGAAACCGACTATTCCTAGGAAGAGCCCGGAGAGGATGGAGGCTGTGGCCCATGTTGTTAGGGTCCAGAATTTTCTCCTTCCGGCCTTGTGGTCTCTCTTCAACTCGTCTAGCGACCTCATGATTCTCACCCGGTCGGAGTTATCGAGTTCTGTATGAGATAGTTTCCCGGGGCAGCGCCGCCCGAGGCCTCGACCATTACTGTCACACGCGTGTTTCCGGGCCCAGCGACCACGGTGTTGGGGAAGCTCAAGGCCAGGTCGGTGCCTGTGGAGCCCGTCGGGGACGATACCACTATGGCCAGGAAGGCGAGAGTGACGCTTCTTCCCTGGCCATTGTGTATGGTGACAGGATAGGTGCCGGCTTCGCCGGGGCCGAGCACGATGGGAGTCCGGTTGGGAACAAGCCCCAGTCCAACCGGTAGGCGGGCGGAGGTTATCGAGGGAAGGTATAGGATTCCGAGGCTTACGGTGATGAGGACTATTCCAAAAAAGGGGGGGAGTCTTGTCCGAGGCCTCAAGGGAGACTCAGACTCTGAGCACTGTTGCGGATATGGTGACTGCGCCAGGGGCTGCGTCAGATGCTATGCTGAGAGTGACTGCTACGGTTATTGTTCCCGATGCGGGGATGCTGATGGGGGCGCAGGTTGCTGGCCCGGAGGCTGCTGCGATGCATGGGTCGAGGTCAGGCCCGTCGCCGGTGACGGTTACGCTGTAGGTCATGCCTGGGGTTGATGGGCCGGGTGTGAAGGCGATTTCTACGGACTGGGGGCCTGATGTCTTGGCGTTGCTAACAGTGAAGACCCAACTGGTGGGTTCGCCCGGGTAGAGTGATGCTGCGAACTCTGCGGTTTCTGAAGCGACGATGTTTTCGAGGACCTCTGCGGACGAGTTTATCGTCAGCACGCTGAAGGAGGCGTAGCCTGCGTACACTAGTGTTGTTGCGAGCAGTAGCACTGGAATTATCAGTCGTGTTTTCATCTTCTCTTCGGTCTTGGTGTGACGGTGGCTGGGGCTTATAGTGGGACACGAAATACTGTTCCTGACTCGAGTATAGTTTCGCTGGTTAGTAGTTGAAGTATGAATTTCTGTTTCGAACCGGTGTTCGGTCTAGCGGCTTGCGACCGGCTCTTCCATCATGTGCAGTTCCGATAGTACACCGTCCAGCTTTTCCATTTCCCAGAGGAAGGAGATGCCTTTCGGGGTGGTCACGAACCGGTGCTTGTTGAGGACCTTCTCCGGGATCACGTATCCGGCTCTGAGGAGTCTAGCTAGGAGGTCGTGGGCGAGCCTGAAGTTGAGGTTGGCCCGGTATACTATCTGGGTCTTTGATGCGCCTCTCTGACATATGATGAGTATGTTCCTTATGATTTCCAACCTGGTGCGGCGCAAAATCTTTACGATGGGGTAGGGGCTCTGCGATAAGTAAATTTAACACTTGTGGGCTTTTGTAGAAACATTATTGTTGACTTATCTACACTGCGAACTGGGGCTAGGTGTCCCTATTGTGATGAAGGTAGTGTCTGTCCTTGCTGCTTCAGATATGTCGTCTGTGACTTCAAGCCGCCTTTTCGCTAGAGCTTTCTCGAGTGTGAGAGGATGATTTCCACGAGGGATGTCCGTGACATCATCGAGAAGGGCGAAATTATCGAGGAGTATGCTGATGATCTCCGAGGACCTAGCTGTCTAGTGTACGGAAGAACCAGGGAAGGGCGGGTCTTGCATGCTGTCTGTGCGCCAAAGAGCGATTATCTAGTCGTGGTCACTGCGTACACGCCGTCCTTAATAGAATGGGAGAGAGACTTTAGGACTAGAAAGCGGGAGGGTCGTAGCCGTTGAGGTGTCATTTCTGCAGGGGGCGTCTGGTCCGGGCCAGTGTGCCCTACACTGTTCATAGGAATGGTTACCATCTTGTGGTGGACTCGGTGCCTGGATGGCTCTGCCAGCAGTGTGGGGAGACGTATTTTGAGGAGGCTGCGGTTGACCGGATTCAGGGGGCGGTGAAGATTCTTGAGGCTAAG
>Ga0209521_10003917_pt1 | contig 11962 bp, 13 predicted proteins | sample Rifsed19ft4_FD_184016 | JGI IMG/M metagenome (GOLD analysis project Ga0209521, IMG submission 184016) | Soil microbial communities from Rifle, Colorado, USA - sediment 19ft 4 (version 2) | ecosystem: Environmental > Terrestrial > Deep subsurface > Rock core/Sediment | place: Rifle, Colorado... | reverse complement strand
GACTGATGTTCCAAATAAGCATTTGATAAAGTCTCATCTTTTCTTTTTCCTTTAACGTTTTGAAGCCGCAGACTTGTGCGCATAACGCAAAACGTTATAGCTTAATTGCCCGAGATGATGCTTGCTGATGCTGTATGACCCATGTGTGAGGTTTATCCATTGGTTGACTGCCCGAATTGCGGAACAAAAGTAGCCATGGCGATTAAATGCTGGACGGTGTCTCCTGCGAAACACACAGCGAAGGGACATATACCAGAATTTCGAGTGGGAATCTTCAAATGCCCAAAATGCAAAGCCAAATTCAGGTCTAAAGTAAGCTCAACAGCAAAACCGGTGGAAACAAGCGTTAAGGACCTCGTCGCTAAAATTAAAGAGATACATCAAGGACTCACGCAGGCTCTGAGGACTCTACGGGAAAAGATAGAGACTTTGGAAACGGAACGGGGGAGTGTGCTGGTGGAAATCGAAAAGCTCAAAAAAGTTGCAGAATCACGAGCCAACGCCCTTGAGACCGAGGTAAACCAGCTGCGAGAAGAATTAAGGTCGCTGAGAGAGCTTTTGGGTGTCAGCGAAGAAAGAGTTTAGCCTTAATTCAGGTCTAAAATTTTAATTTGCATATAGGTATTTTTTTAAGTATGTGCGTCGCTAATCTTGTTATGCCCTACAAGTTCACTTTCGATCTTTCAAAAGTTCCCCGCTTCTTCTTCACGGAAATTGCCAGGGTTAGCTATCAGAAAGGCATGCACAAAACATTCCTCAACACGCTGCAAGATATTATAAAAAAATTTAGAATCCAAGAAGCCACGGGACTGAATGTCTCAGACGCCGTGGTTCTCCTTCAAGACCTCATTGACCTGCAAGCCGTGAACCTCATGGAGAGAGGAAAATTCCTGCAAACCAAAAAGAGGGTTCTTTTCCTTCCGCATTGTTCAAGAAAATATATGGACAACCGTTGCAAAGCTTCTTTTGATTCCGGCATTCCCTCTTATGTTTGTGCTCATTGTTCTCCAGATTGTTTAGTTAACAAGGCAGACTGTTTAGCCAAGAAAAAAGGATATGATGTTTACGTGTTGCCTGGAGCCTCGTGCATTCCGAAAATTTTGAAAACAAATCGATACGAGGGCATTGTCGGCGTTGCGTGCGGAGAAGAGATGAAACTCTCAGGGGAACTCCTGAGCAGCATGGACGTGGCTGGGCAAGCTATACCGTTGATAAAGAATGGGTGTGCAAACACAGCGTTCAATATGGAAACTTTAGTCAAAGTTCTCTAAAAGAGATCTACTTCACAAGCTCTCTTTTCTTCCATCTGAGATTCTTGCTTTTGCACTTTCTGCACTTCAGCGCAGTCGCGGCGTTTCTGGCTCCGCAGTCTCTGCAGATTTTCATGTGAAGCCTATGCTTTTGCGCTATGGCTTTCTTAACTGGGTCTAGTATCGGCATTTGATGGTCCTCTATTTTGGTGCTAAGACTCAGATGACTCTCTGTCAAATATACTTTTTCCCTAATAACCTTGGGCGCCAGTTACAAAGAGCAGCTATATTTCCATAGCTTTTGCTAACAACTCGGCAACTTCACTCGGCTTTTCGGCTACTTTCACACCTGCGTTTTCAAAAGCTTCAATCTTGTTTTCCGCAGTGCCCGTTTTACCCATTATTATTGCTCCCGCGTGTCCCATGCGCTTTTCAGGAGGCGCAGAACGCCCAGCTATGTAGGCTACAACCGGCTTCGGATAGCCCCGTTCAATGTATTCAGCGGTCAGCTCTTCAATGTTGCCGCCTATCTCGCCGATTAGAGCCACGGCTTTCGTCTGCGAGTCCTCCTTAAACAATTCTAAGGTGTCAATGAAGTTCAATCCCGTTATGGGGTCTCCGCCCACTCCGATGCATGTGGATTGTCCCATCTGTTTTTTTGTGAGACCAGCGGCTATTTCATAGGTTAAAGTGCCGCTCCTAGAAGCCAAGCCTACGCTGCCGGGCATGAAGACGTGTGCGGGCATTATTCCGAGCTTGCACTTTCCTGGCGTGATTATTCCTGGCGTGTTCGGGCCGATTATGGTTGCGTTTGCTTGACTTGCATGGGCAATCAGTTCCACTGAGTCTTTTATTGGAACATGCTCGGTTATCATCACAATCGTTTGAATGCCACTGTCTATAGCCTCATGGGCTGCGTCTGCAGCGAAAGGAGCGGGCACAAAAATTATTGACGCATTAGGCGAATGGTTTGCTCGTGCCTCTTCAACGGAGTCGTAAACTGGTACGCCGTGGGCCTCTGCGCCGCCTTTGCCAGGCGTCACGCCAGCAACTATTTTTGTTCCATAGTCAAGCATGAGTTTTGTGTGAATTCTTCCCTGTGTTCCTGTTATTCCCTGAACAATCGCTCGTGTGTTCTCGTCAACTATTATTCCCATATCAGTCTTCCTTTTTGACGATTTCAACAACTTGGCTTGCGGCTTCTTCCATGCTGCCTAAAACGTGTATTCCAGCTTCTGCTAGAATTCGTTTTCCTTCCTCTTCGTTAGTTCCCACAAGCCTAACGATTATGGGCTTGGTGATGGTGGCGCTCTTTGCCTCTATGATCCCGCGGGCAACATCGTCGCAACGGGTTATTCCGCCGAGAATGTTCACGAATAAGGCTTTCACGTTCGGGTCTGACAAAACAATTTGAAGCGCTGCAGTTATTCGCTCTGCGGGGGCGCCTCCGCCTGCGTCCAAGAAGTTCGCCGGGTTTCCGCCGTAATAGCGTATCATGTCTAATGTTGCCATTACGAGACCTGCGCCGTTGCCTATGACACCTATGTTTCCTTCAAGTTTTACGTAAGCCAAATCGTTTCTCAACGCTTGGGTTTCCTGAGGAGTGCGGTCTCTTTCTTCTTCCAGCAGCCTCATTTTGTATTCTTGGTGTCTGAAGAGCGCGTTGTCGTCCATTATGATGCGGGCATCCAAAGCAACGAAACTGACTTCGCCCGTTTCGGCAAGGGGATTTATCTCGATTAGTTCTGCGTCGCAGTCCATGCCCGCTTGGTAAAGTTTCTCAAAGATTTTCGCCAGTTCCGCAAGGCTGGCACCGCGGTACTCGAGTTTCCTTGCAATTTGTCTGGCGTGAAAAGAGCGAAAGCCCTGCTGAGGATTTATCAAGATTTTCAATACCGCTTGAGGCGTTTTTGCAGCTATCGTTTCTATTTCTATGCCGCCTTTCGCGGATGCAATCGCAACGTAGCTTCGCGCAAACCGGTCTATTGTGACGCCACAGTACAGTTCTTTGTTAACTGGAAGTTTTTCTTCAATCAACACTTTCTTTACGGGTATGCCTTTAATCGTTGTTTTCAGCAGTTTTTCCGCGGCTTTTTCTGCTTCTTCCGCGGAGTCAGCGAACAATATTCCGCCTGCTTTTCCTCTTCCAGCCACCAAAACTTGAGATTTGACCGCGAATGGCGGTTTTAACTTGGCTACTGCCTTCACTGCATGGTCGGCGTTTGTGATTAATGCGCCCTGTGGAACAGGTATCCCATGCTTTCTGAGTATGTTTTTTGCTTCGTATTCGTAAAGTTTCAAAAAATGCTTACGCCTCATTTGATGGTTTCAATTGTGACGTAAGATCTTGTGTCTTGAATCCCGTCTATGTCGCAGAGTTTTTTGAGGATTTCGTCCAGGTTTTCTCTTTCTACGATGATTAAAGCGTCAACTTCTCCGGCTATTCTGAAGGCTTGCGAAACCGCGATTTCTTTTATTTTTTCGTACACTTGGATTCTTTTGATGGGTGAAACCTTTATGAGGATGAAGGCGGGTGTGGTTGAAATGCCGAGGGCGCTTAACCCTTTTTCTGTGACGTCTATGAAGCCGCGTCCTGTGCGGATGTAGCCTCTGTTCTTGAGCTTTCTGAGGTGCACGTTTAAGGCTTGGCGGCTTATGCCTAACTGCGCTGAGAGTTCGTCCTGTTTGACGTTTAGAGTGTAGGTGGTTGTGGACTTGCTTTTCTCGTATAGCGTCCTTAAGAGTTGAACTGAACGTTTGGTGAGGGGGTCCAAAGGCTTTCACTTTTATGATAGGTTTGTTAAGTTAATCCTTTACGTTCATCGCGTTATTTAAGATTTTAGCAGGCGAAAGAGCAAACAACCATAAAAACCCGAGTTTACGGGCATGCATTGTATTCTCAGATTCTCTGTTTGGTCAGTCTATGTTTGGACTGACTAGAAACTATAAGCACAGACGTTCAGAGCAGAACTCGATGTTAATTCTTTCGGAAAGGAGGTGAAATAAGAAAATGAAAAGAAGTCATTTGTTCGGCACACTTCTGGTATTGATTCTGACGGCCAGTGTTGCAGTTGTCGCTGTGGTTCCCGCTCTCGCCCACAACAAGCCAGAGGATCCGCCTGCACCAGGTACTCTGAAGTCGCATGGTTACGGTGGCTATGTGCTACTTCAGTTACCGTCGCCAGCGACCCCAAGTCATCCCTATAACTTGAGACTTGCTGCAAGTCACTTTGACGAACGATCTGCAAATGGGGAAGAGGATTACCTCGACATCTACGTGTGGAGCCCACAATATCCTGGGGGAAGCAGGTTCGTTTGGTTAGGAGGCATCACGGACAGCCAGGAGGGTTTTGACTTCATGAAAGCTATGTATACTGGATACGTCGGTGCGGAAATGACAAAAAAGGTTGAAGATAAGGATATCGAAATAAGCAAGAAAGGGGATGTTCTCACCGTTAATTTGACGAAAGCCATAGTCTACGAGATCGGTAATCCTTGGCCGCAGCATCTTAAAGATTTGAACTTCACGCTTCCGCCGATGACCTTGGAGTTCCGCGGATTCGACGAAATCTATAAGGAAGAAGGAGCCCCTACTACGCTCGCGCCACCCGCATCAGGAGCAGGCTGGACCACTCAGAGGACAGACTGGAGAAAGCCCGCATGGGTAGAGGTCAGCATCCCAGCGTGGTATCGCCAGTTTCTTATCCACGACGTCGGATATATAAATACGAAATTCGCTATGACATGGACTCCGCCGCCAGCAACTTGAACCAAGAAAGCCTTTCCGATCCCCTTCTTTCTTTCTTAATTTCGCAATATAGACGGATGTGACAAAATGAGTCTTGAACGTGTGCTAAGAATCCTTGAGAACTTCGGGCTGGCAAGAACCGATGCTAAGGTGTATGTTTACCTTGCAAAAAAGGGGCCTAAACGCGAAACAGACTTGTCCAGTGCATTTAAGCTGACTGAGCAGCAGCTTTGTTCAAGTCTCAAAAACCTGCAAAGCAAAGGCATAGTGACCGCTACCGTCGAAAAGTCTGCCCTGTTTTCAGCCGTGGCGTTCGAGAGAGTACTTGACCTACTCGTCAAAGTCAACATCGAACAAGCACAGGCCATAAAAGAAACCAAGGAAGAGATTCTTGATAGCTGGCGATCCATGAGCGAACGAGAAGATACGTAAACTAATGCGCTCTTTTCGCATGAACTTTTTCAAACAGAAAGCATTATGTAGCCAAATCCACTATTAATTACCCAGTATTTTATGTCGCTTAGGGTTGGGGTAGTTTGAGCCAAGAAAAGGTGCTCAAAACTCTAGAAAGTCTAGGAATCGCGCAGTTAGACGCCAAAGTGTATGTTTTTCTCGCCAAAAAAGGTCCCCAGAAGGCGATAGACGTAGCCAAATACTTGAAAATGCCAAAGCAAACCCTCTATGTCGTCATCAAGAACCTGCAACGGAAAGGACTAGTCACCTCCACACTTGAACACCCCGCAAGGTTCAGCGCAGTACCATTCGAAAAAGTGTTGGACCTTTTCGTTAAAGCCAAGATGGAAGAAGCCCAACGCATACAGAAAGACAGGAATGAAATCCTTTCAGATTGGCAATCCATTGCCATAGCAGAATCTGACGAGACCTCAGCGAAATTCACAATCTTGGAAGGCAGAAACACCATATACTCAAAGATCCAACAGATGATACAAGAAACAAAAAACCAGCTGTCATTTGTGACGACGGTTCCAAGCCTAATCCGTGCTGATCAATTTGGACTTTTCGACGCCGCCTTCGCTCATCCCTTGAGACCCAAAATTCAATTCAGGTTCATAACAGACCTATCCGATCAAAACGTAAATGCAATGAAAGCTCTTCTCAAGAAAAAACCAACTGACAATTTCAGTTTTGAAGGAAGAATACCCGACCTAGGTTTAAGACTGCTACCCCGAATTATCATAAGAGACGAAGAAGAAACCATATTTTTCATCGATCCAAAAGCAGACCCTGCAACTGAAAAGGACTATGTTTGTCTTTGGACAAACTGCAAAACGCTTGTGAACTCCTTCTCCGCCATGTTTGAGGATTTATGGTCCAACTCAACAGACATCGAAAAGAAGATTGTTGAGATCGAAACAGGCAAACCGACACCGAAAACATGTGTATTTACCGAAGCGAAAACTGCCCAGAAAAAGTACTATGAAACTTTAAGCTCGGCGAAAAAGGAAATAGTGATTATGACTTCCTCCAAAGGACTTCTCGCCCTCGGCAAAAACATGCCTCTGCTAACTGACTTGACCAGAAAAGGTGTTTCGGTCAGAATAATGGCTTCAATCGTTAATGAGAATCTGGAAGCCGCACAACAATTAATGAAACGTTGTGAGGTTAGGCATGTTCCCGCAGTCTACTTGGGCGCAACAACCGTTGACGGGCAGCACTTCTTCCAGTTCAAAAGCCCTCCATCAGCCCAGGAGAATGTGGAATCGTTAGAGTATTTCGAGAACACCTTTTACACCAATGATGTTGAATACGTTAGAAAAACGGAAAATATGCTAAACGACATTTGGGAGAATGCCCAGGTTCCCTCACCCATTGCGCTCAAATCAGTAATTCAACAAACACTGTCCTCGGACAAACCTGCCAATGCGAGCATATTGGATGAATACAAGAATGAGTTCAAGAGAATAGTGGGTTTCAGTTATGAAATGGAGCCACAACAGGGCAAAATAACGGAGAAAGAAGTGCTAGACAAAATTGCAAATGCCAAGAGAATTCCAGCCAGAGACCCGAAAAGAGACACCATCCGAATCTATGGCACGCAGGCCATTGCAATTATCTACCCTCCAAAAAATCTCAATTTGCCAAATTTTATGATTTTTGTTGGGCACCACAACAAAAAGTCTTCATTTGGAGCTGGTAACTCTTTGTGCATCTATATGCAAGCAAAAATTGCAGATAACATGTCCTATCTTCCCGTGGCTTTCGTCACAGATAATCCGCGAGGGTACAAATTCCGAAAAGCCATGTATAAAATTCGCCGCACCACCGAGGTTGCCAAACTTTTGAAAAAGGATGAACTGAAGGTTCAAGCTCATGGTAATAGACTCTTCGCAGGCTGGACTGTGCCAATACCACTGCTCCCACCGAAATACGTTCTTCCACCTAGTTGCATAGTGTTCGAAGGATATGGCGAAATAAAATCAATCTCAAGTAAAATAATAGGGCCGCTCAATCGCAGAATAACCTATGAGGAAAATATACTAGACGCATTTGTCACTTTTATGCATCCATCCTCAAGATACCATGGACCTGGATCCGATGGACTATTACATAGAGACCTGATTCTAACATCCTATCCACCCGCGGAATAGGAAAGTGCAATTCTCATTACCACACAAGTCACCGTCTGCCCAAAAACTCGTTTTTAAATAGTTGCACTGTTGATAATGAATCATTGTGGCATAATGAACACAAGGTCAATCGCTATAATTATCACGTTCACAGCCCTGTGCATTGTATTAATCCCACTTAGAATCCCCAGTGTATACTGGCCAGGCTTCTATTACTATTGGTGGGAAATTCCGATAATTGCAGCCTTCTTGCTGTTCGGATTCAAAATCGCACTCTCAATATGGGCCCTGAACACTCTAGCTAGGATGGTGATTGGCGTGAGTCCAAACCCTCTTCTTCTCCCAATAATAGGTTTAATGCCTTTGCTAACCATGCTGCTCGGAGTCTACCTAGCGCAAAAGCTAGTTCCACGGCGAGCTTCAGAGGAAAAACCGATTTCTGATGCAAAGAAAGGGGTGTATGTAACAGCTCTCGGGGTTGCAGTTCGGGCTGTAATTATGCCTTTTATAGATTACGCCTATTATTATACCCTTTTTCCGTTTTTCTTGGGCAGAACTTTTTCCGAGGCATACATAATTGCGATATTGCCTGGGATAGTGCTGTTCAATATCTTGGTTCCGCTTTACGGAGTTTCCGTCGGCTACCTTGTGGCGAAAACAGTCGGCAAAAGCCTGAAAATAGGGCCCGAGCTGTAAGATGAAATGCAATATTCAGGACTACACAAAAACACATCCGTCAATCACGACCGACAAGAAAAACAAACAGCTGATTAGTACCTCACCATGACCTACAAAACCAACGTCTTAATGCCTGAACTTGCAGTTCACTCAGCGTTTCAAGCTATATATAAGGGGCTATAGTCTTTTCTGAGCACTAGAGAACACACCCATCAACAGTCAAGCACTAAAAACAGCAACCTGACAATTGCGAGGTAACACCACAATGTATTTATTTGCGGACAAAAAAACCTATTGAAGCCATATAAAACGAGGAAACTAGGAGCGAAGCCAAAACCATGCCAGAAAACAACGCAGTGCTAATCGGAAAAAAACCAGTGATGAACTACGTGCTTGCCTGCATAACTGTCTTTCACGGCGGAGCAAAAGAAGTAAGCGTTAAGGCACGCGGAAGAGCCATAAGCCGAGCAATAGACGTCGTGGAAGTTGTCAGACGCCGTTTTCTACCCGACGTAAAAGTCATGAGCATAGGCATCGGGACAGATCAACTTTCATCTCAAGGAGAAGGCAGCGAACTGACTAACGTCAGCACAATAGAAATAATCTTGAAACGATAACCGCACTATATCAACGTGTAGAGCACCAATTCGCCGCTCCTCCTTTCATCAGTAGGAGGGTGTCTTCGAAATGAAGACTGAACTATGTAGCTTCTGTTTAAAGAGCGGTATACTATGCCAAAAGTGTTCATCTAAAGTTAAGGCTGGCGAGATCAGCGAGCTAGACCTGAGAATTGCTCGTTTACTGTTATCTTTAGAGGAAAAGTATCCTTCCCTTCAAAACGTTTGTTTTTATAAAGCAGTTGATGTCGGCAGGACTTTGGCTATAATCGTCGGACATGGCGATGTGCCTCGGCTTTTGGGGTATGGCGGCAAGATAATTAAGGCATTGGGCGAAGAAACCGGCAAGTCCGTTCGTATTTTGGAGCACGGCGTCGATGACCGCAAGTTTTTAGAAGACTTGTTCATGCCTCTCAGCATACTTACGATCAACACGATTTGGTTACCTGACGGAACCACTGAAACCAGGGTTATCTTGAAAAAAAAGCGCGGGAGCCAAATGCCTTTCGACCTCAAGGCTTTAAAGGAAATCACCCATAAAGTACGGAAAATGTCGTTACGTGTTGAGTTTGCAAACTGAGGAGCGCTTAATTCATGAAGTTGGACTCCATTGGCGATTGGATTAGAACAGGCTACTCTGCGAATGTAACGCCAGAAATGGACGGCGAAGAAGTCACCCTTTTCGGCTGGGTTCAAGAGATACGGGATTTAGGCGGCATCCGCTTCATCATACTGCAGGACAGGGAAGGCACAATCCAAATTACTGTCTTGCGGAAGAAAGTGAGCGCCGAAGTGCTGTCGAAGTCCGAAGCGCTGCAAAAGAGGTACAGCATCGGCGTGAAGGGAACCGTGAAGAAGACTTCGATGTCGCCCAGAGGCGTCGAAGTGGTGCCGAAGGAAATCAGAATTTTAGGCACAGCCACTACACAGTTGCCAATCGACATCACTGGCAAGACACCAGCGAACATAGAAGTGCGCTTAGACGCAAGAGCGCTGGACCTCTGCCAAGAACCGAACATTGCGGCATTCAAGATTCAGCATTCTGCCGTGGAGGCAATACGGGACTTTCTTTTCGGAAAAGGTTTTCTGGAGATTCACACACCACGAATTATCGCCTCCGCAACCGAAGGCGGAGCGGCACTGTTCACCGTAGATTATTTCGGCGAAAAAGCGTTTCTCGCGCAGAGCCCACAGCTGTACAAAGAGCAGCTAGTTATGAGCCTTGAGAAGGTTTTCGAGGTTGGACCCTTCTTCAGAGCTGAGGAGTCGCACACACGGCGGCATTTAAGCGAATTCGTTTCCGTGGACATCGAACAGGCATTCGCCGACGCCAAAGAAGTAATGGCTCTTCTTGAACAGCTGACGCAACATACATGCAAGGCTGTGAAGGAAAAATGCCCAAAAGAGTTAGCGGTGCTCAAACATAAACTGGAGGTTCCCGCAGTTCCGTTTAAGCGTTTAACTTATGACGAGGTTCTGGGCGACTTGAAGAAGAAGGGCGTTGATGTTCCGTGGGGCGAGGACATACCGACCGAGGCTTTCAGAGTTTTAGGCAAGTTATATCCGAGCTTCTATTTCATAACTGACTGGCCCACACGTTCTAAAGCGTTTTACATAAAACCGCGCGAGGACAAGCCTGAACTGTGCGAAGGGTTTGACTTGATGTGGCGCTGGATAGAAATAGTTTCGGGCGGAACAAGAATAGCTGAAAAACACCTCCTTGTGACCAGGTTGAAGGAGCAGGGGCTAAACCCTGAAGCTTTCAAGCATCACCTCCAGGCATTTGATTACGGAATGCCGCCTCACGCAGGATGGGCGATAGGGTTGGAAAGGCTTACTATGATGTTGACGGGAAAAAAGAACATCCGCGAAGTGTCGCTTTACCCAAGAGATAGAATGCGGTTGACGCCTTGAATGTCGTGTTTGCCTTTTTGCTCGGAAAAGTCTATAGCCCCTTATTTAAAGCAGGAATAGGCTGTTTTGAACGTGTGCACAAGGAGTTTTGTTTCTTTGTCTTACTTGTGTTGCTTAGGCTTGAAGAATTAATCAAAAACTTTTTCAGCGGCTATCTACATATATGAAAGGGGTGTAGAAGAGCGAGGGCGTTTCTGCGTGGGAGCGCGAGCTCTGAGGTGGTGAGGTTGAAGGCAGAGGTTCTGGCTGAGCCAGCCTTAGTTGGCAGGGAACGTGAACTTGAAGAGCTTTACCGCTACTTGGAACTAGCTATTGCAGGGAAAGGAACAACTGTTTTTGTTTCAGGCGAAGCCGGAAGTGGAAAGACAAGACTAGTGAATGAGTTTCTGTGCTCGGCGAGGCAGAAAAAAGAAATCACAATATTAACTGGGTGGTGTCTCAGCAACGCTGGCGTTCCCTATTTCCCCTTCATAGAAGCCTTCAGCGTTTACTATTCAACTCTCAGCGAGAAAAACGATTCCACCAGTCCCCAGCAAAGTTCAGCTCAAGCAGGTTCAGAAGATTGGGGGCGAGTTGGTAATGAGGAGCTGGAGCTGAACTCTTGGTTGAAGGGAACTGTAAAAGCTGAATCACTAGAGATGCTTGGGTATCTCTCCCCTCAGGCTTTGAAAGACCAAACTTTTGCAGCTGTGACTAAAGCTTTGCTTGGCGTTTCTGCGGATAGACCCACAGTCCTGTTTATTGATGATGTGCACTGGGCTGATTCAGCCTCTTTGGCGCTGCTTCATTACATTTCACGCTTTATTGCCTCCAGGAGAGTTCTTGTCCTAGCCACTTTCAGAGGTGAAGATCTCAACCCAGATGGTGAAGGGCACCCTCACCCTCTTATTGAAGCACTGCGGCTGATGGGGCGAGAGAGCCTTTTCAAAGAAGTCAAATTGTCAAACCTCAATCAGACTGATGTTTCTTTATTGGCTGAAAACATGGTTGGGGGGCGTGTTCAATCAGAGCTTGCCGAAAAGCTGGCGAGTGAAAGCCAAGGCAACCCGCTTTTTGTCGTTGAATCCTTAAGAATGCTGTCCGAGAAGGGAAACCTTGTTCAAGAGAATAATCGATGGCGGCTTGCAATTAGCGAGCTAGGTATTCCAACCAAAATCAAGGACATAA
>Ga0209521_10003914_pt1 | contig 11970 bp, 13 predicted proteins | sample Rifsed19ft4_FD_184016 | JGI IMG/M metagenome (GOLD analysis project Ga0209521, IMG submission 184016) | Soil microbial communities from Rifle, Colorado, USA - sediment 19ft 4 (version 2) | ecosystem: Environmental > Terrestrial > Deep subsurface > Rock core/Sediment | place: Rifle, Colorado... | reverse complement strand
GGAGAAAGTTGTAAGGAAGGGATTATGGAGACTCTGGCGAACCGCTAGTCCCCCACGATGGAATGACGGGGGGGTTGAGCAGAATGGAGTCGAATTGGGCCAAAGCGAATTTGTACGTTCGCCGAGCTAACGACCTCGCGGCCTCGACGCGCCGGGACCTTCCGGCTTCAGGTAGTTTTCGGCGGCGGAGGCAGAACATGATTCAGGAGGAGCGGGGATGATAGAACGGATGTCGGCCACGAACGACGGATACCTCAATTTGACTCGAGGAGACCAGAACTTCTCCCGGCGGACTTTCATGAAGGGCGTGCTGTCCGCCGCCGCCGCGGTCGGTACTGCTGCTGCGCTGTCCCGATTCGGGATCTCGCCGTGGATGAGCGCCCGCGCGGTGAGCGCGAATAGCGTCGTCGTCATTGGAGGCGGGATCGCGGGGATGCGGGCCGCGTGGGAACTCACGAAGAAAGGGAAGCAAGTCACGGTCTTGGAGTTCGACGATCGGATCGGAGGCCGAATCGAGACCCGGTTCTGGCCCAACGGCAAGCACTCGGAAGACGGGATGGAGGAGTACAACGGCAGCGACACGTTCCTCTGGGACTTCATCAAGTCGCTGCACATCCCGACCGACCAGCTCGCGGCGAAGGATGCGTACTTCTTCCGCGGCAAGTATTCGGACCACGCGTCGGGAGCGGGCGGCTTCACGCAGATGGTCGCCGAGCTGCTGACGCCCGATGAGCAGGCGTTCTACTATGCGGTCGCCACAGAGATCACGAACACCGCAAAGGCGAACAACAACCTCGACCCGCCGATCACGAATCCGATCTACGCCCAGTTCGACACGCCAGACTTCGACACGTGGATCGCGACCCGGCCATATGGTCCCGAGGCGGGGAAGCCAGGGGCCCGGGCCTTCATGGACATGAACATCTTCACGGAGACGAACGCCCACAACTTCGAGACCAACGTATTCGAAGGCCTGTCGATGTACGACATGTACTACAACGACTCGTGGTTCTTCGCCCACGACGGGAACATCGACCTGATCAACACCCTGGCGGCCCAGCTCCCGGCGGGGTCGATCATCACGAACGCCCACGTGGAGGAGGTCAAGCACGTGGCCGGCGGCAAGGTGCGGGTCACGTACCACGACTCGTTCACCGGTGAGGCGACGGGGGAGGAGCACGATTGCCTCAACGCCCACACGAAAGGCCCCACCAAGACGATCCAAGCGGATGCCGCGATCATCACGGCGCCGGCCTTCTGCGTGACGGGGAAGACGCCTGGCCAGCACATGGTGCCCGAGATGTCCACGGCGAAGACGAGCGCCCTGAAGCAGGTGCCGTACTCGAACTACCTGTTCCCGTCGTACGAATTCCCGGAGGCGTACCACCACACGAAGCAGAACCTCTCGACATGGTCCGTGAACACGGACACGCTGCTGAACTACATCATCTGCCAGTGGCACAACCAAGAGTCCCAGCAGTCCATGAAGCGGGAGGGTTTCCTCCTGTGTTACATCGGGGCGGAGAAGGCGGACCAGGAAGGCCTGAAGACCGACGCGCAGGTCCTGCAGGACGGCCTGGACGTCATGAATCAGTTTTGGCCCACCGTGCGGAGCCTTCCCTGGCAGATCAAATCGTCCTTTGTGCTGCGCCACCTAGACATGCACTATCCGTTCATGAACCCCGGCTACATCCAAAACATCGCGCCGAAGCTGTGGGAGCCCGTCGGGGAACGGATCTTCTTCGCGGGCGACTACCTGAACGGCGAGGGAGACGCGAACGGCGCAAGCCAGAGCGGGGTAGCTGCGGCCTCGAACATCACGTAGATCGCGGAGGAGCTGGCGCGGATGGTCCGACCCCGTCAGCGCCCTTCCTCTCCCGGCTCCGTCGTCAAGGTTGCCACGGGACCGTCCGTCCTCCGCGGGAACGTCCGAGCCGCCGCGGACCTGTCCAAGACCCTCCGATCGACTCTGGGTCCTCTCGGCATGGAAAAGATGATCGTGTCGAAGCGGACCCGGAGGGCGATCGTCACGGACGACGGCGCGCTCATCCTGCGGGCCGCGAACATTCGGCACGCCGCGGCGAAAATAGTCGCGGGACTCGGAGATGCCCAAGCCTCGGAATGCGGGGACGGCGTAGCCGCCTCCGTACTCCTCGTCGGGGCGCTCCTCCGGCGGGCGGAGGAGCTCGTTTCCCGAGGGGTCTCCGCGACCTCCGTCGCGGACGGATATCGGATCGCCTCGGATCTCGTTGACCGATGGATCCGGGAGGTGAGCAAGCCCCTTTCCTTCGAGCGCGGCGAAGTGAAGGGCGTCATCCGCACGGCGATGGCCGGCAAGGTGCCATCCGACTGGGTAACGCCGTTTGTGGACGCGATTCTCTCTGCCGTACGCCAGGTCGCCCGCCGGGATGATGGTAAGCTATCCTTCAGTCCCGCAGACATCCTCCTCGATGTCCAGCCTGATCCGAGCCTCGATCCGGTCCAAGTCTTGTCCGGCATCCTCGTCCGATCGATCCGCGCCCATCGTGACATGCCACCCCGCGTCGAGCGGGCCCGGGTCATGCTCCTCCAGGGCCTCTTGGACGTGCCGAGGCCGAGGATCAAGGCGGAGCTCGTCCTGACGTCTCCCGCACAGCTCCAGGCCGTCCTGGACCGTCGAGCCGGACAGCTCGAGGGCCTGGCTGAGGATCTGTGCGACATCGACGTCAACGTGATTGCGTGCGATGGCTGGGCGCCCGTGGAGCTCGGTTCTCTCTTGGCAAGGCGGGACATTGTGCTCCTCCCGAAGGTGGACCGGCCGACTCTCCGTCGTCTCGCGAAGGCGACTGGCGGACGGGTCGTGAGCCAGTGTGTCGGTGCTACGCGCGAGGACCTCGGCCACGCGGGACTCGTAGAGGAATGTCGGATCGGTCGCGGCAAGGGCACTCGCTTCGCGGATTGCCGGGATTCGACGGTCGTGACCCTCCTCTTGGGCCGCCATCTTCCGTCCAGCCTCCCAGTCCTCGACCGCGCGGTCCACAATGCCCTCTGGACTTTGAAGGCGGCCCTCGATGCCGGAGCCGTTCCAGGCGGCGGAGCGACGGAGACGTCACTGGCCCGCCGGCTTCGCCGCCACGCGCCGAACGTGGAGGGAAGGGAGCAGCTCGCGGTCGCTGCATTCGCGGACGCCCTCGAAGACATCCCTCGGGCCCTCGGGGAGGGGATTGGGGCGGACGCCCTCGACCTCCTTGCGCGGATTAGGGCCGCGCATTCGAAGAGCCGGGACGGAGGCGCTCAGGGCCTCGATGTGATGCGGCGTCGGATCGGGTCGATGCGCCGGATCGGCATCCTCGACGCGCGCAGCACGAAGGCTGCCCTGATTCGCCGGGCCGCGCAGACGGCGATTCAGATCCTCCTGGTCGATGGTGCGATCCCGGCGAGGCGCCGCATCCGCGAAATGAAGGACCGAACCGTTCTCACGCCGTATCCGCAATGGATGCGGACGGACGAGGATGTCCGGGCGATGGCGGAGCACGAGGTCGAGATGCCGACCTTCCGGAACATGCGGTCTCGCATCCCTCAGGTGAAGCTGGAGGACATCACGGCAAGCCAGTAGGCCGCGCAGCCCCCCGGGTCCGTATCTCCCCTTCGCATCAGCAGGGTCCGTTATTCGGGCTACCGGAGGATGATGCGGACGATCATCTCGTCCTGGAGTCCGAGTCCGGGATCCAGGGTGCGCTCCGCTCCATCCACGACCATGATGATCTCCTCCCCGGGACCCGCCGTCGCGTCCAACAGACGGTCCGGCCCGAGAGGTTCGCCCCAAATCGCAAAGAACTCGCGCAACATGTAGTCGCGTACGATACTCGACTCAATGTGGATTCGTCCCGAAGCCGTATGCGTATGAAGGGGAGCGATCCCAGGGATACCATACGAATCAAGGCTGTGGTCATTCCACAGGTCGACAGCGATGCCGATCCGAGCGGGCACGAGGCGGCTCTCCCCGCGGACCGTAATCGTCAGGTTGACGTGCGAGTGGAGGGCCAAGGGTGGAAGGTCCTCGAGGGTCTCTTCGTTCCCCGGAGGATTTGACAGCGGGAGCGGGACGATACTCACGGTGACATAGATCGCGACGAGGAGAATCCCGGCCGCGACATAGCGCAACCAATTGGCGTTCCTCGCGGGAGGCGGACTGGCGGGCACCCAGGGTCCCTCTTCGTCAACGATATGATCTCCCACGATCCCACTCCCGGGCGGTGAACCCGCGCGCTCACGGAGTGAGCCGCCCCATCGCAAGCAGGAGCATAACGGTTTCTTCGCATGGCCGGAGGGTTGCGAGAATGGATGGGTCCGTCCGGATTTGAACCGGAGTCGCCAGCACCCCAAGCTGGTAGGATTTCTTGTGGATGGGATGGCCACGGAGGGCCCCCGGCATCCAAACCAAGCTACCCCACGGACCCGCGGACCGGTCGAACGGCGGGGAGGCTAAAAACGTTCGCGGTGCGACGCGCTCAGCGGAACGGCAGGACCTCGTCGATCAGCTCCACGTTCGCGAGGATCATCCGACGGCAGCAGTACCGGGTCAGTCCGACGTCGTCCAGCACCGCGGACGGGGGCTCTCCGGCCCGGGTCCGGTTCACGAACGTCTCCAACGAGCTCGCGACGACCTTTCCGCAGGTGAAGCATCGGACGGGGATGATCATCGGATCACCGATACGACTTCTGACGTTTCTTCCGGGCGCCTCGGCCAAGCGGGTTCTTCGGCAGCTTCCTTCGCGTGTCGGGCACGATGAGGGTGCGGTCGTACTCGCGGAAGAGGGACTCGAGTTCCTCGTCGTTCAGGTACCCCACGAGGCCGCGGGCGATCGCGGTGCGCGTCGCGTCTGCCTGCCCCATGATTCCACCGCCCCGCACGTTGACCTCGATGTCGACGGTCTCCGCCTTCTTCCCCGCGAGTTTGAGAGGTTCGAGGATCTTCATCCGGGCGAGTTCGAACGGATATATCTCCACCGGGACGCTGTTGATCCGGATCGCACCCCGGCCCTTCCGGACCGTAGCCCTCGCCACGGCTGTCTTGCGTTTTCCACTCGCCACGAAGACCTTCATGGGATCATCTAGAACTTCGACCCGAGGTTCCGGGACACTTCGCCGAGGCTCAGCGTCGGGCCCTGCGGAAGCCGCTTCGCGACCTCGATGATCTCGAGGACCTGGCCCTTGTACGCCTCGGGGAGGTCCATGTACACTCGGAGCCGCTTCAGAGCCTCCCGGCCGCGCGGCTTCTGGTAGGGGAGCATACGGGAGATCGTCCGCCGCAGGATCAGGTCCGGACGACGCGGATAGAAGGGGCCGATCCCTCGCATCCGGCTCGTGACGGAGCCGCGCCGACGTTTCGCCGTGTATTCCGTGAGGATCGTGCTCCGTCGGCCCGTGAGGATCGCCTTCTCCGCGTGGACGACGACGATATCCTCCCCGTTCAGGAGCCGCTTCGCCACGACGCTCGCGAAGCGCCCGACCACGTGGCCCGTCGCGTCGATGACCGTCATCCTCATCCCATGATCCGGACGCCGCGCCCCGTCGGGTTCTGCACGGCGAGTTCCAGCAGGCTGAGGGCCTTCCCTCCCGCCGCCGCGACCTTCTTCCGGGCCGCCTCGGACGCTCGGAACGCGGCCACGGTCACCGGCACCCGAATCTCGCCGCTCGCGAGGAGGACGCCCGGTACGACGACCTGCTCTCCCTTCGACGCGTACCGTGCGAGGCGGGAGAGGTTCACCTCAGACCAGTTCCGCCGGGACCGCTCGAGCCGGTCAGCGACGTCCCGCCACACCGCGACCTGGTTCTCCCGGGAGAGGTCCCTCAACTCCTGGACGACCCGGCGGAGCCGAGGGTTCGTCTTGAAGGGCGTGGGCATGGAGAAGGACCTCGGAAGGGGGCTCAACGGGGTGCCTGCTATAAACATTTGCAGGCTTAGCAACGTCAGGTCATTTCCGATTGCGGGCCCGGGACCGCTGGGTTCCCTGGAAGGGACCCGGGAGGACCGCTCGGACCGCGAATGCCTTCGTTCGTCGACACGGCAGTGTCAGGGCATCCCGCTCTGTCCCGTGGCGCACAAAGCTTTAATATCAGGGCTTACAGAATAATATTGGCCTCCGACCTCCCGGGTGCGTGACCCCATGATCCGTTTTGGTCCATCAGGGATTCCCCTATCCTGCAAGGGCCGGACGCTCCGGGACGGCATCGAGGACGTTCACAATCTCGGCCTCTCCGCCATGGAGGTCCAGCTCGTGCGGGTGAACCTGAACGAGCGGTACGCGACGGACGAGGACATCGGTCGGACGATCCGAGAGATCCCCGGCGAGCTCGTCGTCCAGATCGGGCGGAAGGAGGATCGGAAGGAGGTCCTCCTCTCCGGCCTCAACGAGAGGGTGGAGAAGGGCGACGTCCTGCACAGCTTGGCGGCGGGGATCTGCGACGACTACCTCGAGCTGACGGCCCTCGGCGACCTCGCGAAGGAGCTCGACATCGAGATGTCCCTGCACACTCCCTACTACATGGACCTCGCGGATTCCGACGGACTCGCGCAGAAGAGCATGGACAGCGTCCGGTGGGGCGGGATGCTCGCGGACGCGATGGACGCGTCCGTCGTCGTGACGCACCTCGGGATGTTCGGAGAGCTTGAGTCGAAGGAGGCTCTCGCGCGGATCGCGAAAAGCCTGCGCTCCTTGCGGGACGCATTCAAGAAGGCGAAGATCCGTCCGAAGATCGGGATCGAGGCGAGCGGTCGGCAGGAAGTCGTGGGGAGCCTCGACGAGATCCTCGCCCTCGCGAAGCAGGTCGCAGGTATCGTGCCCGTCCTGAACTTCGCGCACGTCCACGCACGCGGGTTCGGCTCCCTGCGGCAGCCCGGAGACTTCCAGGAGGTCCTCGCGAAGGTCCGGAAGTTCGTCCCGGGCCGGATCCATGCGCATTTCTCCGGGGTCGAGCACGCGGACGGGAACGAGCTCCGCTATACCCCCATCAAGAAAGGGGACCTCCGGTTCGAACCTCTCGCGGAGTGCATCCTGGACACGGACTACGACCTCACCCTCGTGTCGTCGTCCCCGCTCCTCGAGCACGACGCGATGTACATGAAAGTAATCCTCGAACGGGTACTGGCGAAGCGGCTCATCCGCCCCTCGAAGCCGGAGACGCCCGAGAAACCGGAGAGGGAGGATCGGAGAAGGTGACCGCCGCCGGCCGGCCAATGATCGCGGCGGAGTCGACGACGTACCTCCTCGAGGCCCTCGGACGAATCCTGTCGGAGGATCGATCGAAGGAGATCGGGGACACGGTCGAGGTCGTCACGTCCGCGAAGAAGCTGTTCGTGTACGGCGTGGGCCGGAGCGGTCTCGCCGCGCGCGCGTTCGCCATGCGGATGGTCCAGCTCGGGCTCGAGTGTTTCTTCATCGGCGAGACGATCACGCCCGTCGTGAGCCCCGGAGACGCGGTCCTGATCGTGTCGAACACGGGATCGACAATGAGCGCGATTCAAGTCGCGAACATCGCCCGGCGCGTCGGGGCGAAGGTCGTCAGCGTGACGGGCCAGAAGTCGTCGAAGCTAGCCCATGCGAGCAATGTGGTCTTGTGCGTCCAGGAGGACCACGACGCGAATCGGAGCCGCCTCGCGCCGCTCGCGACGCTCTTCGAGGACGCGACGATGCTCCTCCTCGACGGGGTTGTCGCCCAGGTCATGGTGAATCTCGGCCAGACGGAAGCGGACATGCGCGGGCGGCACGCGATCATGGTCTAGGGTCCGCAGGGACCGCCTGGACGTGGCCTCCGGAGCTGCCAGGCGAGGACCAGCAGCGCTAGAACGAGCAGATACGACGCACCGATGATTCCAAGGTTCTCTGCATCCGTGCGAGTCCCCGACCACCCGGAGACGTACAGCCCTATGCCGACCGAGTGAACGGTGATGATGAACCCGGTGGCCAACGCCCGATGTCGGAAGTCGTGCTCCGTGGCGATCACCCTGGATCCTCGCATTCCATGCCTTTGATCATCGATAAGGGTTTCCTGGCCACGGACAGTCTTTATCTGGATAGCCCGGATACGCACTGCGATGCCCGAGGACTTCGTCGTCACGCCGTGGGACGTGAAGGGGCAGATCGACTACGACCGGCTGATCACGCAGTTCGGGACGCAGCGGATCACGGAACATCATCTTGACCAGATCCGCAAGGCCGCCGGGGAGCTCCATCCGATGCTTCGGCGCGGCGTGTTCTACAGCCACCGGGATCTCGATTGGATTCTCGACGGGCATCGCAAAGGGAACACGTTCGCGCTGTACACGGGCCGAGGCCCTTCGAGCGGGATCCATATCGGCCACATGCTACCGTGGTTCTTCACGAAGTGGCTCCAGGACCGGTTCGGTTCGACCCTGTATTTCCAGATCACGGACGACGAGAAGTTCCTCTTCAAGGATTTCGACGAGCTTCGAGAGGCCACCAAGGTCGGATACGACAACATCCTCGACATCATCGCGATGGGCTTCGATCCGAAGAAGACGCGGATCTTCCTCGACACGGAGTACATCCACCGCCTGTACCCGATCGCCGTGGGAGTCGCGAAGCGGATCACGTTTTCCACGACCCAGGCGGTCTTCGGCTTCGAGAACTCGAACAACATTGGGGAGATCTTCTACACGGCGATCCAGGCCGTCCCGGCGTTCCTGCCGAGCCTCGATGCGGGCCGCGACGTGCCCGTGCTCATCCCCTGTGGCATCGACCAGGACCCGCACTTCCGGATCGCGCGGGACGTCGCGCCGAAGCTCGGATACCCGAAGCCCGCCTTGATCCACAACAAGCTCCTGCCGAGCCTCCTGGGCCCTGGCGGGAAGATGTCCGCGTCGAACCCCGCGTCGAGCATCTTCACGACGGACACGATCCCCGAGGCGAGGCAGAAGATCCTGGACGCCTTCACGGGCGGACGGGCGACGGTCGAGGAGCAGCGGCGGCTCGGCGCGAACCCGTACATCTGCTCGATCTTCGCCCAGTACAACTACATCTTCGAACCCGACGATGGACACCTCGCGGAGGTCGAGCGGACGTGCAAGTCGGGCGAGCGGCTGTGCGGGGACTGCAAGGCGGAGCTCTGGGGCAAGGTCGAGACCTTCCTGACTCGGCACCAGCAGGCCCGCGAAAAGGCGAAAGACCGGATCGAGCAGTTCGTCGTCCGGGACGAGGGATCCCCGCGCGACAAATGATATAGCACGAAGTTCCATGCGCCGCCGCGATGCCCTCAGACGTGGCCGCGCAGCTCAGCTACCTCGAGACGAAGGTCCTCCTCGCCCTGCGGGACCTGGGTACCGCCTCCCCGGAGGAGATCAAGTCGAAGGGACGCTTTCGCGAGCTCGTCGAGGTCATGAACGCGTCCTCGTGGCTCGCGGCGAAGGGTCTCGTCACGATGAAGGAGCACCTCGTCCGCACGTACCGTCTCGAGCGGGCGGCCGACGCGAGACGCGTGCTCCCCGAACGGAAGGCCCTCCGCGTCGCCGTCAAGGCGAAGGGGCGCATCCCTCTCGCAAAGCTCCAGGCCTCGTGTCGATTCGACAGGAAGGAACTCGCGGTCGCCTTGGGGTGGCTCCGGCGGAAGGGCTGGGCCGAGGTGGAACGCGCCCGCGAGGGGAATGTCGTCGTCGTCACGGCGGCGGGTCGGACCGCGGTGGACACGCGAGGCGCGGACGAGGCGTTGATCGCGCGCCTCGCGAAATCGGAACTGCCGGAGAGCGAGATCGACCCGAAGGTCCTGAAGGAGGTCCGGTCGCGGCCGGATCTCCTGCGAGAGCGGGAGTCGGTCCGGCGGGAGATCGGGCTGACGCCCTCCGGACAGAAGATCGCGGCCTCCGGGCTCCGCCTCAAGGAGGAAGTCGCGCAGGTGACGACGGACCTGCTCCGCTCGGGGCGATGGCGGGAGGTCGACTTCCGGGCGTACGATACGCGTGCGTACGCGCCACTCGTCCGGCCCGGGAAACGGCACGTCCTGAGCGCCTACCTCGAGAAGATCCGGCGAATCTTCCTGAGCATGGGCTTCACGGAGCTGCAGGGAGATTTCGTGCTCCCCGCGTTCTGGGTCTTCGATGCGTTGTTCCAGCCCCAGGACCATCCCGCGCGGGACGCACTCGACACGTTCTATGTCGATCGACCGGAGGCGTTGCCGCTTCCTGCCGACGACGTCGTGCGACGCGTCGCGGATGCGCACGAGACGGGAGGTGGGACGGGGAGCTCCGGATGGCACTACGCGTGGGACCGCAAGGAGGCGGAACGCGCCGTGCTCCGTCCCCACACGACGCCGATCACCCTGAAGCACCTCGCGGATCATCCGGATCCCCCACAGAAAGCGTTCATCATCGGCCGCAACTTCCGCCGGGATGCGATCGACTGGAAGCACCTCCCGGAATTCCATCAGGTCGAAGGGGTCGTGATGGAGGAGGGCGCGAACCTCGCGCAGCTGATCGGCGTGATCGAAGAATTCTACCGGCGCCTTGGATTCACGCGTCTCAAGTTCCGTCCGGGGTACTTCCCGTACACGGAGCCCAGCATGGAGCCGGAGGGTCAGCTCCCCGATGGCCGTTGGATCGAGCTCGGCGGGAGCGGGATCTTCCGACCGGAGGTCACGGAGCCGCTCGGGATCCGCGCGCCCGTCCTCGCGTGGGGCCTCGGACTCGAGCGGGTCATCATGACGATCGAGGGGATCGCCGACATCCGCCAGCTGTACCTGAGCGACCTCGACTGGCTGCGGGACCACTCGGTCTTGCGCTAGACCGTGCGGGGGAAGAGGATGAGCGCCCTTCGGACCGTGCGGCGGGCGTTCTCCGAGGCACCCGTGCGGAGGAGCGTGCTCCGCATCCTCCGGGAGAATGTGCTCTGCTCCCTCTCGACCGTGTCCCCCGGGAACCGGGCCCACGTCAACACGGCGTATTTCTGCTACTCGCCCGACCTCGAACTGTTCTTCTTGTCGGATCCGAGGTCGCGCCACAGCCGGAACCTCAAGGTGAACCCGTCCGCGGCAATCGCCGTGTTCCGCTCGTCCCAGACCTGGGGCCGCCCCGACCGAGGGATCCAGCTCTTCGGGGCGTGCCGGGAAGCGAGGGAACCCGAGGTGCTCCGAGCCGAACGGCTGTACGCCCGGCGGTTCCCCCTGTACGCGAGGTGGATCGCCGGGACGACGCGGGAAGAGAGGACGTCGGCCGCGCTCCTGCGGACGTACCGGTTCTATTGCTTCCTCCCGCGGAAGGTCAAGATTCTCGACGAGCGTGTGTTCGGCGGCGGCGTCTTCGTTCTCGCGGACATCCGCCGAGCTCCGCGTTACGCGGAAACGGAGTCTCGGAAGCCGGCCTGAAAATGGCAAGGCAATCTTTATGTGAGCCCTGCAACTCTCGCGGGCTGCCATGGCCTCCGCGGACGAGGAGATCGCGCAGGGCGAGCAGGCCCTCGGCAGACTCGACTACGAGGCCGCGTTCAAGCACTTCGACAAGGCACTCAAGGAGGACGCCGGAAACGCCCTCGCGTACTTTGGCAAAGCGGAGGCCGCACTCGGGGTGCCAAAGATCGAGGCGGACGAGATCCTCGCCCTCTACAAGAAGGCTCTCGAGCTCGACAAGGAAAACCCGCAGTACCTGGACGCGATCGCGTCCTTCTGCATGGACCTCGGACGGTTCAACGAGGCCGAGGAGCACTACAATCGCGCCGCCCAGCAGGACGAGGACAACGCGCCGTACTACTGGTCCGAATTCGCGATCGGGTATGCGAGGAAGGCGCCGCTCGTCATGGAGCAGTTCCTCGATGACAAGACGCGGGACATGATTCGGGGGAAGGCCCTCACGTATGCGCTCAGGGCGCTGGCCATCGAGAAGGACGACGCGAAGCGCGTCCTGTGAACGTCAGCCCGCGCGAAAGAGACCCGGACGACGCCGCGTTCGGCCTCCGGAGCATGAGGGACAGCGCCCCGGACGGG
>Ga0209521_10003910_pt1 | contig 11981 bp, 7 predicted proteins | sample Rifsed19ft4_FD_184016 | JGI IMG/M metagenome (GOLD analysis project Ga0209521, IMG submission 184016) | Soil microbial communities from Rifle, Colorado, USA - sediment 19ft 4 (version 2) | ecosystem: Environmental > Terrestrial > Deep subsurface > Rock core/Sediment | place: Rifle, Colorado... | reverse complement strand
GTTCTATAGAGAGTTCCTGCGTACTTTCATTGAATATTGCAACGCAAACTCGTTGAGGTTCATCCAGGAGATTACCCCGGATTTACTGCGGCGCTACTTTCTCGCGTTTGGAGAAAAACATAATCCAGGCGGTGTCCATGGCGCGTACCGAACCCTACGTGCATTCTTCCACTGGCTTGTGAAGGAAGAAGTCATGTCACCTGACTGGAAAAATCCGATGCGAAAGGTCAAGGCACCGAAAGTGGTGCTTGATCCCTTGGAACCTATTTCCATCGAAGATGTCCGGGCACTTATCAATACCTGTCAACGAGGAGCTTTTATAGGGGAACGAGATCGGGCGATTTTCCTGTCCCTACTTGACACTGGAGCCAGAGCACGGGAGTTGTGCAATATGAATATCAAAGAAATAGACTTGAATACAGGTGCGGTTATGATACGCTATGGAAAAGGCGGTAAAACACGGATGGTGTTCATGGGGCGTAAAACCAGAAGGGCCATGCGTGCGTATCTGCGCATGCGCCACGATCAGTCTCCTGCCCTGTTTGTTTCCAAAGATAGAGAACGCCTTACCTATGACGGCCTGAGACAGCTTCTGGAACGGAGGGCAAAATTAGCTAAGCTAGAAAGGGATCACGCCTGCAGATTTCGAGCGCGTCAGTGCCATGGTGTGCTCTCAGTTGGATGAAGCGGCTTTCCAGTCCGCCTGGAAAGCTGGCAAGGCAATGACGCTAGAGGAAGCGATCGCGTATGCGTTGGAGAAAAACTGAATAGTTGTACAATGGGATGGCAGAGACACCATCCCATTTATGATCCGCGTTATCTTTACAACACATCAACGCTTATTACATAGTGCCGCATAATTAGCTAAACTTAGGGTTTGATTCCGGCTTACAAAGCAGTTTAAAAAGTTTACTTATTAATGAGACAAGCGGTAGCTGGATCCTGTTAGCGCAGAAAGGAGAGTAAGCAGGCGTGCTATCCGCGCGGCGTAGCTTTATTGTGCCATGGCAGATCTGGCGAGAAATCCTGTGGACGTTTTTCAAAAACCTGCCCATGAATATCACGATTAATGTGTTCTAGTGGGCGCTGAAGTCGTAGTGGACAAAACAGTCCAAGAGGCGCCCTGAAAGAGCTGAATTGAATAGTTACATTTGGAAAAGGATTATGTTAGTATTAGCCAATAGCTTTTCCACTGAGCGACCCAAGTAGCGCCATGCAACTAAGAAAACACGTCCGCCCAACGATAGGAGTGCTTGCAGGCTGGCCAGTCTTTACTGGAACCCCTGACAGTTTTCTGGGTCATGTATTTCGTGGCATCCAGGCTGCAGCCCATGATCGCAACTGCAACTTGCTGATGGCCTGCGGCATCGACTCCGGGCGACCTGCCTGGCCGTTGCTCTCTCCCGAAGTGGATTTTGTACCGGTTGGCCCCTGGAATACGGATGGATTGATTATTGTTTCTCCCTTCGCTTCCGAAGCTGGAGAGCGTTACGCTCAGGATCTGATCTCAAGTGGTTTTCCCGCTATCTTTGCCGGGGATCGTGATGCCGGTCCTGCAGTTGTGGCCGACAATGTGGGTGGAATTCGCCAGGCGCTCGAGCATCTGGTAAAACATGGTCATCGCCAGATTGCTTTCATAGCCGGCCGCCAATCCGAGCATAGTGATAGCAGTGTTCGGTTACAGGCTTTCGAGACAGAACTGCGTTCACTGAAGCTGCACTTCAATACGAACTTGGTTGCTTACGGTTCGCACAATTATGAGGGTGGGCGTCAGGCGATTCAGCAGATCATCAGCCGGGGGGGAAAATTTACAGCTGTCATTGCCAGCAATGATCGTTCGGCCATAGGTGTTTTGGATGGTCTGCGCAAAAATGGATTCGTGGTCCCTCAGGATATCGCCCTCATCGGCTTCGACGACCGACTCGAAGCCCGCGCTTTGGTGCCCTCGCTCACTACCGTGCATTATCCGATGTTTGGGTTGGGATACCAGGCGGTGGAATTGTTGTTGAAAGTCATCAAGGGGGAGTCGGCAGTAAAAGAACTGGTACGCATTCCGACCCGTTTGGTGATCCGCGAGTCATGCGGATGCCTGCCGGGATTACCAGCCAGTATACAAGATGAAGAGAGCCAAGAGCAGAAGCCGCTGGAAATGACTAGTGGGCAAATCGTATCACAACTGGCCCAGGTGATGACTGTAGCTGTTCATAATGAATCGCTCTGGCTGAGCCAAAAAGAGGTCGCCTACCTGGTGCAACGTCTGGTGGAAGCCTTCTTGCTGAGCCTGGAGCAAAAAGATCCATTGACCTTCCATTTGATGATCAAGCAAATCCTGGAGCGTGTTTCGGATCGCGGAGATGATCTGTTCGCATGGCAGGCCGCAGTCACAATATTGCGAGATCAGCTTCCTCTGATACGGCAAGTGGTAAGCATGCAACTTCCTAACCCTCAGGAAGAGGATATGTTGCACCAGGTGCGTGTTGCCATTAGTGACGCTGCGCGGGGGCGTTCCACACGGTCTTTGCTCCACCAAGCCCGTGAAGCTGACCGGGTGGGACTGATGACTAGTAAGTTCTTCACCGCGCATGAGGAGCGCGAAATTTTCGATGTATTAACCACTGACCTGCCTGCCATTGGAATTCAAGGTGCGACTGTAGGATATTACGAAGCGGAGGGGGAAGATCCTGTGGCTTGCAGTGTTCTGCAGACATCTCTTAAGTCGAACTCTGGCACGTCTCGTCTGCAGGCAGGGATGCGTTTTCCCAGCCGGCAATTTCCTCCAGAGGGTCTTTATCCGGTCGAACAAGCGTACCAACTGGCTGTGCTCCCGCTAAAAGTATATAAGGAGTTGAGTGGTTTTGTGGCTTTCGATGCGAGTAATCTTGATCCATGTGCAGATATCGTCCGGCAATTGGGCGCGGCGCTGAGGGGTGTGCGGTTATATCGTGAAGCTGTGGAAGCGCGGCGGCTGGCGGAGGAAGCCAACCAGTTGAAGAGCCGCTTCCTCTCCGTAGTCAGCCATGAATTGCGCACTCCATTAAACCTGATTACTGGCCTTAGTAAAATACTACTGGACGAATATGAAGTTCGTAATGAGCACCCTCAGGCGAGTTCGCAGGACAGCCTTAAGAAAGATCTGCAACGCATTTTCATCAGCGCCCAACACTTGGATGGGTTGATCCGCGATGTATTGGATCTGGCCAGCAGTGATATGGGACAACTGAAATTGGTGTGTGAGCCGTTCGAAATGTCTAGGGTATTGGAGGCTGTCTCTGTGATTGGCGAGCAGCTGGCTTCCGATAAAGGCTTGTCCTGGCGGGTCGAAATCGCGAAAGCCCTGCCTCGCGTATGGGGCGATCGTACGCGCCTGAGACAGGTTATATTAAACCTCGTCAACAACGCTGTTAAGTTTACTACCCATGGCGAGGTTAGCTTAACTGCTCGTGTTGATAAAGGCCGGGTACTCGTATCGGTGGAAGATACAGGCTTGGGTATCCCATTGCACGAGCAAAGCGTAATCTTTGATGAGTTCCGTCAATCAGAACGTACCACTGCACGTGGCTATGGCGGCTTGGGACTTGGCCTGGCCATCTGCCGGAAACTGGTGGAGTTGCATGGGGGCGAGATCGGTGTCTGTTCATCTGGTAATGAAGGGGAAGGCTCGAAGTTTTTCTTCTCCCTGCCGGTTATTGAGACACAGCCGGATTTATTGGAGAAGAGCACCCCTTCCTCTGATGACGAGCAATGGGTGTTGCTGCTGGTCAAGGATACAAAGGGCGGTACCTTACTGCAGAATAATCTCATGGAGCGCGGATATGAGGTGGAATTGTGTGTGATAGAAGAGGAAAGTGACTGGCTGGCATCGTTACTGCTCGCTGCACCCGACATTGTGGTGTTGGATCTTGGTCTGGCTTCTGAACGCGGCTGGGAAATTCTCAAGATTTTGAAAGAGAACCCTGCCACCAAAGATATCCCGGTGTTGTTCTATTCACTTTCGGGCGATACTGACCATGGTTCCCTGCTGGAAATCGATTACCTGACCAAACCCGTGGGAACCACTGCCCTCACCGAAATGCTCGCCTCAAAAGGAATTTTCAGCCAGGCTGGTGATCAAACTGGCAAAAGAGCCATTCTTATCGTAGATGATGAGCCGGGCATGTTGGAACTGCATGCGCGTATTGTCAAAGCCCAACTTCCGGGCTACCGTGTGCTATTGGCAAGAGATGGGCGCCAGGCATTGCAAGTCATTCACCGGGAACAACTGGCGTTGGTTTTGCTCGATTTGATGATGCCTGTGCTGGATGGTTTCGCGGTACTAGAGGAAATGAGAAAAATCGAATCGACTCGCAACATCCCTGTTGTAGTGATAACCGGGCAGTCGCTGACGAAGGAGGACATGTCGCGCTTGAATTCGGGAGTTGCCAGTGTGCTGGGGAAAGGCATGTTTAGCGTAGAGGAGACCCTGCACCACCTTGCAGATGCCCTGGCGCACAAGCGTAGGGCTGGTTCGGAAGCCCAACATATCGCTTTGAAGGCGATGGCTTATATCCATGCTTATTATACGGAATCGATCTCCCGTAGTGATGTGGCCGCGCATGTGGGGTTGAGCGAACGCCACTTGACGCGTTGTTTTCATCAGGAAGTGGGGCTGACGCCAATCACTTACCTCAACCGCTACCGGGTAAAGCAGGCCAAGATATTGTTGGACACAGGCGATAAAGGTATCACTGAGATTGCGGTGGAAGTTGGGTTTTCCAGCAGCAGTTACTTCACCCGTGTTTTTCGAGACGAAGTGGGTGTATCACCGCGCGATTACCTGCGAAATCGCTCTGCCAGCCAGATCGAATTTATCCCTGGGCAGGCAGCATGAAATTCTTCCTAGGGGTTAAGGTGTTTTTGACAAAACAACCAGTGCTGAGTTGTCCCAGAAGTACAAATCTGCGTCCCAAAAATGGAATTTTTTATTCGCCAATCGGAGTAAAGTTACAGTGAGAATTTGGTAAACGATAGCCTCTTCTCACGAGAACATAATGGATCAGATTGCGAACAAGCGGATTATGATCGTGGGCAGGGATTCGCATTTTTCGTACTTGTTGCAGCGCTTTGTGAGGACAAGTGCCCATCGAGTTATCCCTGTGAATCTTTCCGAGGATGTGCTGGCTTTGGCCCGATGCGAGAAACCCGTTGCCATTGTGTTGGAAGTAGATACGCCCGAGACAGTTGGATGGCAGACGCTGCGAACCCTGAAATCTGACCCGGAGGCAGGCCGAATCCCGGTGATTGTCTGCTCCTGGCTGGACGAATCAGCGCGCGGTCTGGCAGAGGGAGCCGATGTCTACTTACGGATGCCGATCCTGTACAAAGAATTTGGAGCTGCGCTGGCGGCCATTCTGACGAAAGAGGAGAATGACCAGAATCATTAAGTATCTAGGCGCTTATGCCTTGTGGGTTGTAGATCTAGGGCTGGCGTTTTGGCTGATTTTTATCAGCAGGACCGTTTTTCTTGGCATATTTGCCCTGTTTTACAAACCAGGAGCATGGTTATATTCCCGCCGAGTTGATTTGGCCGATAAAGTTTTCTTGCTCATACTTGGTCTAGGATGGCTGGTTTTCATGATTGTTGTCGAAGCATATTTCCGAGCTGGCGCACTGGGTGATGATTTGCTTCAACGCTTTGCCAGGGTCACCGGACCAGTATTGTTGGGCATTTTTGGCGTTGATTTGATCCTCTTCTGGTTGCAAGGCGTTGGCGGAGGTAACTGGCTGCACTGGCTCATCCTTGCGGCTGAACTGGGCATTGGTATCGCTTTGCTCGTAGCGGCCAGACCCCAGTCGAAATCCGAACCCACCTAGGAGATCTCCAACTTAATGCGCGTTCGCAACGTTCATTACAACCTTGAGCACGGGTTTCTTCATAACTGGCTGGTAGCTGGTCCTCAGACAATCACTGTTAAACCCGGGCAATTCAAAGGGGACAATATCCGTCAGCAGATTGTTCAACATTATTACGAGTTTGATTCGGGAATTACAGAGACCCCGGTCGAGCGCGGTCCTTTAACTGAAGGGCTCTTTCAGATTGGCGATTATACTGGTTCATGGAGGTATCTTGCCTGCCGGGAGGATCACCTGGTTGAACATTCAGGCTTTTATCCCACACCTCGATACTTGCGCTCTTGGGCTTATACCCAGCTCAACAGCAAGATGGCCCAGGAGGTGTCGCTGGTATTGACCACCCACGGTCCGGCGGATGTGTGGCTGAACGAGCAGCACGTTCAACGCCAGGAGCATTTCTGCGAACAGCAGCCTTGCAGCGTGTCCTTCAAGGTTTTCCTTAATAAAGGCGTAAACAAAATTCTTGTACGTTTCGAGGCAGTAGCCATGCGGGAGTGTTCTTACGCCATGGCGCTGCAAGTTGTCAGCTCTGCCGGGGGGGAGTCTGCCGGACGCGCAGAACCGCATCAGGCTAAATTGGGAATCGAGGTGAGCATCCCCACCTTGATCCAATCGATCTCCCGCCGGAATAAATTCGAACAGGTTGCTGCTGTAACATATATCGCCCAGGACGTTTTTGAGATCGACGATCGGATCCGGTTGCATTGGCCGGACGACTTGAACCATTCCTCTTCTGCAGTCGTCCGCCTCATGACACCCACGGGTCAGATCTACGCTGAAGCGAATGTGGACGGAACCGCAGGCGATCAGTTATTCTTGCAACACCCTCGTCAAATTCCAGCGGGACCATATCGTGTTTTTATGATGCCACTGGCCTGGGAGTACTACGAGCGCGATTTACGCATTACGCGGGAGATAAGCCTGTGGAGCCTAGGCAGAAGCTGGTATTCTGCCACGCCATACGGTACTTATGAGGAAAGACGCCGGGAGGCACTGATCAGCGCATCCCAGTGGACGGGCTTGTTCGCTGAGATTGCCAAAATGGCGCTTAACCAATGGGCCGAGGTTGAAACCGAGGGTATCCTGAAAACCACACAGAACACAAGTACATTGGACTTATTAGGGATTCTGGGAATGATCTATAGATTTGGCGACCAGCCGCAGTTTCCCAAGGAGCTCCTTCAGCCATTGGAAGATTACATCCTGAGTTATCCGTATCAGCGCACCGAGGTTTTTGATATCGAAGATGTGGATAGCGAGAGTGATCGTATCTTGTCCTACGCGGCTGAAATCCTGGCAGGGCAACACTATCCCGAGCGCATCTTCTCGCTTAGCGGCAGGACTGGCCAATGGCACCGCCAAAATGGTGAACGGCACGCCCTAGAATGGTTGTACCAACGCGGCGAGGTTGGCTTTTCGGATTGGGACTCGAATTCCTCATTTGCCGAGCATATATTGGCTCTTTCTCATCTGGTTGACCTGGCTGAGTCTGAAACTGTATGGGAAATGGCAGCTGTTGTGATGGATAAACTTTTTGTCACGATCGCCATCAATTCATATCGGGGCGTATTCGGATCAACGCACGGACGAACCTGCGCCTCATATGTGAAAGGAGGTCTGTTAGAACCGACGTCTGGCATCGCGCGGCTGATGTGGGGGGTTGGTATTTTCAACCATCACATCGCCGGACCAGTCAGCCTGGCCTGCGTGGAAAAATACGAATTTCCTTCGATCATTTCCGATATTGCCGTCTCTCTGCCTGAGGAGATGTGGAGCCGGGAACGCCATGCCGTAAATACCTCTCGGGTTGTTAACAAGGTCGCTTACAAGACACCAGATGGCATGCTTTGCTCGGTGCAGGATTATTACCCGGGCCTAAGAGGCTGCCAGGAACATATTTGGCAGGCCACTTTGGGACACACTGCCACGGTTTTCGTCACGCATCCGGCCTGCAATAGTGAAGACGATGCCCGCCAACCGAATTATTGGGTTGGTAACGCGGTGCTGCCGCGCGTGGCGCAATGGAAGGATGCGTTGATCGCAGTGTATCAGCTGCCCAAAGATGACTGGATGGGCTTCACGCACGCATATTTTCCAGCGTATGCCTTTGATGATTATGCCCTGCGCCAGGGTTGGGCTTTTGCCCGCAAAGGCGACGGTTACCTGGCAATAACCGCTTCACAAGGGTTCAGTCTTATAAAGAGCGGACATTACGCGCTGCGGGAACTGCGCTCGTATGGGCACAATAATATCTGGTTGTGCCACATGGGAAGGGCTGATTCAGATGGCGATTTTTCTTCGTTCCAGGAGAAAATATTGGCCCTGGATGTAAAGTACGTTGATGCTTCTGTCCGCTTCAGCACCTTGCGAGGCGAGGCATTATCCTTTGGTTGGCAGGGTCCCTTCTTGCGGGATGATCACGAGCAGCCGCTCTCAGGCTTCGAACACTACGAGAATCCATACGTTGCATCTGGATATCCCAGCCGTCAATTGGAAATTCGATATGGTGAGTCTGTCTTACGTCTTGAATTCGGCAGTGCAACCAAGTCTGGGCTTCAGCAACCACCACCCACCTCTGAGCAGCCAGACCTGTCCTAAAAATCCAATATTTTGTCCTAAAAGTGGAAGATTTGTAGTATATGAGATGATAAAGTAATATCGGAATAAAGTATCTGGCTGTTGTCGCCAGATATAAGTCTATTTCATAATTAAAACAAAGAAAGAAGGAGATCGAAATGGACAAAAGGAAGATAAGTCGCCGTGATTTTTTGAAAGTGTCAGCCGTGACAATTGTGGGAACGGTGGCGACAGCCTGTGGCGTTGCTCCCACTCCCACCCCAGCGACCATTGAGAAAGAGGTCCAAGTCACTGTCGTAGTGCCCAAGGGCCGTAGCGAGCCGCCTATGCTGCAGGCCAAAGTGGCCGCCGGAGAGTTGCCCCCGGTGGATGAGCGTTTGCCTGGAACCCCGCTGGTTGTGGGCGGGCGTGATGCCATCGGCGTCTATGGTGGCGAAGTGCGCATGATCCACTTCGACCCGGTGTGGAGTGTCAGCACCTACGACTGGAATTCCGAGCGCTTGCTACACTATTCGGATATCGACCTGCGCACGATCGTGCCGAATATCTTTGAAAGCTGGGAAGTCAGCCCGGACGGTAAATCTTACACCATCAAAATGCGCAAGGGCATGAAATTCTCGGATGGCCAGCCCCTCACCACCGAGGATGTGCGCTTTTACATCGAAGATATCTGGTTCAATACCGACCTCAACGCCAGCCCGATGTGGCAGATCCGCTTCGATGGGAAAGGCAACAACACTCCTGCGACGCTGGAAGTCATCGATGACTTCACCTTCAAGCTGACCTACGTGGCCCCCTTTGGCGCCTTGCCTGCCCACATGACGCGTTGGGAGCCGGGCAACTGGCCGAGCATACTGGGGCCCTCGCATTTCTACAAGCAGTTCCACAACAAGTACACCGACCAGGCCAAACTGGATGAAATGGCCAAGGCCGCCAATCTCGAAACCTGGGTGCAGTTGTTCAACCGGCACTGGCAATGGGGCATGGCCGTCTGGCAATTCCCGGCCTGGCAGAAGGAGACCCCCTATCCGGTGCTCTCGCCCTGGCACTTGATTGATCTGCCGCAGGAAGGCCTGATGATCATGGAGCGCAACCCCTACTACTTCAAGGTTGACCTGGAAGGCAACCAGCTTCCTTACCTCGACAACCTGCGCTTCGACTACATTACCACGACCGATGCGGCCAAGCTCAAGCTGGCGCAGAACGAGTTGGATTCGCTGGGCATGCATGATGTCACCATGGCGGAATATCCCTTCTACAAAGAGAATGAACCTGCGGGCAATTTCCAGGTGATGGATTACATTTCCTGCATGTCCGACCGCAATGTGCTCTTCCCGCAGCATGTTATTTATAAGGAAGATGGCACGCCCGATGATGTCATGACTGAGATCGCCCAACACCCGAACTTTGTGAAGGCGCTTTCGGTGGCCATCGATCGCGATGAGATCAACCAGAGCCTGCTCTTCGGCACTGCCCGCATGGGCCAGTTGGCTCCCTTGCCCTCCTCCAAGTATTACAAGGAGAAATACGGCACGGCCTGGGCGCAGTTCGATGTAGATCTGGCCAACCAACTGCTTGACGAAATGGGCCTGGACAAGAAAAATGCCCAGGGCATCCGCCTGAAGAAGGATGGTCAGCCGCTCACGTATGTCATCGAACAGGCTGGATTGCGCGTGGGTCCTCTGACCCCGAAGGTTTGCGAGTTGGTTGCCGCCTACTGGCGGGATATCGGCATCGATGCCACATCCAAAGAGGTGACAGAAACCCTCTTGAATGAACGGCTCAACAATGGTCAGGTGCATTGCACAGTCTGGCACGCCGACCGCTGCACCGACCTGCTCCTGCCGCTCGAAATGGAATGGTTCATCCCCACCCGCCAGGGCCAGGGTGGAGCTTCCAGCCTGTGGGGAAGGTGGTTCCTGGCTGCCGATAAGACAGCTGAAGGCCTGGTAGAACCGCCAGATCAGATCAAGAAATACTACGATCTGTTCGCCAAGATGACTTCGACCGTTGACGAAGATGAGCGCGTCAAATTTGGCCAGGAAATCTTCGATGGCCTGGCGGAAACACCGTTGGGGATCGGCCTGATCCTGGAGGGCCCGGCGCCCTTGACCTACAACAAGAACATGCGCAACCTGCCGCGGCCGCGGGCCATCATGGGTTGGGACACCTACGGCAATTCCACTTATCACCCTGAAGCTTACTTCTACGAAGGCGGCACGCGCGCCTGAAGTTTGAAGGAGGATCAACTACCGGATGTGGGCGCGTGGCAGATATCAACCATGCTGCCCACATCCGGTAGTACTTAATCAGGAGGTGAGGCTCTTATGCTGAATTACATCATTGGCCGCCTGGCAAGGATGATCCCGCAGATTTTCCTGGTCTCGATCCTTGCCTTCATCATCATCCAATTGCCGCCAGGAGATTTCTTGACCGAACAAATCAACCGTTTGCGCGCCACCGGTGCAACGGTGGACGAGGCCGAGATTCAGCGGCTGACCAATATGTATGGCCTTGACCAGCCCATGTATGTCCAATATTTCCGCTGGATCGGGAATATCGTTACTCGCTTGGATTTTGGTTATTCGTTCCTCTGGCAGCGGCCGGTCAATGATGTCCTGTTAAGCCGGATGGGGATGACCTTTTTTATCGCCTTCCTGGCTTTTGTGGTCTCTTGGGGCTTTGCGATCCCGGTCGGCATCTATGTAGCGGTCAAACAATATTCGTTTGCCGACTATTTTTTCACTTTTATCGGCTTTATCGGCCTAGCCACGCCCGGGTTCCTGTTGGCCCTGGTGCTGATGTATGTCAGCTATGCCATCTTGGGCATAAGAGTGGGGGGGTTGTTTTCACCGGAATTCGAGCCGCAGCCGATGAGCTGGGCAAAATTCATGGACCTGCTGGGGCATCTCTGGTTGCCGGTGCTGATCCTGGCCATCGCGGGGATGGCTAATATTATCCGCACCCTGCGCGCCACCATGCTGGACGAGCTGCGCAAACAATATGTCACCGTGGCGCGTTCCAAAGGCCTTTCAGAATTCCAGGTGATCATGCAATATCCGGTGCGCATCGCCATCAACCCGATCATCAGCCAAACTACCTACTTATTGGCGTGGTTATTCTCGGGAGGCACAGTGGTTGAGATTGTGCTCAATCTCAACACCGCCGGGCCGGTCTTGTGGCGTGCGCTGCTCCAGCAGGATATGTACACTGCCGGCGCCTATATCTTGATCCTTGGAGTTTTATACTCGCTGGGCAGCCTGTTATCAGACCTGTTGCTGGCCGCGATTGATCCACGCATCCGCTTTGGATCCATGGAGGCGGCATGAGTACAGCACAACAGACAACCTCCAAGCGCAAGTGGTGGGAATTCAGGAAAAAAAGCCAGCCAGCGGGCGAGGCGCGTGAGCAGGATGAAAGCTTCTATCGTGCCGGGCAGTGGCAATTGGTGTGGTGGAAGTTCCGGCGGCACAAGCTGGCGCAGATCTCCATGGCCGTGTTGGGACTCTTCTATC
>Ga0209521_10003906_pt1 | contig 11985 bp, 14 predicted proteins | sample Rifsed19ft4_FD_184016 | JGI IMG/M metagenome (GOLD analysis project Ga0209521, IMG submission 184016) | Soil microbial communities from Rifle, Colorado, USA - sediment 19ft 4 (version 2) | ecosystem: Environmental > Terrestrial > Deep subsurface > Rock core/Sediment | place: Rifle, Colorado... | reverse complement strand
AGTTCTTCCAGTAGCGGGAAGTAACGATCTTTCTCTCCTGTCCCTGGACAGGTATCAAATGTAATGTAACGGTAGACTTCTGGTCATCACCCTGAGGAAGCTCATCTACCTTTTTCATGATGTCGAGGCCGCTAAGGGCCGCCTGTGTAGCAACAGGGAGTACCATGGCCAGAGTAATGAGAAGTGAAACACCTGCAATTAACACCTTCTTAATACCCATATTTTATTCTCCTTTCATATATCAAAAAAAACGGATAGAACAACAAACCTTTTCTATCCGTCAACAAAGATGCATATTTTTTTCTTCTTACAACTGATCTGCTTCTAATACTTATGGCTTAACTGCTGTCAACACTGTAAACGGGCTCCACTGTGCGAGTGGCTTAAAGCCGACATTCCTGAAACCGACCTCTTCGAGCCAGCCTGCTATCTCCTTATCTGAATATGCGGCGCCAGCAGGTGTATGGATAAGCTGATTAACCCCTATAAGCGCTGACAGCGCAGGGCCCGTCTTATCTGCGTTCAACATCTGCTCCTGCACTATAAGGAGACCTCCGCTTACCATGGAATCAAATGCCTTCTTAAATGACTTCTTATTTACTTCCGGTGACTCCTGATTCATCATGGATGAGAAAAGAACAGCATCATGACCTGAACCAAAGCTGTCTTTGAGATAGTCCCCTTCCATTGTTCTCACCTTGTCTTCTGCATTAAACATTTTTATAATTTCTTTTGTAATCCTTAGAGTCTGCGGAAGGTCAAATACAATTCCTTTAAGTCCGGGGGTCTTGTTGCACAGAAATACAGTGAATGTACCAGGCCCGCCGGCTATGTCACATATTTGCTTCCTGCCACGTAAGTCAACGGTATCTGCAAGGAGATATGCCTGACCTACTGCACGGTGATGCATCCCCATTATATAATTTCTCGTTGCCTCATCACTTATATCATGGGGTTTATGAACTGAGGGCTTTCCGGTAACTACAGACTCAGGGAGACCAAGCCATGCGGTATACCAGTCATCAAACATCGCCACAATGCCGCCCTGGTATCTCTCACGCCCCTTGACTAAAAATGCACTCGATAATTCTGTATTGGCGTATTTATCACCTTTCTTGTCTAAAAGACCGAGTGATGTACAGGCTATGAGTAATATTTCCAGCCCCCGTCTGTCAGCATTGCAATCCCTTGCAAGCTCTTCGGCATCAACCTCACGACCTTCAAGCCTGGTAAATATGTCAATACGGTTTGCAGCGTGCAATACCCTGGAACTCCAGTAGGCAGAGGCAATCTTCATTACTGCCATGAAATCCGGACCACCACTGTCCCAGGAACCTGCTCCCTTGGTTTCCTCTCCCATTAAGCCTCCTTATTCATTCGAAAAAACCCACCCTCACTCCTTCGACTTCTCTCAGGACAGGCCTTGCCCTCTCCATGAGGGAGAGGGGATTTTTAAATTGTGTGGTGGGCATTGCCCATCATCTCAGGCTATCTTTGGTACACCTTACTGTTTACTGCTAACTGAATTAATGCTTATGCGCTTGTTCGTGTTCATGCGCATGCCCATGGGAATGCTCTTCATTCCCATTCCCCTCATCCCCCTCGAACTTACTCCTTTGTACCATATCAACCTCATTGATAAGCTGGATGAGCATTGCTGCATGACCCTTCTGATCTTCGATAATATGTTCGAGTGTATGCGTTATATCATCTGCGGAAGAGAATTCAGATCCTGACATGATTGCCCTCTGGTGTTCCAATTTGGTTACTAACTTAAATACCTCTCCAAGGTCATCCCTCAAATCGGCTGCTGCTTTTTCTTCACTGGTAAGTGTACCATGTGCTGCGTGGCTGTGTCCTCCTGCTGTACTACACATTGTTGTTTCTCCTTTCGTGTGTTGATGTTAATGCTACTTATACCCTATTCCCCCCCGGCAAAAAACCAAGGTAAATCAGATTAACAGAGCTGTTACCGAAATCAACTCTCGTGGCAGAGCCAGGATGAATCTGTAATTGCCTGTAATTAATCATCGGAATCTGAAGCGCCTGTGTTACCGCAACCCTTATCGGACCAGTATGAGATACTATGACGATCTTTTTCCCTTTATATTCCTGCAGTGCCCATTGTAGCACACTGTCTACCCTTTTTTGCAAGTCGAATATTGACTCACCGCCCTCAGGGGTATAACTGGCCTGATCTGCCTTCCACCTGCTGAGTCCTTCAGGATATTTCTCTTCTATTTCACGGAACGTAAGCCCATCCCAGACCCCAAAACACCGTTCCTTCAGTTCATCGAATAGCTTATACTCTATTCCAATGGACTTTACAATAGGAGTGGCTGTCTCTATGGTCCTTGTTGAAGGACTCACAAGTACGGCTGCGATATCGCTCCCCTTAACCCATGTCCCCAGATTGTCTGCATGAGAACGTCCTCCTTCATTAAGTACAGGACCGTTATCACCTTTATATATCCTGTCCTCCGGATAATCTGTGCTTCCATGCCTGACGAATATTATGCTTGTTGAAGGTTCCTTATAACGCATTATAGTAACTCTTTCCCTCCCCGCCGCATGACCTGCACATTACCTTGCTGTCTACAACCACTTCTTTGTGGTCATTTACTGTCTCCCCGCAGTTTTCACACTGTACCTTGAACTTTTCTTTGCTGAATTTATAGTTATCTACCTTTACACTGGTGATTATAAAAAGTTCCTTTTCAGGCATCACCTTGTAGGCATCTACTTCCCTTGCATCTTTTCCATGTTTATCAACCTGATATTCGCCCGATACATAATTATCAACCAACTCTCTTGCCGAATCAGGGCATACGATTCTCACTGCCTTGCCGTTCTTTGTGTTTACAAATGTTGCTGCAACCTTTCCCCAGTCAAGGAATTTCAGGCTCCTCCTGCTGATTCTTGCACCGCTTACAACGGAAATAGCATCAATCGGACAGCGGTCAGTCTCAACATACACCATGTAGTCCTTCTGCTGAGAACCTTCCGGATCTGTAATGCCTATCTCCCTTAGTCCTGCAAGCGCCATCCTTGTGCCAATAACAGTACCGGGACACAAATGCCCGTGGAATGTAGCAGTCTTCTTAAGTATATTGTCTAATGATGAATCTGTTTTTGCTTTAGTCTTTGTAAGTGTAAACCCCATGTTGTTAACTCCTTTTCTGCTATGGCCACTGAGACCGCCAACTGGCCTCCTCATCAGTTGTACATCCTGTTTCGCAATTAGAGCTTGATGAGTATGAATTTCCCGTACTTGTGAATGTCCCGGTCACTGTATATCTGTAAAAAACACCGGGATTGTTAGGGTCCATTTCTGTAATCTCCTTGGAATAAATACCTGTGGCATTTCCAACCATCTCACCTCCTGAGTCTGGTTGCGTTGTTTGAGTAGAATCCACAGTCGTATATGGAACGTAGAATTTCATGTAATACGGCTCAAGGGGGTCTGTCTTTTTATCTACCACTACCTCAAAACCAAATTCATTATGCTGTTCCCGGAGGCTGCCTGAAGGTTGTGAAGTCATTCCTGACGTGGCAGTAGTACCAGGGGCTGAAGGTGCATTATAGTACCTAACCGTAAAATGGGGCTCTTTAATTAACATCGCTGCAGTTTGGCCAAGCGCTGCTCCACTACCGCCGGCAATCACCCCGTTTCCCTTCTGTGTATCAGAGGCAGGATCAGCAAACCATGGTGTGGAAGTATCACCCCATGAACACTCACCCTGATCTATCCAGCCATTTCCGTTAGAGTCTGTACAGGTTATATTGGCAGGGTCAAATCCCTTAACACTCCTGTCATTAAAAGTACCGGAATGCATCTCCACTGCTGCTGTCTCAGCCAGTGCAGTAGTACTGAAGATGAAGATTGCGGAGATAAGAAAATATGACCAGGCTTTCATGGATGTTCATCCACCCATATCTCCCCATCCGGGGTAGTTTCCTTCTTCCAAATAGGAGTAATGCGTTTAAGCTCATCAATACACCACTTACAAGCCTTGAATGCGTCAGCCCTGTGGGCAGCGCCAACCACAATCAGCACTATGTTCTCGCCAATGCTTATTTCACTTATCCTGTGGACTATATTGACTTCCTTGATATCAAAGTCCTTAAGGGCCTGCTCTCTTATCTCATTCAATTTCTTTTCCGCCATTCCGGGATAATGCTCAAAGTCAAGCTTCCTTATTGACCGTCCACGGGAAGTTCCTCTGCCTGTACCAAGAAATACGACTATTCCTCCAATATCAGTTGAGCTTGCCTTAACCCTGTTAATCTCCTCGTCTACGGAAAAGTCTTCTTTCTGTATCCTGACCATAGGTGACCCTTCGGCCCCTCCTGCAAATGGCGGCAGGATAGCAACCTCATCACCATCTTTGACCAGCATATCGTCATTCCCTAACTCCTGATTTACAGAGATTAGCACCTTCTTGGCCCTCAACATCTCACCAACCTTTGGAAAGTCCTTTTCAATCATTCCAATCAGATCCTTAAGCTTGATCGAACCACCCACATCAAACTGGGCATCTTCTTTACCTGCCAAATTCTTGATGATTGCAAAAAACCTGACCTTTACCATATTTACCCCCTTATTCACTTTGATTCATAAACATCTCTGTTGCCCATGAAATGGCAGTAACTGCAAACAAAGACAAAAACAGGAATCCGACTAATATAGCCTGGAGTGAAACACCGCCGCTGTAAAAGGCCCGTATTGCCTCAACTGCATAATCTATAGGATTTATCTTTGTAATAACCCTTATCCACTCCGGCATAAAACTCTTTGGAACCATAGCAGATGATAAAAACATCAGCGGGAGGGTCATCATGTTCCCAAGCATAACCAGCGGTTCCTCCCTCTTTAACCACATCGCAAGCCCGTTTGAAATACCCGAAAATCCGAGTGATAAGAGAAATACAATTATAAGACTTAACAATGCCCCCTTAATCCCTGAAACACTCGCTCCAAAAATAATGGCTATAATCATTATTATTAGACATTGTATAATTACTGTAACCGCCGTGTGTATGACCCTGCTCATAACAATAGAAACCCTTGATACAGGAGTAACCAGCATCTTTTCTACAGTCCCGAAATTTATTTCACGGAGCAGGCTCACGCCTGACCATGAAGTACCGAAAAGCACTGTCATAATAACTGCACCAGGCAGGAAAAAGTCCATATAACGCCCCTGGGGAAATCCGGGAAGTGATGCCATATTCTTGAATAACTGACCGAATATCAGAAGCCATATAAGCGGCTGAATGATAGTAAACAGGGCCCACATCGGCATGCGCAGTGTTATCCTCAAATACTTATTGAACAGATACCATGTGTCGCTCACAAGCTGAACCATAATTAACCTTCTTTCTTCCCCTGCTTACTCCACCACTCTGCTGCTTCGGGTGTACCCTGCCATTTCTTCCAGGGTTCCTCAGTATTTTCCTCCTCTTTATTTTCTTTATCTTTTATATCTTCCTTGTCTTTATCTGCTGTAACTTCCTGTTTATCATCCTGTTCCATTTCCCATTCTCCCTTCGTCCAGTTTTGATCCCAGCCTACGGCTTCATTTTTATCATTGGAGTCTTCTCCGCCCTTCCAGTTCTTTCCCCAGCCACCCTTTTGCCACTTGGCCCACCAGGGCTCGCCGCCTTCTGCAGAATCACCCTCTTTGAAACTGGCGCCGCTGTATTTGAGATAGACATCATCAAGGCTTGGCCTTGATATGGAGAGGGATGAAACATCTATGCCATTCTGGTTAAGCAGCTTCATCAACCACTGTATAGCCTCGCTGCCATTGTTGACGTATACCCTGACATGGTCATTTTCAAGAAGGATTTCTTTAACCTTACTGTCACCCTTCAATATTGAAATGGCCTTATCCTTTGCGCTCCCCTTCAACTCGAGATTTACAGAATCCCCCCTGATGCTGTCTTTCAACTTATCCGGTGTATCAATAATCTTTATACTCCCTTTATGAAGTATACCTATCCTGTTGGACAGCTTATCTGCCTCATCCAGGTAATGGGTTGTAAGGAATATAGTCACCTTAAGCTCACTGTTCAACATGCGTATGTAGTTCCATAACTGCGATCTGCTGTGGGGGTCAAGTCCAAGGGTCGGCTCATCAAGGAATATGAGCCGTGGATTATGTATAAGGGCAGTTGCTATATCAAGTTTTCTCCTCATGCCGCCTGAATATGTAGAAACGAGTTGATCCGCATTATCTTTAATGCTGAACAATTCCAATAATTCATCTACCCGTCTGTTGATAGCCTTTCCATCCATCCTGTACAGCCTGCCCTGAAGGACGAGGTTTTCCCTGCCTGTCAAGAAATAATCTATTCCTGTTTCCTGTGCTACATATCCTATTGAACATCTTACCTTTACCGGTTCAGTCAGGACATTGTGCCCGCCAACCCACGCCTGTCCGGATGTTGGGCGTGAAAGGGTTGTAAGTATCTTTATAGTAGTGCTTTTCCCGGCGCCATTAGGCCCCAGGAAGCCAAATATTTCCCCATCCTCAACATTGATATTGAGGTTGTCAACAGCCTTTGTGCCTGATGAAAATGTCTTTGTGAGGTTCTCTGTCTTTATCATGAATATTACCTTATTGTTTACCCTTTGGTTGCTGCCTTCTCCCTGATATAGGTTCCTGATTTACCGCCTGTTTTCTTCTCAAGACATATCTCGCTCAGGATCATCCCCTTATCTATAGCCTTACACATATCATAGATAGTAAGCGCTGCAATTGATGCCGCTGTCAGCGCCTCCATTTCAACACCAGTCTGACCGCCCACCTTGACTGTAGCTGTAATTCCCACTGAACAAAGACCGTTTTCATCCGGTACAGGGTGCTCAGTAAAAGATATATCCACACCGGTTAATAAAAGGGGGTGACACATCGGGATTATATCGGGAGTCCTCTTAGCGCCCATTATACCTGCTACCTGTGCCACTGCAAGGACATCACCTTTTGCAATTTTCCCCTCCTGTATCCTTTTTAATGTCTCAGGCTGCATATAAACCTTCCCTGTCACTATGGCAGTCCTGGAGGTAACTATCTTTTCACTTACATCTACCATCTTCGCCCTGCCTTCTACGTTAAAATGTGTAAGCTCTGACACTTTTATGCCTCCTTTTAATTAACGTTCCTCTATATATGGAACTTCAAATTTCATACCAGTATATCAAATTCCATAAAAAATGGCAGATGATATTACTTACCACCTGCCATTCCTGATTTATAATTTCAATATTGAGACTTGAGATTTCAAATTAACTGCTTAACTACGTTATCCACCAATCTGTGTCATAGAATGGAGGAACTTCTGAGACCCGGCATTCATGTCTATGTTATGCGCCTCAGGCTTGGTTTCCATCACTGAACATAATAACCGTTCTATCTCGGCATCATTGCAGTTGTTTCTGATAGGTTCTCTGAAATCGAGATATGATTCTGAGAAGAGGCAATGCTTAATTTTACCGTCTGCGCCAAGACGTATCCTGTTACAGGTATCACAGAAATGCTCACTTATTGCACTGATAAAGCCAACCTGACCCGGGGCACCATGTAACCTGTAATTCTTTGCGGGACCTGACTTTTCTTTTTCTATTACCGGCTCAAGTTTTCCAAGGGCAGACTCAATCTTTTCCATCATCTCAGCCTTGGATATGAAACTCTTCTTCCATCCTTCCCAGTCATCAACAGGCATAAACTCTATAAACCTTACCTGGAAAGGTTTAGTCAAGGTTAACTTTGCAAAATCAACCAGCTCATTATCATTACATCCCTTGGACGGGACAACATTAATCTTTATAGGATCAAAACCTACGCGTTCAGCCTCGATGATACCTTCCCACACCCTGTCAAAACAATCACCCTTGGTAATTTCCATAAACTTTTTTGGATCAAATGTATCGAGGCTAATATTAAGCCTTCTAAGACCAGCCTTTTTCAAAGACTGGGCATATTGCTTAAGAAGAACTCCATTAGTCGTCATCGCAATATCCTTTATACCATCAATCTTATTAACGGCCGCGATGAACTCCACCACACCTCTTCGTACAAGCGGCTCACCGCCTGTGATGCGCACTTTAGTCAGCCCCATTCTGGCAGCTACTTTTATAATTCTGTGCATTTCATCAAATGTAAGGAGATCTTTGGAAGGCATGGTGCTGATGGTACCGCAGGATGGGACGCAGTAAACACACCGGAGATTACACCGGTCTGTAACTGAAATCCTCATATAAGTTATCTTACGATTAAAAGCATCAATTAACTGGGTCATGGGAACCTCCTTGATTCCGTTTAATGTGATAAGATATTATGCTAACAATGCAATTGTTATACCATTCAGCCATATGGATACCATACATAATAAAGATACCCATATTACGACTCAATATTAACATATACTAACGTCAGGCATACTAAATTGCAAGGTTTTTATCCGAAAATACCCACACTCACTCCTTCGACTTCTCTCAGGACAGGCATACCCTCTCCCTGAGGGAGATGGATTTTTTGCCCATTTGTGTAATGATTATACAGGCGGATGATATATGTACCCCTTAAATTTTATAACTCCTCAATTTACAATAATAATTTCTGTATATCTTTTATACAGCATATGTTTTAAATATCCCTTGACCCTTATCGGGCTATTATTATAGGATAGCGGATGAAGGAGGTGAAATATGCAAGCGAACATAAAAGGTAAGAGGGTGATTGTAAAGGTTAAGACCGTCAGTTCTACTTACATAGGTGAATTTTTTGTGCCTGAACTGAGGACAAGGTTGTCAGACGTACTCAATGACAAAGACAAGGATTTCATAAGCCTCACAAATGTCACAGTAAATGATAATGAAAAAACGATAGCATTTGTATGCCTGAATAAACAGATGATTGAAGCACTCGAGCCGTATCAACTCTAACTATTTATATGAGACAGGCAATAAGCCTTGAGGAAAATATAAGATTGTGTTATCGTGCCAGGATTGACAGACTCGAAAAAAATCATTAAGGAGGAGATTATGAAGCGAATTCGTTTCATTGTATTACCGGTCCTGATAACTTTCCTTACACTTGTAGTTGCACCATCTTATGCTAAGGCCGAAGAGAATCACATGAGGACTATTTTCATGGATACATTTTACGGCATGGCGGCAGGGGCGCTGATAGCCTCAGCAATTTCGCTGACACAGGATGATCCCGACTGGGGAGGAAGTGTCGGCGCCGGGGCAGCAATAGGAGGAATCGCCGGGGCTTTCTTCGGGGTTGCCACAGAGATGAGATACTTAGCAACTGTTGATGATGGCAGGTTGCGTGTCAGCGTACCATCTGTCGGTTTGAGTGTTGATAAAAAGGCCGGGGATCAACCGCTTTATGCAGCGGGTATCTTCCGGTATAAGTTTTAAACTACACGGCACCGATACACTAACATGATTCCTTTGCGGGATGACAATCCAACCGTTAGCACACCTTTTGTCACGATAAGCCTCATTGTATTAAATATTGTCATCTTCTTTTACGAAATATCTCTTGGACCACAATTTGAGTCTTTTTTAAACACATACGGGGCAAAACCTATGTATATCTTAAATATGGCGGCACCTCCCGGACTCCCCTCCCCATATTTAACCATCTTTTCATCCATGTTTCTTCATGGCGGCTTTTTTCATGTCGCTGGTAATATGCTATATCTCTGGATATTCGGGAATAATATCGAAGACTCTATGGGACATTCCAGATTTATTGTCTTCTATCTTATCAGCGGTATAGTTGCAGTATATATTTTCGCCTTTATGAACCCCGGTTCAACTATCCCGATGGTTGGCGCAAGCGGTGCTGTTTCAGGTGTTCTTGGGGCTTACCTTGTATTATTCCCGCGTGCAAAAGTGCTTACCCTGGTACCATTTGGATTTTATATGCAGGTAATAAGAGTGCCTGCAGTCTTTGTATTAGGTTTCTGGATCGTACTACAAATCTTAAATGGGATGGTAAGCAGAGGAAGCGGCGGCGGTGTTGCATGGTTTGCACATATTGGCGGATTCTTAGCGGGAGTTGTTCTTGTTGGATTATTTAAGAAAAGGAGGGGGGTGAAATTGGAATAGTTATTATCAGTGAATGGTAATTAGCAATTGGAACTTTCAATTTTTTTAATAATAAAAAAAGGAGGTCTGTTATGAAGAAGGGGTTTTTAATACTTGTGGCCTTATTTATAGCAGCAGGTTGCGGGACGAATATGTTTGAGGGTATGGAGGATAAGAATACCACGGAGGCAACTGCCTCAGAGGTTATAATGAAGCTCGATAGCGGAAATTATGACTGGGTACTCGCTAATCCTGACAAGGCAAATGCTACTGACTACGCGGCCGCTGCCATGGGAGCAGCAGGGCTGAACCCTACAGAGCTTGTTAATGCGTTAAATGACATTGCAGTGTCAGTAACACAGAATGACCTGGGGGCGGTTACGTCTATATCTATTGATACCTCTGCACTTGATAAACTACAAACAGCCAAGGAAAAACTCACGGAAGAGCTTCTTGCAAATCCGGGAGACCCGGATTTAAGTTTCCAGATGGTATTGACCTCTATCACAAGTACAATAACGGCCATCGCTAAGGTGGGAGAAGGCAATGTTACAAATTTTGATCCGTCCAACGGTATAGATACTACAGAAGCAACATTACTTGGAAATTATATTGCAGCCAACCCTGGCAAACAGGTTGACACTGATGGGGATGATTCTCCTGATACTAGTCTTTTAACTGTCATTGCTGAAGACGTGGGTAATGCAGTAGTTGCCCTGCCAGACGCAAATCTAGGGGCATCTGATCTCAACCAGGTGTTGACTGATGTTACCCAGGGTCAAGGGAGTTTAGACTATGACGGTGATGGCACTGTGGAAAACACCGACATCTCTGACTATCTCAATAATGTGTTGGGTCAATAAGATATTATAGGAGGCAATAATGATGAAAAAGATGTTACTTTTTCTAATCCTTTTCCTTTTTATTTCGACAGTAAGTATTGCCAGTGCAGGTTCACTCTACAACTACCCACACCTCTATCAGGGGCTTCGCTCTCTCGGCATGGGGGGGACATTTACAGCAATAGGCAAAGACCCGGAGGCATTGTTCTACAATCCTGCAGGCCTGTACGAGATGGGTTTTCAGTTAGCCGTGTTCAACCCACTGATAGAGGTAGACCAGAACGCCATTGATCTGGCAAGCAAGTTTCAGGATGCATTGAATAAAGACACCGATACAGATAGAATAGATGCCCTGACAGACATCATCTCAGACAATATGGGAAAACCACTTCACCTTAGGTTCTCCCTTTTCCCGCATGTGGCTGTAAAGAATGTTGCGGTAGGTGCAATTGCTCAGGGTCTTCTCGACACAAGATTACACAACCCCCTCAGCAGTGAAGGAGCAGTGGAAGTAAGCGGCGGTTACGAATATGGACCAGTTGCCGGTTTCTCTGTTGGTCTGCCTGTAACAGGTCTAAGAGCCGGCGCAGGCATAAAGTTTATCTCAAACACATGGATAGAGGAGGGATTCACTGTAAGAGACATTGCAAGTGAAGGCTTTGACCCGATGGATTCCAAGGTCGAAAACTCTGATCTAAGCTTTGACATAGGTTTTCTGTACGATCTGCCTGTAGTCGAATCAATGAAACCAAAATTAGGGGTGTCATTCTTAAATATCACGGATCTCGACTTCCGGGAGGATGATAAGGGAAGGTTTATACCCATGACCACTAACATAGGTCTCTCGATAAACCCCGGTCTCCTCTCTTTTGTCGAGACAGTATTTGCAGTAGATTATCAGGACATTACAGGTGGATATGAACAGGATGAAAGTTTTTGGAAGCGGATACACATGGGGGCTGAGTTAGGACTCTTAGGACGCCACATAGTTTTCAGGGGAGGACTTAATCAGGGTTATCCTTCTATCGGGGCTGA
>Ga0209521_10003903_pt1 | contig 11988 bp, 10 predicted proteins | sample Rifsed19ft4_FD_184016 | JGI IMG/M metagenome (GOLD analysis project Ga0209521, IMG submission 184016) | Soil microbial communities from Rifle, Colorado, USA - sediment 19ft 4 (version 2) | ecosystem: Environmental > Terrestrial > Deep subsurface > Rock core/Sediment | place: Rifle, Colorado... | reverse complement strand
GGGCGCGCCCGCCCGTCGGCCGGCCGTCCGCCTGGTCGTCGTCATCTCGCACCCTCCCTGGTTGGCTTCGGCAGGGCCCCCTCGAGGTCGAGCGCTTCGCGCAGCTGGATCTGGCGAACGATGTCGGCACGTGTGACGACGCCCACGAGGGTCCCATCGTCGACCACCGGGACCTGCTCGAAGTCTCCCTGCGCGAGCGCCTCCAGGGCACGCTGGAGCGTGCTTCGCGAGCTGACCGAGACCACACCGTCGCGGCCGCCCATGACCTCGGCCACGGTCGTGCTCGCCCAGCGCTCCCGCGGCACCTCCTTGACGTCGCCAAGGGTGACCATGCCCGTCAGGCGACCGTCCGCCACGACCGGCACGGCGCGCCGGTTTCCGCGCAGGAAGTAGTCCTCGATGAGGGTCATGACGGAGACGTCCGGTGCGACCACCGTGGTGTCCGGCTCAACGACGTCGGCGACCCGGGCGCCACGCAGGCGCTGCTCGATGAGGACCTGCTGGAGGCTCGATTGGGCGGCGTTCTGGAGGAACCAGCCGATGGCGCCGATCCAGATGCCGCCGAAGAGGTCGTTCTCGGCCAGGATCCGGTAGAAGCCCCACAGCAGCAGTCCCCAGGCGACCAGCTGGCCGACGAAGGCGGCGATCTCCGTGCCCCGCCGCAGGCTCCCCGTCCAGTTCCACGCGATGGCCCGCAGGACGCGGCCGCCGTCGAGCGGGAAGCCGGGCACCAGGTTGAAGAGGCCGAGCGCGACGTTGATGAAGACGAGATAGCTCAGGACCGCGCCAACGCGCGCGCCCGGGCTGATGGCGAGGTTGACGGCCAGGACCACCGCGGCGATCGCGAAGCTCGTCAGCGGCCCGACGACGGCGATGACGAACTCGGTCGACGGCTTCTTCGCCTCGCCGGCGAGGTTCGAGACACCGCCGAAGATGAAGAGGGTGATCGAGCGCACCTCGAGCCCCCGCGACTTGGCGACGAGCGAGTGGGCCAGCTCGTGGACCACCACCGAGGCGAAGAGGAGGATCGCCGTGATCGCCCCGAGGAGCCAGTACTCCACCACCGCGCGCCCCTCGAGGCCCGGGACGGTGGGGAATACGCCGACGGCCAGCGACCAGGTCACCAGCCCGAAGATGACGAGCCAGCTGACGTGGACGCCGACGTCGATCCCCGCGATCCGGAAGAGGCGGACCGAATTGCCGAGCATGCGCCGGCATCGTACCCGAGGGTTCCTCGACCGGCAGATCCTGGCCCAGCTGGCCGGCTTCGGACCGTCGCCGGGCTGCCTTCCTGCCCGATCTCCTGTCAGGAGGCTAGGCGGGCCCGAGACGCTACCGCGCGATGAGGACGCTCACGTCGGCGTGCCGCACGACGTACCTCGACACGCTGCCGAGAAGTGCCCGCCGGAGCGGGTCCAGCTCCCGCGAACCGACGACGATGAGGTCATATCCGAATTCGCGAGCCACCCGGACGATGAGCGGCCCGGCGTCTCCCGTGGGTTCGTGCGTGGTCGTCCTCAACCCTCGTGCGCTGAGCGCCTGCTCGGCCTTGTGAAGTTCCGCGGCGTGCTCCGAACGGTCGCTCCACGGGTCGTCGGCCGGTGGACCGAGCCGCACCGGGACGACGGAGACGATGCCGACTTCGGCGCCCACCCCGGCGGCCAGGGCACCGGCCAGATCGAGCGCACGCGTCGCCTCGGGCGTGCCGTCGAAGGCGACGAGGATGCGGCGCGGACGAAGCTCTGGGTCGGTCATTCGCTGACCACTCCGCGGGCCCTCGGAGGGCCCTCCCCGGGGCCCGCTACGGCGAGCCGGCGCTGGACCCCGAAGAGCGCCACGGGGAACCTAGCGGTGAAGAGGCCCCACAGTCCGCGCGGCGCGAGAAGGGTGATGCCGACCGCCACGGCCCCGATCAGGACGAGGTAGAGGCTGCCGTAGTCGGCGAGGGCCTGCTGGAGGACGAAGAACACCACCGCCCCGATGATGGGACCTTCGATGCGACCGAGGCCGCCGATCAGCGCGATGAAGATCATCTTGACGGTCCAATCGACGCCGAAGGCGGCATTCGGCTGGATGCGCAGGAGCTGGAGGTAGATGACGGCCCCGGCCAGGGCCGCGCCCACCGACGCGACGAGGTAGATCGCGCGCTTGGCCCGGAAGACGTTCACCCCCAGGGAGAGCGCCGCCGGCTCGCTGTCCCGCAGGGCCCGGAGGGCGAGGCCGAGTCGCGAGCGCATGATCAGGGCCGCCGCTGCGACCGACCCGAAGCCGAGCGCGAGCGCCAGCCAGTAGACGAGCGCCTGACGCTCCGGCGCCGGCATGGCGACGAGCGTCTGGATCGTGACCCCGGTTCCCGCTCCGAGCTCACGGGTGTTGGCCACGAAGATGCGGAATACTTCCGCGATCACCCACGTCCCGATCGCGAAGTAGCCGCCCGAAAGGCGGAAGGCGAAGATGGACGTCAACGACGCCACCAGCAGGGCAGCCACCGCCACCACCGCCAGGGCGAGCACCGGATGCAGCACGAGGCGGTCGACGGAGATGAGCACTGCATAGGCCCCCAGACCGACGAAGGCCTGCTGCCCGATCGAGACGAGCCCGCCATAGCCGGCCAGCAGATTCCACATCTGCGCGAGCGCGAGCAGGGTCAGAAACTCGACGAGGAGCTTCATCGTGCCGGCAGGACCCCACGCCGGCAGCGAAGCCATCGCCACGAACAGGAGGACGCCCCCGATCGCCGTCGCGCGGCTCGCCGGCGTAGCTCGCTCGACCCGGAAGGCCGGCGTCGCGCTGACCCCGGTCACGCCTGCTGCCTGATGGACGCGCTGGGAAAGAGACCGCGCGGGCGGAACGCGAGGATGGCCAGGAAGACCAGGTGCCCGGCCAGCAGCTGGTAGGCGGGGTTGACCTGGTTGCCGAGCGCCTGCGCCACGCCGAGGATGACTCCCCCGGCGAGGGTGCCCCATAGCGACCCCAGCCCGCCGATGACGACCGCCTCGAAGGCGAAGATCAGTCGCACCGGCCCGTCCAGGGGGCCGAACGTCGTACGGATCCCCAGGAATACGCCGGCCACCGCGATGGTGCCCAGCGCCAGGGCCATCGCCAATGCGTAGACGTGCCGATCGTTGATGCCCACGAGTCGGGCCGCGTCGGCATCGTCCGACGTCGCGCGGAAGGCGCGGCCAAGCTGCGTGCGCCCGATGAACAGCTGCAGCCCCACCAGGATCAGGACGGCCACCAGGAGCGTCGCGAGAGGGAACCACCCGACGGCGAGCTGATCGGTCAGGCGCAGGCTCTGTCCCTCGATCGGTCCCGCGTCGAGGCCCTGCGAATCGGCGCTGAAGATCTCGAGCAGCGCGTTCTGGAGGATGACGGCGATGCCGAACGTGACCAGGATCGGTGGCAGGACGCCCCCGGCGATGGCACGGTTGAGGATGCCGCGCTGGAGGACGTAGCCGAGGAGCATCAGCACCGGGACGACCACCAGGAGTGAGAGCAGCGGGTTCGCCCCGCTCGCATCCGCGATCGCGAGGGCCATGAAGGCGGCCAGGATCGTCAGGTCGCCCTGGGCGAGGTTGACCACGCGCATGACCCCGAACACGAGCGAGAGCCCGGTCGCCAGGAGCGCGTAGAGCCCACCGAGGAGGATCCCCTGCACGAGGGCGTTGACCCACTCCATCTCAGATCCCGAAGTAGGCCGAGGTGATCGCGCCGCGCTCGAGCTCGGCCGGTCTTCCCTGGAGGACGACCCGCCCCTCAAGGAGACAGTAGACCCGCTCGGCCACGCCGAGGGCCTGCTCGATGTTCTGCTCGACCAGCAGGATGGTCGTTCCGTCGCGGCTGATCTCCGGGAGAGCCTTGTAGACCTGCCCGACGACGACAGGGGCAAGCCCGAGGGAGACCTCGTCGAGCAGCAACAGGCGCGGATTGGCCATCAGCGCCCGGCCGATCGCGAGGGCCTGTTGCTCGCCGCCCGAGAGGACGGCCGCGCTGCGCACCCTGAGCAGGCCGAGCAGCGGGAACAGCTCCATCACGCTGGCCACGTCCCACCTCCCCCGGCGCCCCCGGTAGGTGCCGATCGCGAGGTTCTCCTCGACCGTGAGGCTCGGGAAGATGCGCCGGCCCTCCGGGACGAGCGAGATCCCCAGCCCGACGCGGTCGTAGGCCGCCAGGCGGGCGATCGATCGACCGTCGTAGCGGACGTCCCCGTGGCGGGTGGGCAGCAGCCCCGCGATCATGCCCAGCAGCGTCGACTTGCCGGCCCCGTTCGCCCCGATCATCGCGACCGTCTCTCCCTCCTCCACCGACAGCGACACGTCGAAGAGGGCCTGGAAGTCGCCGTAGAAGCTGCTCGCGCCGGCGATCTCGAGCAGACTCACACCGGGAGCTCCTGACCGAGGTACACGGTGCGCACCTCGGAGCTGGCCATGACCACGCGCGGGTCGCCGTCGGCCAGGATGCGCCCGACACTCATGGCGATGAGCCGGTCGACGACGGAAAGGAGCGCCCCGACGAGGTGTTCGATCCAGATGATGGCCACGCCCTCCGAACGGATCTCGCGGATCGTCTCGACGACCCGCTCGACCTCCGGCTCGGTGAGTCCGGCGGCGATCTCGTCGAGGAGCAGGAGACGCGGCTCGGTGGCCAGCGCTCGCGCGAGCTCCAGCCGCTTGCGATCGAGCAGGGGGAGCGCCCCCGCCGGAGCATTGGCACGGTCCAGCAGCCCCGCCTTCGCGAGAGCCGTGACGCTGGCCGCTTCGGCCCGTCCGTCGTGACGGCCCCGACCGGCGTAGGTCGCCCCGAGGAGGACGTTCTCGAAGACGGTCATCGCCCCGAACGGCCGGGGGATCTGGTGCGTGCGCCCGATGCCCAGCCGCGCGCGGTCGTGGGCCGGCAGGCGGGTGAGCTCGACGTCATCCAGGCGGATCGAGCCGCCGTCGAGCGGCAGGCTACCCGCGATCAGGTTGAGGAGCGACGTCTTGCCCGCCCCGTTGGGGCCGACGACGCCGATGACCTCCTGTGCTCCGAGGGAGAACGACAGGGCGTCGGCGACGACGACCTTGCCGAAGGCCTTCCGAACGTCGCGGAGCTCGAGCAGCCCCGTCGTTCGCCCCTCGAGGTCGGCCTGGATCTAGCCCCCGATCGGCCGCAGCGAGCCGGCCTTGGGGATCTCCGGATGGTCTGCGTTGCTGACGATCGTGAGCTCGTACCCGGAAGCGGTGTCGGCGCTCTTGCCCCACTGGCCGCCGACGAGCGGCGTCTTCGCCACGTTCTTGTTCGGCTGCCCGGTCCAGGCGAGCTTGCCGACGATCGTCTCGAGGTTCGTCGCCGCGATGGCATCCCGGATGGACGCCTTGTCCTCGATGCTCGTGGCGCGCTTGAGAACGTCGGTCGCGACTTCGAACAGGGCGTGGGCGAAGCCGATCGGCTGGGTCCACTGGTTCGAGGTGGCGGCCGTATAGGCGTCGGCCAGGGCCTTCGAGCTATCGCCCGTGAGGGACGATGAGAATGGGTGGGACGGGCTCCACCACACCTCGGTGGAGAGGCCGTCGCCGAGGTCGGCACCGAGGGCCTTGACCGACGCGGGGAAGAGGAGCGCCTTCCCGATCGAGGCCGCCTTCGGCTTGAAGCCCTGCTGGTTGGCCTGGGTCCAGAAGGTCGTGAAGTCGGGCGGGATGGGCACGCCGGTGATGATCTCGACCCCGCCGGTCTTGAACTGCCCGATCTGGGCCGAGAAATCGTCGGTCAGGTTCTGGTAGCGGCCGGGATCGATGAGCGAGTAGCCGGCGTTGGCGAACGCCGGCGGGAAGCCCACGACCGGGTCGCCCCACGCGTTCCCGTCGCCGTCGTTCGGCCAGATCGCCCCGATCTTCTTGTTCGTGTCGATCTGGCTCCACATGTCGAGGAAGACGGCGATGATGTCCTCGAGGCCCCAGAAGAAGTGGTAGGTCCAGGTGAACTCCTTCCACGAGGCCGGATCCGCCGGATTCGCCTGGCGCGCGATGAACCACGGCTGCCAGGGCGCCACGGTCGAGACGCTGGGGACGCCGTTGGCCTCGCACTGGTCGGAGACCGGGTTCGTCGTCTCGGGTGTCGAGGCGACCAGCATGAGGTCGATGCCATCGGCGATCAGCTCGCCGGCCACCTGGGCCGCCCTGGCCGGGTCCGACTGCGTGTCCTTGGCCAGGATCTCGACCGGGTGGACGGTGTCGCCGATCTGGATCCCCGCGCCCCACGCGGCCTTGACCCCGCTGAAGATGAAGTCGTCCGCCTCCGCGAACGAGGCGATGGGCCCCGTCTTCGGACTGACGTAGCCGAGCTTGATGGTCCGCCCGGCCGCGGCGGTCCCGGTGGGCTGCGCGGTACCGGTCGCGGTCGCCCCGGGTGTCGGGGTCGTGGTGACGCCGCAGGCCTGCAGGAACGCGGCGAGGCCGGCTGCCGAACCGCTCCACGCCATGACGCGCAGGAAGTCGCGGCGATCGAGCCGCCGCTGAAGCATGCCGATCAGGCCCTCGCTGCGCTCCCGTTCGCTCGGTGCCATGAGATCCCTCCTTGTCTCTCCGCCGGTCCGCGGTGCCACCCGCCGGCGGTCCCTCCTCGCTCCACCCCTCGGGGTCAGGAGTGTACCGCTCCCGGACGGTGGCGCGACCGTCCGGTCAGCCCCTGGCCGTCTGCCCGTTTCAGGACCTGCACCACGCCGGCGGTCCCGTTCACCCTGATGATGTCGCCGTTGCGGATCGAGTTGGTGGCGTTCCACGTCCCGACCACTGCGGGGATCCCGTACTCCCGGGCGGCGATGGCCGCATGCGTCAGCATGCCGCCCGTGTCCGTGACGACACCCGCGATCTTCAGGAACAGCGGTGTCCAGGCGGTGCTGGTGGCCGGCGACACGAGGATCTCGCCCGCCTGGAGGGACGGGAACTCCTCGAAACTCATGATCACGCGCGCCGGTCCTTCCACGATGCCCGCGGCTCCCGGGAAACCCTCCAGCCGCTCGACGACTTGCTTCTCCCCCTTGGGGTGCAGTACCTCGTCCACGATGCCGAACACCTTGAGGGCGATCGGGTCGCCCATCGTCGCCGGGATGTTCCCCACGGTGAGTGGCGCGTCGGCCTCGCTCGCCGCCTGCCAGTACTCCCGCCGTTCTACCACGAGCGAAGGGATGAGGGCCTGGTGGTGGTACGTGCCGATCTTCTCGTCGCGGGCGAGGTCGCCGAGGACCTCGACCAGCTCGCTGAACGTGAGGAAGAACACGTCCTCGGCACGCTCGAGCAACCCGAAGCGCACGAGCCGTCGACCGCAGGCAATGAGCGTCCTGTGCAGGGCAGCGGTGGAGCCAGCGTCGATGTAGAAGCCGTGATCCTCCTGGAAGGCGTACACCTGCTGGGCGACGGGCAGCAGCCGTCGGAACGCCTCCTTGTCCTCGACGGACAGCCGATCCTCGATGGCCGCGATGGCCTCCTCGCGCTCGGCGATGACGCCCTCGCGCGCGTGCCCGAAGTCCCAGCCATCGTCCATGCGCGCGAAGTAGCTGGCGATCGTCTCGAGAACGGGCGCGGGCTCCTCCTGCCACGTCGGGAACATGACGTCGAGGTGCGCGGCGCTGATCCTGTTGCCGTAGACCCACAGCCACTCGTCGAAGCGCCGGCGCCACGCGCGGCCATCGGGCGTCTCGGCCAGGGTCTCGAGCAGCGAGCCCGTCGGCGTCTTCGTGAAGACGTCGCGCAAGCCGGTCTCGGCCGCCAGCTTGGCCAGGTTCCACAGGCCCTCGTCGGTCTGTGATGCCATGGCGTTGAAGCCCTTGAGCAGGTTGACGAAGTCCTTCTCGTCCACCCCGCGGGCTTTGCAGAAGGCCTCGAACTCCAGGTAGATGGTGTCGGCCGGATACATGAGGATGAAGTGGATCTCCCAGTGCCGCCGATTGATCTCCTCGCTCTTCGCCAGGTAGTCGAGGAGGTGGGCGGTCGTGAGGCCGTCGGCGTCCACCGCGGCCAGGGAGGCCAGGTTGGCGATCACCTCGGCGATGTAGCCGCGGTAGTAATCCTCCCAGTGCTCCTTGCAGTGCTCGACGAGCCGCCCGAACGCCTCGGCGCGGCGGGCCACCTCGTCCGGGTCGTCGATGAGCGCGAAGCCGAGGTAGACGCGCCCCCGGTAGAGCTTGACGTGGGCGCCCTTGGATGGCGGTAGCTGCGTCTGCTCCGAAGCGACGTGGTAGCCCCACGCGTGGTGCTTCTGGATCGTCGTCATCCCCATCGGGGAGATGGCGTAGGGCTGGTGCAGGTCGTCCCGGAACCAGAAGATGTCCGCGTCGCGGTCGGGACGGAGCGTCCTCAGTGCGCTGATGCTCCTGTCTGACGGCATGGGGACCCCTCCCTCAGGACGTGGGCATCGGCGGGAGCTTGAAGAGCGCCTCCGCGTTCTGGCCCAGCATCGCGTCGATCTTGTCCGCCGGCAGGTTCACGCTCCTGCCGAGCTCCTTGACCGCCGCGATGGCACCCTCGGGGTCGCCGACGCGATGGGCGTAGTCGGTCCCCACGACGAGATGCTCGGGCCCCACCCACTCGAGGGCGCAGCGCATGGCCGGCAGGTAGAACGAGGTCGTGTCCGGCCACACCCGCGTCTTGTAGGTGATGTCGGGGTCCTCCTCCAGCTCGAGGCCCCACTCCTTTGCGTAGCCCTTCCACGACGCGCGCAGGCGCTGGACCAGGTACGGCACCACGCCCCCGAGGTGCGAGTGGATGGCCTTGAGGTTCGGATACTTCTCGAACACGCCGTTGAAGATGAGGCTGATCACGGCCATCGAGGTGTCCAGCGTGTAGCCGTACAGCTGGTACGGGATGCGCACCTTGTCCATGACAGACGCGGTCAGCGGGACCGTGGGATGAACGAGGAAGGGCAGGTCCCACCGGTTCGTCATCTCCCACAGGCCATCGAACTTGTCGAGGAACAGGGGGTCGCCGTTGACGTTCGAGAACACCTGGACGCCCTTGACCCCGAGGTCCTTGTAGCAGCGCTCCAGCTCCTTCTCCGCCTCATCCGGGACCTGGTACGGCAGGCCGGCATAGGCGTACAGGCGCCCGGGGTAATCCTGGGCAGCCTTGGCGAATTCGTCGTTCGTCCGCTTTGCCCAGTACACGCCCTCCTCGGGGGGCAGCATCTCCGGCCCGGGGATCGTGATGCTCATGATCTGGGTATCGAGGCCGGCCCTGTCGAGGTCCTCGATGCGGGCCGCCAGGTCGTAGTGACCCGCCCGGTCGATGTGGGCGACGATGGCGCCGCCGGGCGCATAGCACACGTAGTTCGTGGGACCCGTCTGGCGGGCGTACGGGAACTCCGTTCGTCCGACCAGGTAGTCGAGGTAGTCGCGCGGGTACCAGTGGTTGTGGCAGTCGACCGTTCGCTGGGCCATCGTGACGTTTCCCTTTCCTGTTGACCTTTGCCTACTGCTGCGGGAGGTTCCGGATCCGGCGAGCCTGCAGAACATAGAGGGTCCCCGCTTCGTACGCCCACTCCACGTCGACGGGGAAGCCGAAATGATCCTCGATCCGCTTGCTCGTCTGGGCCAGCTCGGCGAGTTGTGCGTCGGTGAGCGTCGGCTCGCCCGCACGCTCGGGCGGTACAGGCCGCTCGACCCTTCCGGAGCCGCTGCCGTCGTCCATCGTCACCATCACGTTCTTGCGCGCGATCCTCCTTTCCCTGGTCGCGAGGCTCTCCTTGTCCAGCACGAAGAAGTCGTTCATCGACTTCCCCGAGACCACCGACTCGCCGATTCCCCAGTTCGACTCGATCACGATCTCGGTGGTGGCCTGCGTGATGGGGTTCGCCGTGAACAGGACGCCGGCCGTGTCGGCGTCGATCATGAGCTGGACCACCGGCGCGATGAGGCCGCGGTCGTGGGCGATCCCCTGGCGTTGGCGAGCGAAGGCCGCGCGCCCGGTCCACAGTGAGGCCCAGCACTCCCGGATCCGTGCCACCACCTCCGGCTCGCCGAGCACGTAGTGGTACGTATCCATCATGCCCGGGAATGACGAGACGGGGCTGTCCTTGACGGCGACCGACGAACGGACGGCCACGTACCCGCGCCCGCCGGCCACGAGGGCCCGATAGCGCTCGCGGATCTCGGTCTCCAGGTCGGCCGGGATGTCGGCGTCCGCGATGAGTGCCCGGATGCGGGTAGTGGCCGCCTCGACACCCTCGAAGTCGTCGAAGTCGAGCTGCTCCGCGATCTCTGCGATCCGGCCCTCCAGCGAATTGGCGCCGATGAGGTACTGGAGCGCGCCGGCCACGATGCAGTACCCGGGCGGGACTCGCGCGCCGAGCTGGGTGAGCTCGCCCAGGTTCGCGCCCTTCCCGCCACAGACCTGGAAGTCGTCCTTGCCGATCTCCTGGAGCGACAGCGTGTAGGTCGTCATGCGCCCTCGTCAGCGCTGCCCGGTCTCATGGTTCGGCACACCCTATCCCAGTCTCGAGCGCTGGAGCTTGCCCGTCGCGGTCCTGGGCAATTCCTCCACGAACTCGACCCAGCGCGGACGCTTGAACGCGGCCAGCTCCCTGGCACAGTGGGCGATGAGGTCCTGGACCAGCTCCTCGGATGGCGAATAACCGCCGTTCAGCACGACGAACGCCTTCGGCTTGATCAGGCCCGACCGATCCGGGTGGCCGATGACCGCGCTTTCGCGCACGGCCGGATGGCTCGTCAGAGCGTTTTCGATCTCCACCGGCGCCACCCAGATCCCACCCACCTTGAGCATCTCGTCCGAGCGCCCGACGTACCGATAGTAGCCGTCGTCGTCGACCCGGAAGCGGTCGCCCGTGGCGAACCACTCGCCGCGGAACGTTCGCCGGCTCTTCTCGTACTGGTGCAGGTAGGCGAGGGCCGCGGTCTCGCCCTTGACCATCAGGTTGCCCGTCTGGCCCGCAGGCACCGCCCCCCCTTCCTCGTCGAGGATGCGGACCTCGTAGCCTGCGACCGGCTTGCCCACGCTCCCGGGCCGGTTGTCGCCCAGGCGGTTGGTCAGGTAGAGAGCGAGGGTCTCGGTCGCGCCGATGCCCTCGACGATCTCGTGCCCGGTCCGCTCCTTCCAGGCCTGCCAGATGCTCACGGGCAGGGCTTCACCGGCTGAGATGCACATGCGCAGCGAGGACAGGTCGAAGCGCTCCTCGAAACGCTCGACGGCGAGCATGGAAGCGTAGCTCGTGGGCACGCCGTTGAGGACCGTCGGGTGGAACCGGTCGATCGTCTCGAGGAGGTTGGTGGCCACCCGGGAAGGCGCGGGCGAGAGGATGACGCTCGCGCCGGCGTACCACGGCCAGATCAGGTTGCCGCCCGAACCGTAGGTGAAGAAGAGCTTGGCGACGCTGAAGGTGCGGTCGTCGTCGCGCAGCCCGATGCCGTCCACGGCGTAGAGCTGCGCGCTGAGGGGGAGGTCCTTGTGGGCATGGGGGATGCCCTTCGGCTCCCCGGTCGTCCCGCTCGAGTAGTTCAGCATGCACAGGTCGTCGCGGTGGGTCGGCGCCGGGGGCAGGTCGGTCGGCTCGCCGGCGATGAGGGTGCCATAGGCCGGGTCGGGCGCGCGTCCCGGCTGCCCGATCACCACGACATGCTCCAGGAACGGCTGTTCGGCGCGGATCTGCTCGACCGTCGGCAGCAGGGACTCGTGCACGAAGAGGACCCTCGCGCGGCAATCGCCGAGGATGTAGGCGCACTCGCGTTGCGTCGCCATGGTGTTGATGCTGACCGCAGCTGCGCCGGCCTTGAGGATGCCGAAGAAGGCTGTCACCCACTCGGGCTGGTCGAGGCACAGGAGCGCGACGAACTCGCCGAGCCGAACGTCGAGCTGCCTGCTCAGAGCGCCGGCGACCTGGTTCGCCTCGCGCGAAACCTGCCTGAAGGTCATCGCCCGATCGGGGCTGTGGAGCGCGACCTTGTCGCCTCGCGATCCAAGGTTGCGCTCGAGGATGTCGACCGCGTTGTAGCGGAGGGGCACC
>Ga0209521_10003899_pt1 | contig 11997 bp, 5 predicted proteins | sample Rifsed19ft4_FD_184016 | JGI IMG/M metagenome (GOLD analysis project Ga0209521, IMG submission 184016) | Soil microbial communities from Rifle, Colorado, USA - sediment 19ft 4 (version 2) | ecosystem: Environmental > Terrestrial > Deep subsurface > Rock core/Sediment | place: Rifle, Colorado... | reverse complement strand
ACAATAAAAACTAGAATAATTATAAAATTTGTAATTCTCATTTCAATTTTATTTGTATTCATAAAAACCCCCTTTAATTTTTACTTAAGCACCTAACTTATACTTAGTGTGATTTGCCTTTCTCGATTTTTCGGGATTTTTTAGCAAACCATTCTTTTCTTAGTATTAATATCAAAAAACTCCTCGTTTAAGTCAAATAATTACTTTGATTAAAGCGATATTATAAACTTTTTTAATTTTGTCCCGTTGATATTAGGATAAAACAAATCATAATATCATTTTCAGTTACTCGCTCAAATTAAGAACAAAGCGGCACGGAAAATCAAAGCTATGAGCTTAACGAATAAGGATCATCTTCTTAGTTTCACTTAAATCACCAACTCTCAACTGATAGAAATATACCCCATCAGCCAACTGCTTATTGCCGCCTGTCCCGCCTAGGGCGGACTGGAATTCAACCTCATAACTTCCAGCAGGTTTGTATTCATCAACCAATGTTGCAACTTCATTCCCAAGTACATCAAAAATCTTTAAAGTCTGCCGACTGCCTATTGGAGACTGCCAACTGATTGTAGTACTCGGATTAAACGGATTTGGATAATTCTGCTCAAGCTTGAATTCATTCGGGACAACATCTCCATCTTCAACACTTGTAATTAAGTTTCCGCTACCGGGTGTTGGATTCATAAATTGCCAAGCTGTGGAACCATTCGGAAATCTTCCGTAGGAAGTATCTGTTTTTTGCGGGCCGAAAGAAAGTGAATCAAGTATCGAAATTCCATTTGTATCAACCAAGGCAATGTATTCTCCGCTTTTGCTAAGCTTAAAGCTTGAATGAACACCAGACTGAGTTAGATTATCATCACACCAAACGACTAAAAACTCTCCCGGATTTAAAAAAAGTGACGGCTGAGTAAATCTCCACTTAATAAGATTCGTCGGATTATCAGTCATGTATCTTCCTGTCAGTAAAACTGGTGATGCAGTTGGATTGTAAAGTTCAACCCAATCATCATGCTCACCATTTGGATCTGGAGGTGAGTTAACATTATCGGCAAGAAATTCGTTTATTACCACATCAGTTCCGACCGGATTAAATGCTTCTATATTTATCGGAGCTTTTCGAGGATAAAGTTGAAATTGATTATGCGTATCCTGAACATAAATTGAAAAGTATCCTGACCCACCATTGCCAAGAGGAGGAAAACTACCAATGTATCTATCAGCATCATCAACATTTTTTGTGTTTGCAATAGGGGAAAACTGCATGGGATAAATTTCTGGAGAAACCGTTCCTGTTCGCGTAAACTGAATTGAAACTTCACTTAAACCGAAATAACTGTACGCGGAAACATAAACTCGAATGGAATCACTCGGCTGTGGATGTTTTGGCTCATAGTTGATTTTATAAGCAATTGGTTTTGCACTTAGATAAGAAAGTTGAGTGGCGGTAGAATTATTTCTGAGGTTCACGAATTGTTTCAACCCGTATTTTACATGCTGATTTGAATATCCTGTTGACGAGTAGGAATTAAAAAAATCATTAATTGAAAAACTCCAATCAAGAATTCGAAAAGTATCGGCGATAGCGTACGGAGTAATCATCTGCTTGATACTATCAATGTGACTCTCCCAGAGATTAAGCGTGTAAACTTTGTTTCGAATAAATTCCATAAAATGTGTATAAAGATTTCTATATTGAGCATTAGCCATCAGCTTTTCAGCGAGCGGTCTTGGACCATCAACAACTTTTGGAAAACTATACGGATCGGCCGTTGTCCAATTTATGTTGAACCAATCCACACCGTACGAGTTATCGTAATCATATGGAATAATATGAAAAATATCGTTTGAAGGTTCATGGTAAAAGTAGTAATTATTCATTAACGACCAGTAATCATCCCAGCTTCCCATTATGACATTCATTGCAAAGTATTTTAGCACTTCAGGAACGACTATCACTGATTCAATTGAATCCGGTAAAGCACCCGATGGAGTATTATTGATAAGAGTTATTAGTCGGACAAGCTTTGAGAAATCCATTTGTTGTTCATTCGTTTTTAGCTCGTACGCAGGTCTTCCGCCGCTGTTAAGATTAATGTATACAGATGGATCACTACCTTGATAGGTTAAATCAGCGGGATATAAACATTTCCACAAATTACCGGAATCATCGGCAAAATTTTTCTTGAGAAATTCCTCGTCAATGTGTTCTACATTTATATACAAACCGTAATATTTTCCATTGATATAAACCTCAACATGATTTGCTCTGCTTGCTTTAAAGCCAATGGTTTTAAAATGATCAAAGCAAAGTTTGCTTCTTATGATTGATGGATCATTATGCTCACCGTTAAGATTTAATTTTTCGACGTTGTGAAAGTCTCTTCCTTTTATAAACGTGTTAAAAGATACTTTGAAAGATTTCTTTTTTGAATCGCGGGAAGTATTCCCACGTAATCTAAATCCAATTGAATCGACAGTTTCATCAATCCAATTGTTTTTGAAATGGAAAGTAGCCACATGCTCGGAATCGCTTTGAACATTATTGTAAATCCATTGAAGTGAGGAAGGATCAATTGTTATATCAACTCTTGCGACGTGGGAATCGTCATAGATTTTCCAGCTTTCATCTGTTTGTGCGAACAATTGGAAAGAATAAGTGAAAGTAAAAGTAAAAAAAAGTAAAAGGGAGTTCTTCATGTTTATCATTTTCATTGATCATATTATTTTATTTAATAAATACCCGTCTAATTTGCATATAATTTAAGGACATTATATTCAACTTTAAAATAAAAAGGTGCGACCCAATTTTAGTTGTTTAATGTTAAAATGAAAGACAGTTTTTGAGAATTAATCTCAGTTAAACATTCCGTAAATTAATGTATCAAATTCGGAGATTCAGTGAAAGATATTAGAAATATTGCAATTATTGCCCACGTTGATCATGGTAAGACAACACTTGTTGACCAGCTATTGAGACAATGCGAAGTATTCAGAAAAAACCAGGTTGTTCGGGAAAGATTTCTGGATTCCAACGATCTTGAACGTGAACGAGGCATTACAATTCTTGCAAAGAATATCAGCATTCCTTACAAACATTACAAGATTAATTTAATTGATACGCCGGGGCATGCAGACTTTGGCGGCGAAGTTGAACGCGTTTTAAAAATGGCTGACGGTGTTTTATTGTTAGTTGATTCTTTTGAAGGTCCAATGCCGCAGACAAGATTTGTTCTTGAAAAAGCTTTAGCTCTTCACCTTAAGCCAATTGTTGTAATTAACAAGATTGACAGACCCGATAATCGTCCCGAAGAAGTTCTTGATGAAATTTATGACCTCTTTATTGATCTTAGTGCAAATGAAGACCAGCTTGGGTTTCCAGTACTTTATGCAAGCGGAAGAGATGGATGGGCAGTAAAAAATTTAAAGGACCAACGCAAAAATCTTAATCCACTGCTGGATTCAATAATAAAAGATATTCCTTCTCCCCCACTAACCGAGGGTACAGTTCAAATTCAAATAACAACTCTTGATTACAACGATTATGTGGGAAGAATTGGTATTGGAAGAGTATTCAGAGGAACATTAAGAAGATCCGATAAGCTCTCCATTATCAAACGTAACGGAACGATTCATGAAACCTTACTTAAACAATTATTTGTATTTGAAGGATTGAACAGAGCTGAAGTTGAAGAAGTTACTTGCGGTGATATTTGTGCTATGGTAGGAATTGAGGATGTTGATATCGGGGATACAATTGCCGATGCGAATAACCCCGAACCTTTACCTTATGTTTCGGTTGATGAACCAACAATCAGCATGACTTTCACGGTTAACAATTCTCCGTTTTATGGTCTTGAAGGAAAGTTTGTAACATCAAGACAACTGAGAGATAGATTATTCAAAGAGCTTGAGCAGAATGTTGCATTAAGAGTTCAGGAAACATCCTCCCCGGATACATATAGAGTCTCAGGCAGAGGAATTTTGCATCTTTCAATTTTAATTGAAAACATGCGGCGCGAAGGTTATGAATTACAGATTAGAGAACCAAAAGTTATTTACAAAGAAATTAAAGGAAGAAAAGCAGAGCCAATTGAAGTGCTTGTCGTTGATGTTCCTGCGGAATCTGCAGGTAAAGTGATTGAGCTTGTAGGACAGCGCCGCGGTGAATTAATGAAAATGGAAAACAAAGGAAGCATGAATACGCTTGAGTTTCATATTCCCTCTCGCGGTATTATGGGATTAAGAACAAAAGTTCTCACTGCAACTTCCGGTGAAGCAATTATGCATCACAGATTTTACCAGTACGAATATTTTAAAGGATCAATTGGAACAACTAAGAATGGGGTTATGATCTCAATGGGTGAAGGACCTTCAACTGCTTATGCGATTGATTCGTTACAGGATAGAGGAAGATTTTTTATTGATCCTCAAGATATTGTTTATAAAGGTCAAATTGTTGGTGAGCATACAAAAGAAAATGATATTGAAGTCAATGTTCAGAAAGGAAAAAAGCTTAGCAACATGAGAGCTTCAGGCGCAGACAAAGCAGTCAAGATTATACCAGCCGTTAAATTTTCTCTTGAGGAAGCGCTCGAATATATCGAGGATGACGAAATGGTTGAAGTAACTCCAAAATCTATTAGGATGCGCAAGCTTTACCTGGATACAAATGAGCGCAAGAGATATAATTTAGGAAAGAAACTTGTAGTTTAAATAACTTTAGATATGCCAGATTTTCAAAACGATTTTGGCGAACTGAAATCTGGCATATCTATACCGTCTAAATTCTAAATTTGGAAGATCTGATCCAGTTCATAAATCATCAGGTTATTTTGGCTTTGCCGATTTGCAGTTTTAATTATAGCTTCAGCAACTGTCTCTGCATCAATTGGCCGGTACTTTCTCAGCGGTGGAATTATCTTAGCAAGAAATTTAAGAACAGAAGTTCCGATTTCCTCTCCTCTTCTTCTTTCTTTTCTTTCACCAGCAAGGATTGAAGGTCTGAAAATATTTAATTGTTGAAAAGGAAGTTCAGAAACTTTTTTGTCGAGTTCACCTTTCATTCTCAAATAAAAATTCCCCGATTTAATATTCGCTCCGGCAGAAGAGACCAGCAAATATTTCCCAACTCCATTTTCACAAGCTGCTTTAGCACATTCATATTGATAAGTAAAATCGATTCTATATTGTGCTTCTTTACTTCCAGCTTTTTTAATTGTCGTGCCCATTGCTGAATAAAGTTCATCGCCAATCATCTCATGCTTCCAGGTTTCGATCTTTTCAAAATCAACAACATGCTCTTCAAGCTTAGGATGATGTATGTCGGTTGATTTGCGAACAAATATTTTTACAAGATTATATCGGTTATCGTTAAGCAGTTTGTTTGTCAACTGACTTCCAACTAATCCCGTAGCACCGATTATTATTGCAGTTTTCATAAGTACTTCACAAACTCAATTCCTTGAGCACATCACCCTTTCAGGTATTTTAATTTGTGCCTTACAAACTCAATTCCTTGCACACATAAAGCTACGAGGAATTGGGTTTATTTAAAAATTTAAATCAACGAAGCAAAACCATCTTCTTCGTTTCAACAAAGTTTCCTGCCCCGCTTGTAGCGGGATAAACTTGAAGCTTATAAAAATATATTCCACTTGCCAATTGAAGACTGCCTACTGTCTGTCCGCCTCTGGCGGAAAACTCAACTTCATAACTTCCTGCGGGTTTGTATTCATCCACAAGTGTCGCAACTTCATTACCCAGTATATCATAAACTTTTAATTGTACGAACTTCATTAATGAAGTTCCTACAGATGGGATTGCATATTTAATTTTTGTAGTAGGGTTAAATGGATTTGGGTAGTTCTGAGAAAGAACGAACTCCGTTGGAAGTTCATTAATATTAACTATACCGGATGGATTGGAAGCTTTAATCAAATTAATCTTTTTTTCAATTGATGAACCTGCAGTACCTGTAACGGTTAAAGTAACAGAATATGTCCCTGAGTTTTGATATGTATGAATAGGATTTCTTTCAATACTTGTCTGACCGTCACCAAAATCCCAAAAATATGTTTGAACGCCCTGAAAGGAACGATTAAAGAAAGAAACATTTAACGGATAACTGCCGGTTATATTTTCCGCATCAAATGAAACAAGAGGTTTGAGTTTTCCCTTGTAAATATTTCCATTATTGTCCTTTGTTGGATTAAAGCTCTTGCGCCAAACTAAAATATCATTATCAATGTACGATTCAGAGTTCATCAAAAAATCATCGTTTGTAAGTTGACTTATAATTTCTCCGTCATAAACAAAAACGTTACCATGTTGGGCCCATGCAATTTTTCCATTGCTCATCCACTGCCATTCATTACCAGTAAAGTAGAAATGAGCAACTTTCTTAGTTTCTCCGCTTTCTATATTGTAATACCACATTACAGGATTGGCTGGGGGAAAAGGATAATCAACATTTTCATACCAAACTATTTTTGATCCATCGGTAACAGGTTTGAGCATATGTTTTGTGCCGTTAGTAATTTGAGTTTTTATTCCTGTTAGCACATCATACAACATAATCTGCCAAATATCATTTCGAATCTCACTCCATACTATTTTACCGTTACGGTAGCTGTAATCGTATTCCGCAATTGAATCACTTAGTGTTGAAATAGTTGAACCATTAAAAAACATTAACTTTTGGTTATCGGTATTTAACCAACAAGCAGTATTTCCATCACACAAAACATTCCAGTTATTGCTGCTGTCAGTCGTAAGTTTAGTAAGAGTAGCCGAAGATATGTTATACAGCCAAGCACTTTTAATATTGGTGCCGGAATTAGATCTAAATCCAAAGAACCCAATTGATCCTCCGGCTATATATGGGTTTTCAGTTTGAACACTGTCAATTATTTGCACAGGCGGATTCACACCATCATACAACCAAAGGAAATCAAAATTATTCCGCCAGATTACATGCCCGTCATTCGCCATCAAAAAATCTTTGAATTCACTTGAATCGGTTAGTTGTGTAATACTGTTTCCATCCGAATGGAACAATTTCATATTACTTGCATTCTCATTTTCGTAATTTCCCCAGACAATATTTCCATCATCAATAGTCTTAAATTTTGTTTGTTCCCAGCCATTCAATAAATCAGTTGTTAGCTGCTGATAAGTAACCGGTACACGCATTTCAACTGCATCACCCAAAGTCCATGCAATCTGTTCGGCATCAATCACCGGATTTTCGGCAGAACCTATTTCTTCGGTAACTCCTGTTTGAATATCATGAACCATCAATTTTTTTATTACGCCAGAACCTAAATGCCAGCAGATTAAGCCGTTGTCAATGTGGAGACTCGATATACGAGCAGTATCATTCAAAATTGTGAAGGTGTGAGTTTCGGAATTATAAATTTTGATAGTGGAATTATTTGTCAAAGAATCGGTAACTGAAGCTATCGAGATTCCGTTACTTAAATCATAACCGGAAATGTATGAACCCGCATCAGCTTGAGTAAGTGTTCTTACAGAATCTCCATCAAATAACATAACTCTGAAATTATTATTGGAGAATTGAAGCCAGGCAACCTGTCCATCTTTCAAAATCGGATGATAATTTTTTGATAAAGTAATACTTGAGAGATTTCGCGTAGTTAAACCATCAAAAAAATAAATGTTTGAAACAGTAGTATCCGCAAAGAATTTTTGCATCCACGCTAACTGCCCATGATGTAAAGAAGGTTCGAGATTCCAGACTCCTGCACTGAAAACTGTTTCATCTCCTCCAGTCAAATTCTTTACGACAATTTCTGTTCCGTTTCCTGCACTTCTTGCATAAGCTAATTTTCCGTTAGCTAAAGATATCGGTTGTCTGGAATCCGGATTATATGATGCACCGATTGAAGTTGTACTCCAGTCTTTAACATTAAATACTTTTATTTCTTGGGAGGAAGTATTCCATGCAACATAATCACCATCAATATCTGAGGTTAGTCCTGTTAAGTTCGAATCGAGCTTAAATATTTCTGCACCTGAGAAATATTTAAGATTATAATTACCGTTATCTGTGTTAATGTCCTTCCAAATTAACCTGCCGTAATTAATAATTAAATCTGAAGGTTGGCTTATATCAAAGGTTACATTGATGTTACGATGCGAATTAATTTCCTGCGGAAATGCAAAGTAAGTAGTTATAAAGAAAAGGACTGCTAATATGAGAAGACGGAATGTGATCATTTTATGCCTCGTTAATAAAAATTTTATTCTGACTGTTCGAGCAAGATTATATCTATCAGTATGATTAGGGAATAATATTATCTGAGTAATATCATTTTCCTAACGTTTACATATTCTTCCGCTTGAATTTTATAAATGTAAACACCGGACGAAAGTCTCGATGCATCAAACTCAACTTCGTATTTCCCAGCCGGTTTTTCTTCATTGACTAATACTTCTACTGCTCGTCCAAGAATATCATACACTCTAACGGTTACAAAGCTAGTTTGAGGTATTTCATATCTTATTGTAGTTAATGGATTAAATGGATTGGGATAATTCTGTGATAGGGAAAAGTTCTCCGGCAGATTAGAACTCTCTAGATAAACACCGGTAGGCGGCTGAGAATATTTTATTGTAGCATAGTCATCCATTATGCTGCTTCCACCGTAACTAGACCCGGTTATATGCACATTACCTGAGCCATCTACTGCTAATGAATTTGCCCTATCATCACCATTTCCCGGTCCGTTATACCTTTGTAACCACTGCTGAATTCCGCCCGCGGAATTGTATTTTATTGTAGCATAATCCAGTGAAGTTCCGCTTCCGCCGTAACTAGATCCGGTTACATACACATAGCCAAGACCATCCATTGCTATAGAAGTCGCGTTATCATCACTATTTCCCGGTCCGTTATATCTTGATGCCCACTGCTGAAAACCCAAGGAACTGTATTTTACTGTAGCATAGTCTCGAGATGTCCCACTTCCCTGACTCGCTCCTGTTACAAACACATTTCCTGAGCCGTCAACCGCAAGTGAAAGTGCCTGATCAAAATTATTTCCCGGTCCGTTATACCTTGGGACCCACTGCTGAACACCTGCGGAATTGTATTTTATTGTAGCATAGTCATAACCTGTTCCGCTTCCAAAACTCTCACCGGTTACATATACATTGCCTGTGCCGTCCACTGCCATGAAATTTGCCCTATCATAATCATTTCCCGGTCCGTTATATCTTCGGACCCACTCCTGAACACCTGCGGAATTGTATTTTATTGTGGCATAATCTAAACCTGTTCCGCTTCCCTCACTCCCGCCTGTCACATACACATTCCCTGAGCCATCTACTGCTATGGATGTAGCATCATCAAAACCATTTCCCGGTCCGTTATAGCTTTGAACCCAAACCTCATCTCCTGCGGAATTATATTTTATGGTAACAAAGTCATAATTTGTTTTGCTTCCCCGACTCCTGCCTGTCACATACACGTTGCCTGCCCATACTGCAATTGAACGTGCCCAATCCTCATGATTACTCGGCTCGAGCCCGACGTATTTTTTGACCCACTGCTGGACACCTGCAGAATTGTATTTTATTGTGGCATAGTTATATTCTGAATAGACTCCCCCCCAACTCCTACCTGCTACATACACATTCCCTGAACCATCAACTGCGATTGAATATGCCTCATCCCAATAATCCCCCGTACCGTTATATCTTACGACCCACTGTTGAACTCCTGCGGAATTGAATTTTATTGTGGCATAGTCGTCAGTATTTCCGCTTCCACCGTAACTGGATCCTGTTACATACACATTCCCTAAACCGTCTACCGCCATTGAATAAGCATTATCTATACCATTTCCCGGTCCGTTATACCTTATGACCCATTCTTGTGTAACTTGTGCATTGATCGTTGAGATCAACAAAAAAAAGATGAATACAATGATTGATTTCATGATAGCAAGACTCCTTTCCATTTTCGTTGATTTTATTTTATTATTTACTTGTGTTTTTTTTACTTCAGGACAATTAACTTCTTTGTCTGTACAAATTCTCCCGCTTTTATCCTATAGAAATAAACTCCGCTTGATAGATTTTTTGCATCGAAATTTACTTCGTATGTTCCAGCAGGTTTTTCTTCGTCAACAAGTGTTGCAACCTGTCTTCCGAGTATATCATACATTTTAAGACTCACAAAGCTAGTTTGAGGTATTGCATATCTTATTGTAGTTAATGGATTAAATGGATTGGGATAGTTTTGATACAACACAAATTTAGATGGTTTTATTATTTCTTCTTTCACACCTACCGGTATGAATCCAGGTTGTATATACTTTCTTATATTCCACACGCTCCTATCAGATGCGTAAATAGTTTGGGCAATTATAATATTTCCGCTTTTATCAACTAAAATCCCGGCTGGAGTGATATTGGTGCTGTTATCATAATTATATCTATATGCCCATTTTTGTAAACCATTGGAATCATATTTAATCGATGCCATTTCATAATTTCCATTAAAACTTTGACCTATTATGTAAGGATTATTATAGGCATCAAGAGTTATAAACATGCCAACATCTGATAAATTAGCAGGACCATTATAATTTGAAACCCATTGCTGTATCCCATTTGAATTATACTTAACTGTTGTATAATCATTATCGGTTCCGGCTCCAACACTGAATCCGGTCACATATACATTTCCATCCGTATCAACTACGATATCATTTGCTTCCTCAAAAGAATTTGCCGGGTCATCCCATCTTGCTGCCCATTGAAAAACTCCATCAGAATTATACTTTACTGTTGCATAATCAGTATTTGTTCCGCTGCCAACACTCCAGCCAGCAAGATAAATATTCATGGAATCATCAATTGTCATGGCATTTGCCCGGTCACCATCGTTTCCCAGTCCGTTATATTTTTTTATCCATACCTCATCTCCATTCGAATTATATTTTAAAACTATATAATTATAAAGTGTACCAACACTATCACTTGTACCGCCAACATATATATTGCCTTCTTTATCAGTCTCAAGTCCGCATACAACATCAAGACCATTCGACATTCCACTATACCTTTTTACCCATTGAAATTGGCCGATGTTATTATACTTTATAGTTGTAATGTCATAATTTCCATTTGTATTCAGACTGTTTCCAGTAACATATACATTCCCGTTATCATCAATTTTAATTTTTTGAGCTTCATCCGATAGAAAAGCTGGACCATTATACCTTACAATCCATTTCTGGTTGCCTGAAGAATCATATTTTATTGTTGCATAATCATAACCTGTTCCCGCACCTTTACTGGAACCTGTAACATAAATGTTACCTGCCTCATCAATATCAATTCCGTTTGCTTCATCTATTGAATTGTCAGGTCCGTTATATGTTTCTACCCATTTAATATTTCCCAATGAGTCACATTTCATAGTGACAAAATCTTTTGGATCGTTTTTTTGACTGCCATAGCCCGTCAAATAAATATTTCCGGAATTGTCTAGTTTAAAATCATTCACTTTATAATCTCCATAAAAACCAGGTTCAACTTTCCATTCAATGGATCCATCATTAATATATTTGATAAGCACTAAACCATTGTCTGCTAAATTTTGGTTACTTGTTCCTGCCAAATATATTTTACCGGAATTATCTACTAGAACTTTACTAGCTTCATCCAATGAATTCAATGTTCCGTTATATTTTTTAACCCATTGTTCAACACCTGAAGAATTATATTTAATAACCGCTAAATCAGAATTGGGATAATCTAAAGTATTACCGGCTGCATAAACATTATTTTCCTTATCTACAGCAATTGAGAATGCCTCATCATTTTGATTTTCTGTACCATTATATTGCTGCACCCATTGCTGCGTTCCGCTTGAATCATATTTTACGGTTAAAAAATTTTTCTTCCCGCCTGCTGAAGTACTGTATCCCGCAACATAAATAAAACCTAAATTATCAATTA
>Ga0209521_10003893_pt1 | contig 12005 bp, 8 predicted proteins | sample Rifsed19ft4_FD_184016 | JGI IMG/M metagenome (GOLD analysis project Ga0209521, IMG submission 184016) | Soil microbial communities from Rifle, Colorado, USA - sediment 19ft 4 (version 2) | ecosystem: Environmental > Terrestrial > Deep subsurface > Rock core/Sediment | place: Rifle, Colorado... | reverse complement strand
GAGCCGATGAAGCGCCCGGGCTCCACCAACCCGATCAGCCCGATCATCGAGGACAGCGCCCGGTTACCGCAGTTCTTCCAGGATCCAATCCGCTTCCATCTCGGATTCTTCGTCGCCCTGGCTGTGGCGGCGCTGGTGTACTGGTTCCTGTTCAAGACCAAGTGGGGATTTGATCTGCGCACGGTGGGCGCCAACCCGCGCGCGGCACGCTATGCGGGTATGAACATCGTCAAGAGCACGATCGTGGCGATGTCGCTCTCAGGCGCGCTGGCAGGAATGGCCGGCGCCAACGAGCTGCTGGGCGTGAACCATCACCTGTCGCAAACATTCTCTCCGGGATACGGGTTCGACAGCATTGCCCTAGCGCTGCTCGGCAGGAATCACCCGCTGGGGGTGGTGCTATCGGCGCTGCTGTTCGGCACACTGCGCAACGGCGCCATGCGCATGCAGGCGGCGGCCGGCATCCCGATCGACATCATCTCGGTGATGCAGGCGCTGATCCTGGCCTTTATCGCCGCGCCGGCGATCGTCCGCACCATCTACCGCCTCAAGGAACCCAAGAAGGCCGAGGCCGGAGTTCATGTCAGGGGCTGGGGAGGGAGCTGAACCGATGACCGCCCAGACGTCCACGCTTGATACGGGTCAGGTCTACGTATCCCAAACCAGACGGCGAATCATGGGGCTCGTGTTCCTGGGCATCGCAGCGCTGATCTGGTTTGCGTTTGTGCGCGGGATCGACCCCGAGATGACGACGACGATGCGCTTGTACCCGGGCGGATCGAAGGTGGTGGTTGAGGACTGGCAGTTCAACACCCTGGGCGCGCTGCAGATCCTGGCCTTTGCCTGCGCCGCGCTGGGCGCCTACCAGCTTGCACGCGGCTTCGGCAAGCGCACGGGATTGGTGCTTTCCCTGATCGGCGGCATGTTCGTGTTCGCCTTCCTTTCCTGGGCGGCGTCCGGGGGGATGCTGAACCTGGCCGGGATGCTGCGGATCATGTTTGTCCGTTCGGTGCCACTGACGCTGGGGGCGCTGTCGGGAATTCTGTGCGAGCGCGCCGGCGTGGTGAACATCGCCATTGAAGGCATGATGCTCACTGCGGCGATGATCGGCACGATCGTGGGCAGCGTGAGCAACTTGTGGGTGGGATTGCTGAGCGCCGTGATCGCCGGAGGGTTGCTTGGCCTTTTCCATGCCATCCTGGCCATCAAGTATCGAACGGACCAGATCATCTCCGGGACGGTGATCAACATTTTCGCCGTTGGGATCACCTCCTTCATCTCGGCCAAGTTCATGCAGCGCTACCCGCAGATCAACGACCCGGGGGTCTTCAGCCCCTACGAGATCCCACTCCTCGGCCAGATTCCCTTCCTGGGCCCGGTCCTGTTCCGGCACAACATCTTCGTCTACGCGATGATCTTTTTCGTGGCCCTGCTGACCTTTATGCTCTTCAAGACGCGCTGGGGATTGAGGCTGCGCGCGGTCGGAGAACATCCCAAGGCGGCGGATACACTGGGCATCAACGTCTTCAAGACGCGCTACATGGCCGTGATCCTGGGGGGCATGATGGCCGGCTTCGCCGGTGCGTACTTCACGCTGGGTTCGGTCGGCCGCTTCGATCAGGTGATGACTGCCGGCCGCGGATTCATCGCCCTGGCCGCGATGATCTTCGGCAACTGGACCCCGTTGGGGGCGATGGTCGCCGGCCTGTTGTTCGGGTTCTCCGATTCGCTGGCCGCCAACCTGGCCGTGCTCCGGGTGAAGATCCCTTCGGAGTTCCTTTTGATGACGCCGTACGTGATTACGATGCTCGTCCTGGCGGGCGTCGTGGGGAGAGGCCAGATGCCGGCGGCGGACGGCACGCCGTATGACAAGGAGTAGCGAACAATGGCGCGGCCACGCCTGGCCGCGCCATGAAGCAAGCCTCCCCGGGGCCGACGCATGTCGGCCCCGCGGCTTTCAAGGTAGCGCCAGGTTACCGAAGAGCAAGGCTGAGCGTGCGATAAAGGGCAACACCAGCTGAGGCAGCAAGCCGAGGAGGATCAGCATCAGCATACCCGCGCCGAGGAAAAGCGCCGGCATGCGCCCCTCCTCGCGGCGGAAAGTCAGGCGCCCGGCGCCGGCCAACATGGAGCTGGCGAAGCGCAGGTAGGCTAGCTCACAGGCGATCATCGATCCGGCAATGGCCAGCAGGGGTGCATAGTTCGCAGGGCCAGCCGGCGCCCCCAGAACTTGGATTGTGGCCCAGTGGCCCGAGAAGCCGGCCAAACCGGGCAGCCCGGCCAACGACAAGCCGGCGATGACCACGGCCATCGAGGCGAGCGGTTGCTCCTTGGCTCGACCGCGCAGATCGGTTAACGCATCTTGCGAATGTCGCTGGCGCAAGACGGTCAATGCCACGCCCCACACGCCTAAACTCAATCCGCGCAATGCCAGCATGACCAGCGCGGCCTCCGTGCCGGCTTCTTTGCCGGAGGAGAGCGCCAGTAGGATGACCCCCATGTTGGCCATGGCCGCGTAACCTGTCAGCCGCCCCAGGCGGTTTTGAATCAGCGCTAGCATTCCGCCCATCAGGCACATCGCCGCGCCCGCCACGCCAAAGGCCTGGTGGACCTGTGGGATCGTCCGCAGCCAGGCGAACTCGGCCAGAAAGCGCAGAAGAAAGAAGAGTGACGCGCCCTGGAACAGCGTCAGCACAAACGCCACTGCGTAGGGCGGCGAGTCGTCTGCAATATCCACCACCCAGAAGTGAAACGGCGGCAGGGCCATAAGAAAGGCAAAGCCGATGCCCAGCAGAACCAGAATGCGGTTCAGCTGGTCGAGTTCGCTCGGGATCTGGCCGCTCAAGGAGAGCTGACTCCCCGCGAGCAGAATGAAGGGCATACCCAGAACAACGAACACCAGTAGGCGCAGTGCACCGCGCGAGCGCGGGTGGTCCGGATCAGACAAGATGCCCCCGAAGGCGGCCGCGCTGAGGGCCAGGAAGATGGCCGCGTAGAGAAAAGGCCGCACGAACAACGCCGCGGCCATGGCGCCGAGAATACTCAGGCTGATAGGGATGAAAAGCCGTCGCATGGGAACGGCCAGGGTCCCAGCGAAGAGGAAGGTGCCGGCCAGGTGCAAGAACACCAGTGCCGGGCGGCCGCTTGTTTCGAAAATAAACTCGCGGCCGAGGATGGTGAAGGCTTGGTCGACGGGGATCTCGAAGCCCAGCAGGCGGATTGGCTCTCCGACCGGCAGCCACAGCGCGAGCAATGCGAGCACGCCGGAGGTCAGAGCGCCGCTGAGTGTGGCCAGGCGCGGGTTACGCGGCCACACCACATATGCGGTCAGCCCCCCCACCAGCGGCACCAGCATCAACAGCAAGGCCGAGTTCACGCCTGCACGTCCTCCTCCAGGCTCTGGCGCGTCACCGCACTCAGATAGATGACGCTTAGGACAATAGTGAGGTGTACGGCAGCCAGCAGTGCGATGACCAGCAGGGACCGTTCACTCCACAGATATGCCAACTCGAATCCTTGCAGCGTGGTGATGAGAGCCACCCCCACCCGCAACGGCTGTTCGTTGAGCCCGAGGCCAAGGACACCAAACGCCATCAGGACAACGGCTGCCAGTGTGACCGGGCCGGGTGGGTCGTTCAATGCGCCGCCCAGGTCCGGCAGCAAAGCCAGAGCCGTGACAAGGATCATCAGTGCCAGCAGGGCACGGAACAGCCAGCCCGGAGGGATGACCGAAATCTCCGTGGTGCCCATACCCTCGCGTCGCAGAGTAAGCGCAAGGATGCCGGACACCAGCCAGCCGGTCAGCGTCTCAGCCAGAGCAATCGGCAGGGCGACGATGGTCAGCGCTACCAGACCTATCCCCAGCGACTGCACGGCGAAGGCCGCCAGCGCCCAGCGCCACGTGCGCAGCAGGAACACGGCCACGCTGCCGAGCAGCACCAGCGCCAGGCCGGCGAAGCCCAAAACGGATTCCATCAGGGCACGTCCTCGAGATCGCGCATTCGCTTAACCATGCTGGCCCTCAACTCCCGTGCAGCAAGACCCAAATCAGCACGGCGATCGCGAGCGACCACATCAATGCACTCTCGCCGCTCACGATGCTGTCGATGCGCTGAACTGTACCGGCCACGCCGGAGGCGACGGATGACAGCCCGCGCGGCAGCCAGTCGAAGCGGGTCAAACTCTCGAGCGTGGCCAGTGCCTGTTCGCCCGGCTGGCGCAGCCTGCGAGCGGCACCGGCAAGCGCGAGGCCTGCGGCCGCAATCGCCGTAAATGCAACTGCCCCGGTCGGGTCCGGTCGCCACGGCCCGCCAAGGAAGGCGAGCACGGGCCACCCCACGAGCGCAGCAAGACACAACGTGAGTGCACCGTAGTAGGCGAGCCACACCAGTTTCTCACCGGCCGGCAATTCTTGGCCGCTTTCGAAAGCCAGACGCACCAAATTGCTCACCAGCATGATGTGCAGCAAGCCGGCGGCCAACAGCACGCCCCAGGCGTGGCTCGCGATCAGAGCCCCGTAAAGCGCTCCGCCGAGTGCGGCGCCGGGAGTAAATGGAAGGCCGGCGACAATCGCCGCGCATGCCAGCGGCCAGATGACGGACCAGTTCTGCCAACGGCTTTGCCCTCGGTATTGGAGCATGAGGCCTCCACCGAGAAGCAGCACCAACCCTGCAGCGCGGGTCACCGGCTCGGGAGGAGCTCCGTGGAGTACTGCCAAACCGGCCAGTGCCAGGAGTCCGGCCAGCAGCGTCGTCTGCGCCGAGCGCGCCGAGCGGCGCACCATCCAGCGCACTCCGCCGAGGAAGGCGCTCAAGCATACGAGAGCAACGATCCACCCCATCCATCCGGCGCCAAGTGCAACAGCGGCCTCGGGGGACCATACCTGGCCGAGCAACCGCAGACCGGCTGCGGCCGGCACGAGGCGCACCAGCACGGCGTAGCCCCCTTCGCCAAAGCCAAAGCGAGGCAGGGTGAGCTGAGGTGGAAAGACTCCCAGGCGTAATGCAATTCCTCCCAGAAGGGCCATTTGCGAGATCACCGGGGAGGAGGCGAGCGAGAAGTTGCTCGGTGCAGCGCCCAGGATGCTCAGGGCGGGTAGGAATCCCACCAGCACCAGCAATGTGCCGAGCGAATTGAGCGCCAGCGCCGCTACGGGTCGAATCTCCGCCGGCGCAGGTCCCTCACCCGAAGCTTCGGGAAGACTCTGCCGGAGCATCAGGATGAGGACAAAGCCCAAGAGGTCCACCCAGGCCCAGGAGAGCAGCAAGGCACCCGGGTTCGCGGCTGCAAATGAGGCGACGCCCGCGAGGGTCATCAAGTAGGCTGCCGCACGCGCCGAGCGGCGTCCTGCCGGACGATCGAGCCCGCTCCCCTGAAGTGCGGTCAGCAGAGCGAGCAGCGCAAATGCCAACGCGCGCCCACCATCATCCAGGACGAAGCGCAACGGTTCCGGCGCAAGCGAGACGGGCAGCCACACCAGGCTGACCTCCGCCGAGAGGGGCAGCGGCAGCGCGAGCAGGAGAAGGCTGATGAGCGGGGTGGCCGAAGCCAGAATGCGTGCCAGACGCCGACGGGCCGCCACGAACAGCGAGGCTAGTGCGCCCACGGTGAGCAGCGCCGCGAGGATTACCAGCAGCAAGGGAGGGCTCCTTTGCGAGGCATCATTCTAGCACAGCGGTATCAGACGCGGCCGCGCAAGAGGCGCAATCCGTGCAGACCCCAGTGGAGAATCCGCTGCGGAACGAGCGGCAGAGCGTGGCGCATCACGTCGCGCTGCGCGGCGGCCAGGCGCTGCGCCTCGGCGCCAGTTGCGGGCGCAGCGGCACCATAGCGTTCGCGGGTGTAGTGGCGAGCGATGAGATCGAGTGACGGCGCGAGTTCGGGGAGACGCTGTTTGAGCCGAGCGACATGTTCCAGCGGGGTGAGATGCGGCCCGGGCTCGAGGTTGTGCCAATCGCTCAAGCGGCGTGTCCAGACATAGGCCCGTTCGGCGGTGGTGAGCGGGGAGCGATCGAGAGTGCTTTCCGGCTCGAGCAGCCCGCCACGCGTCAACCCCGGGGTGGGGGTTTTCTCACTTGTCCGCGGCACGCGCGCGAAGATGTGCTGCACAGCGCGCAGCGGAGAATCACCGCGCATGAACACGATGGTTCCCCAGGCTGCGGCCAGCACCAGGAGCGTGGCGGGTACGGCCAGTACGATCAGGCCGACGGGGAAGCGCGCGCGCCCACTGCCGTCCTGGCCCAGTTCCTGTCCTTCCGGGATATTCCCGAGGCGCGGGTTGCGCGGATCGTCGATCGCGCCCGTATCGGGTGCGGGGGTGGGCTCGGGCGTGGCCACCCGCACGGCCGTGCGCACCAATTCCGGCTCGGAAGCCGTGGGCTCGAACTCCACCCACCCTAGATCCGGGAAGTAGACTTCCGGCCAGGCATGCGCTGCGCTCTCACGTACGACAAAAGTGCGGCCGCTCTTATCCGCCTCGCCCTGCGAGAAGCCGACGGCCAATCGCGACGGAATGCCCAACGCCCGCAGCAGAACAACTTCCGCCGAGGCGTAGTAGTTGCAGTAGCCGCGCGGCGAATCGAAGAGGACCCAGTCGACCGGGTCGCTGCCGACCGGCGGCGGAGAGATATTCACTTCGTATTCGATGTTCTCGCGCACGTAGCGTGTCACCGCCTCCGCTTTGTCATAGGCCGTGGGCAGATCGCCGGCGATGCGGTAGGCAAGATCACGCGTGCGCACGGTGATGCTCGCTGGAAGCTGCAAATAGTGATCCTGGATCCAGCGCGAATAGATCTGGCCGGCCGCGCGCAGCGAGCTCTGGTCGACGCGCTGCATGGCCGAGCGCTCCAGGTAGCGTGTTCCGTTGGGAAGCAACGCCTTGGCGCGTGCGCTGGCCACGCTCAATCCATCAGGGTCGCTCTCGATCCACAACGGACGGTCGACCCACACCGGTTCCGATATCAGATACAGACGGGAGATGGAAGGCGAGAGGACCGTGAAGCGCGCTTCCACCGGGATGCGCCCGGTTGCGTGTTCCGGCTGGAGTATGTCGTCGCGCGGATCGAAGCTGCGTCCGAGGCTGGCCACGAGCTGCCAGCGGCCGTCCTCATAATGATCGTAGGCTACCGCGCGCCAGTAGAACCGGCCGGCCTCCGGGGCACGCGAGGTGGTCACCTCGAACACGGGTGCCGAACTTAGATCCACCGCTCCGCCCAGGGCCAACGACTGACCGTAGTAGTCGCCGGGTCCCGGCCCGGCGGCTTGCAGTTCACCGAACAGGCGGGTGAAGGATTCGCGCGCCGCGTCCCAGGTGCCTCCCCAGCGCGGATCCTGCTCCAGCGTTTGTAGCGCCCCGCGCCCCGCAGCGCTCCATGCCAGCACCAACACCAACACCGTGGTCAGCAGCCCCATGCGGGAGAACTCGTAGCTCACTTCCCCGGTGAAATTGACTGCATGCGATCGCCATTCCTCCGTTTGCTCGTGCAGCGAGAAGCGCGCCAAGAGCAGCAGACCGAATAGGAGATAGAGCGCGAGGTAGGCGCGTTGATTGACCTGCCCGCTGTAGAAGTAGGCTACAGCCAGGAGGCCGAGGCCGGTGGGAAGAAAAGCCGCCCAGAAGCGGCCCAGACGAAAGGCCGACCAGGCCGCGAGGCTGGCAAGTATCCAGGTGGCCCACAGGATGGCCAGGGTGAAGATGAGCAGGTCGTTGTTGGGTGAGCCGGTGTACAGCCTACGGAAGAATTCCGCCAGGCGTGCGAGCGACAGCCAGGTGCGCAGGTGTATACCCAGCCATAGTCCGGCCGGCTGTCCACTCAACGGAGATTCTTGGAACAGAGCCCAAAAAACGAAGGCCAGGCCGTACCCTGCGGCAACCAGGGCCCTCGCGCGCGGACGCAGGCGACCGTGTGCAAGTATCCAGCCAAGGAGCCCGGCGGCGAATGCGGCGGCGGGCACGCGCCCCAAGCCGGGAGCCCAATGCGTGGCCGCCAAGGCATAGCCGGCGGTGAGCAGCATGCCCAGCACAAGAAAGAGACTCCAACGATCGGTTCGTGGGGGGCGCATTCGAGGTCTCTGCAAGAAAAGTGTACCCTTTATAGCAATTGGATTGCAAGAAGGATCGCACACATCCGACAAAAACGCTCGACTATAATGGGTGCATGCCTTCCCTGCAGGCGCGGGCGCGGCGTATCAGCCATCGGCTGCGCACGCTATACGGCGAGGCGACCGGGCGCGAGAGGTTGCCGGCGCTGGATGAATTGGTGTGCACGATTCTTTCGCAGAACACCAACGACGCGAACCGCGACCGGGCCTTTTGCGCGTTGAAGGAAGCCTTGCCCACCTGGGAAGCGGTGCGCGATGCACCGCGCCGTGAGGTGATACGAGCCATCCGGCCGGGCGGGTTGGCCCAGCAAAAGGGGCCGCGCATCCAGGAGGCCTTGCGCCGGATCACGAACGAGCGTGGCCGGCTGGACTTGGAGTTCCTCCGGGCGCGGCCGGCGGAAGAGGCCCGCAAGTGGTTGCGCAGCTTGCCGGGCGTGGGGCCGAAGACGGCCTCCATCGTCATGCTTTTCGCGCTGGGTCATGCGGCCTTTCCGGTGGATACGCACATTTACCGCGTGACCCAACGCTTGGGCCTGCGGCCGCTGCACCAGTCATACGAGGCGGCCCACGTTCACCTGGCGCGGCTCTTTGAGCCGCAGTGGTACGCCGCGGACCATCTCAACCTGATCCGGCTCGGGCGCGAAGTGTGCCAGGCTCGCCGCCCAAAATGCACGGAATGTCCATTGCGCCGCATGTGCCCGGTCGGCCGGGCCACAATTCGGCGCGCGAGGCAAGCATGAATCAGACTGCACTTCCAGCTTCGGTCGATGCGGTCAAGCAGTCGCTGGAGAAACTCCAGGCGCGCCTGGCCAAGACCGACTCGCTGCAGCCACTCATGGCGCAAACCCTGCAGCAGTTGAATACGTTGGGCGACGACCTGGCGCGGGCCGATGAGCAATCGCGCTTGCTCACCCTTTATCGCGTATCGCAGGCCCTCGGCTCCTCGCTGTTGCTCGACGATTCGCTGACTCAGGTCATGGACGCCGTGGTGCAGCTCACCGGCGCGGAACGCGGCTGCATCATGCTTATCGATGAGGTGGGCGGCACGCTCAACCTGCGCGCCGCACGAAACCTGGACCGGCTGAACCTCGGCCAGAAGGAAATGGAGTACAGCCGCACGGTGGTCGAAACCGTGGCGCGCACCGGCATGCCGGTGCTCACCACCAATGCCCAGACCGACCCGCGCTTCTCTAACCAGCGCTCCGTCAAGCGCTACGCCCTGCGGTCGATTTTGTGTGTGCCACTCAAGGTCAAGGAACACGTGCTGGGCGTCATCTACTGCGACAACCGCGTGCGGGCAGGGCTCTTTACCTCACGCGATCTGGAACTGCTCTCGACGCTGGCCACGCAGGCCGCCACCGCCATCGAAAACGCACGCCTGTACACGCTGACCGACCAGGCCCTGCAAGGGCGGGTGGAGGAGCTCGAGCGACTGCAACAGGTGGATCGGCAACTCAACGCCACCCTCGAGCCGCAGCGCGTGGCCGATACTTTGCTCGAGTGGGCGCTGCAGATTACCCATGCCTCGCAAGGCTGGGTGGCGGTGCGCATGGATGAGGAGACCGGCCTGCACATTGCCGCCTCGCGCGGTTGGGCAGAGGGCGAAGGCCCCTCCTTCCCCAATAACGGCGACCCGCTGGCGCATGCCCTGGAGAACAAACGACTGAGCGCACGCCCGGCCAGCGTCAAATCGTCGGCCGCGCTGCTCACGCCGGTGATGCGCGAGGGCAGCGTGATCGGCGCAGTGTATGTCAGCCGGCCGATGCCCAGCTTCTTGCCCAGCGAACAGGAGGCGCTTAGCCGCCTGGTGGACCATGCCGCCACGGCTCTCGAAAACACCCGCCTGTTCCAGGCCGTGCGCCGCGCGGATGAGGCCAAGTCGCAATTCGTCTCGATTGTGTCGCATGAACTTAAGGTGCCGATGACCTCGGTGCGCGGCTACGCCGATCTGCTGCGCAAAGGGTCGGCCGGCCCCGTCACCGACCGCCAGCTCGAATTCCTGGATACGATCCAGAAGAATGTCGATCGCATGGCGGCTCTGGTCTCGGACCTGCTCGACCTCTCGAGCATTGAGAGCGGCCGCCTGCGCATGGAACTCGGCCCGCTCTCGCTGGGGCGCTACTTGCAGGAAACGCTGGCCAGCATGGAACCCAACTTTGCACTGCGTCAGCAGCAAGTGGAGGCGGCCATCCCCTCCGATCTGCCGGCCGTGCGCGCCGACCGCAATCGCTTGATGCAGATCATCACCAACTTGCTGAGCAATGCCAACAAGTACACCCCCTCCGGCGGTAGCATCTCGGTGCGGGCGCAGCGCGAAGGTGACCGGGTACGCATCCTGATTCAAGACTCGGGCATCGGCATGACCGGCGAAGAACAGGAGCGCCTGTTTAGCCAGTTCTTCCGCGGCGAATCGGCGGCCGTACGCGATCAGCCCGGATGGGGGCTGGGGCTGCACCTCACCAAACGCTTGGTCGAATTGCAGGGGGGCACCATTGGGGCCACCAGCGAACCGGGCAAAGGCAGTCTCTTCTGGTTCACACTCCCGGCGGCCAGTGAGGCCCGCGCTGCGGTGTGATCCGCAGCCACGCCCGACCAGCAACCCGCCTGCCAATATCGAATAGAATACACAAGCACGCGGATCGTTGTGATTCGTGCGGACCGCGGGCCGGGGGACGACGGGCATGCCAACCACACTCACCTGGCTGGGACACGCCGCATTCCTGATTGAGAGCAGCGGCAAAGTTGTGCTGGTGGATCCGTACCTGGATGACAATCCCTCGGCCAGCGTGCGCGCCGATCAGGTCACGCCGGACTACATTCTCGTATCGCACGGCCATGGCGACCATTTGGGCGACACCCTGGCCATTGCCCGCCGCACCGGCGCGCTGGTGGTGAGCAACGCCGAGATCATCACCTGGCTGAAGAACCAGCAGGTGGCCGGACACGCGCTGCACATCGGCGGTGGGCACCGCTTCCCATTTGGCCACCTCAAACTGACGCCCGCCTTGCACGGTTCGATGCTGCCGGACGGATCGGACGGCGGGCACGCGGCCGGGTTTCTTCTGACCACGGCGGACGGCAAGAAGATCTATCTGGCGGCGGACACCGGGCTCTTTGGCGACATGCGCCTGATCGGCGAGGAGGGGATCGACCTGGCGGCACTGCCGATCGGCGACAACTACACTATGGGGCCGGAGGACGCTCTGCGCGCGGTGAAATTCATCGCACCGCGGCTTGTCATCCCCATTCACTACAACACGTTCGACCTCATCCAGCAAGACGCGCACGCGTGGGCCGCCCGTGTCGAAAGTGAAACGGGCGTGCCGGTACGTGTCCTCAGCCCGGGCCAATCACTGCAGGTCTGAGCCCTCGCCATCATGGATGCCCTGATCCAGTCCACCACGATGCTGCTGGGCCTCAACCTCAACGCCGACCAACGGCGCAAGGTCGAGCGCTACTCCGAAGAACTGGTGCGCTGGAATCAACGCGCCAACCTCACCGCCATCACCGACCCGGGCGAAGTCGCGACCAAGCACTTCCTGGACTCGTTCTCGTGTTGGCAGGCCCTGTCGGCTGCATCGCCGCGGCGCGTGATCGATGTCGGGACGGGTGCCGGCTTCCCGGGTCTGGCGCTCAAGATTCTCATCCCCGGGCTGGAAGTCACACTGGTCGAGGCCACCGGCAAGAAGGCGGAGTTTTGCCGGCATGTCGTCCGGACTTTGGACATGCGTCAGGTGCAGGTCGTCCACGGACGTGCCGAGGATGTGGCCCACGACCCTGCCCATCGCGAGCAGTACGATGGCTCGCTGGCGCGGGCTGTTGCCGAATTACCGACGCTGGCGGAGTACCTGTTGCCCTTCACCCGCATCGGCGGGCTTGCCGTGGCACAGAAGGGCGAGAGCGGG
>Ga0209521_10003892_pt1 | contig 12005 bp, 13 predicted proteins | sample Rifsed19ft4_FD_184016 | JGI IMG/M metagenome (GOLD analysis project Ga0209521, IMG submission 184016) | Soil microbial communities from Rifle, Colorado, USA - sediment 19ft 4 (version 2) | ecosystem: Environmental > Terrestrial > Deep subsurface > Rock core/Sediment | place: Rifle, Colorado... | reverse complement strand
GAGCGTCATCGTCCCGCCGGCGAAGCGGTCGGGGTTGAGGTAGCCCAGGACGAGATTGGCATCCGTGACCGTGGGCAGGAGCCCTCCTCGCGCGTAGCAGGCCGGGCCGGGCGTGGACGACGCGCTCTCCGGCCCCACCGCGACCACGCCGAGCCGCGCCGTGGCGATGGATCCTCCACCTGCCCCGATCTCCACCAGGTCGAGGGCCTGGATGTTCATGGGCAATCCGCTCCCGGCCGCCCCGCCCACGCGGTGGAGCTCGAAGAGCGAGGTCATGAGCGGGCGGCCACGATGAATGAGCGCGAGCTTGGCCGTCGTTCCGCCCATGTCGAAGGCGATCAGGTCCCGCCGGCCCGCAAGCTCGCCGTAGGCGGCCGCCATGAGCGTGCCGGCCGCCGGCCCCGACTCGATCATCCGCACCGGGTAGCGCTCCATGGCCTCGGCCGTGGCGATGCCCCCCGAGGACTGCATGATGAACAGCCGCCCCGCGTATCCGCGCCGTCCCATCTCCCCGCGCAGGCTCGCCAGGTAGTCCCGGATGGCGCCCATGATGTACGCGTTGACCACCGTCGTGCTGGTGCGCTCGTACTCCCTGAAGGTCGGCGACACCTCGTGGGAGAGGCTCACGGCCATCCCCGGCGCCTCCTCGGCGACGAGCTCGGCGAGTCGTCGCTCGTGGGCGGGATTGACATAGGCGTGGAGCAGGCATATCGCGAGCGTCCTCACTCCTCGCGCCACCAGCGCGCGGATGACCCGGCGGGCCTCGGTCTCGTCCAGCGCCTCGAGCACCGCGCCGTCCGCCAGCATGCGCTCTGGAACCTCGGCGATCAGCCGGCGCGGGATGAGGGGCCTGGGCTTCTCGATCTGCAGGTCGTAGACCTGGTACCGCTTGGAGCGCCCGATGATCAGCACGTCGCGGAACCCCCGCGTCGTGATCAGCGCGACATCGCGCCCCTTGCGCTCGATGACCAGATTGGACCCGATGGTGGTGCCGTGGACTGCCTGTCCGACTTGCGCCCAGGCGCAGCCCGCGCGGGCCAGCACGTCGTCGAGGCCGGCGAGGCAGGCCTCCGAGGGATCGGGGTAGGTCGTCAGCCGCTTGGCGGTGTGCAGATCGCCCGTGGGCGTCTGGAGCACGAAGTCCGTGAACGTTCCGCCGACGTCGAACCCGATGCGGTACCGGGACATCTATTGTCTCGCTTGAACGTGGAGGATCACGGGTGGCGGTTTGGCCTCTTCGGGCCTTTGGCCCTCATCGGGGCGTCCTGTCATCCCTCGCCGCTTCGACGCGTCGGCGTCAGGCCTTGCTCCCGTCCTCTTCCTTCAGGCGGTAGCCCACCTTCCCCTCGGCGACCTCCTCCAGCGCAATGCTGGTGGGCTTCTTGTGCTTGGTCTCGACCTGGGGCGCGGCGCCGCGGTTCAGCTGGCGGGCGCGCTTGGCGGCCAGGACGACCAGCAGGTAGCGGTTCGAGACCTTGTTGAGGGACTTCTCCAGGGATGGGAACGGCATCACTCGGGTACCTCCACGTCCGGGAATCTGAGCGTGAGTCGGCTCGTGCGACAGCGCTCGGCCTGGATGATCGTGGCGAGCTGGTCCACGGCGTCCTTCACGTCCCGGTTGATGATCAGGTAATGGTACTCGCGCCAGGCCGCGATCTCCTCGCGTGCCCGCGCCAGGCGACGGGCGATCTCGCCCGGCGCATCGCTCTTCCGCTCACGCAGCCGCGCGTCCAGCTCGGCCAGGGACGGCGCCATGATGAACACGGACACCGCCGCCGGAAACCGCTGGCACAGCTGCCGGGCCCCGTGGGTATCGATGTCCAGCAGCACGTCGAGTCCCCGCGACAGCGCGCCCTCCAGCGCCCGGGCTGGCGTGGCGTACAGATGGCCGTGGACCTGCGCCCACTCGGCGAACTCGTCGCGCTCCCGCATGGCCGTGAACTCCCGCTCCGTGACGAAGTGGAAGTCGCGGCCGGTCCGTTCTCCCGAGCGCGGGGCCCGCGTCGTGTACGACACCGAGTAGAACAGGTCGGGCACGATGGATCGCACCTCGTGGCACAGGGTGGTCTTGCCCGCTCCCGATGGGGCCGAGACGACCACGAGGGTCCCGCGCCGCTTGATCAGCTCCATCACTCGAGGTTCTGCACCTGCTCCCGGAGCTTCTCCAGGGTGGACTTGGCGGCGATCACCGCCTGGGAGATCTGCAGATCGTCGGCCTTGGATCCGACCGTGTTCACCTCCCGGTTGATCTCCTGGATCAAGAAGTCGAGCGTCCGCCCCACCGCCCCGCCCGCGTCGAGCAGCGCGCTGAACTGATCGAGGTGCGCGCGCAGCCGCACCAGCTCCTCGCTGATGTCCGAGCGCTCGGCCCAGACAGCCACCTCCATGGCCAGGCGCGCCTCGTCGAGTCGCGCCTCCCCGAGGAGCGAGTCCATGCGCTCGCGGAGGCGCGCGCTCCGGCGCTCGACCGCCATGGGCGCCCGCGCGGCGACGAGGGCGACCTGGGCGGCGAGGGCCTCGTGGAGCGCGAACATCTCCTGGCACAGCGCCTTGCCCTCGGTCTCGCGCCGGGCGACCAGGTCGGCCAGCGCCTGGGAGAGCGCCTGTTCCAGGAGCCCGGAGGCCTCCTCTGGCGACGCGATCGTCTGCTCTTCGCGCGCGAGCACGCCCGGCTGGCCGAGCAGCCACTCGAGCCGAGGCCCGCCCGGCAGCTTCAGGTCATCCGCCAGATGCTTGGCCGCCGTCATGTACTCCCGAGCCTGCTCCGTGTTGAGCGTCAACGGGTTCGACGCGGTGCCGGCCGCCGGGGTCGCCGTCACGCTCACGTCCACCCGCCCGCGCTGTGCGGCGGCCTGGATCAGCCGGCGGGCCTCAGGCTCGAAGGGGGCGAGGAGACGGGGGAGCTTGAGCGCGATGTCGAGATGCCGATGGTTGACCGACTTGCACTCGACCGACACCGCCAGCCGGGCCCCGGACACCTCCGCCCGGCCGTATCCTGTCATGCTGCGAATCATGAGGGCCTCTGGGCGTCCGGAGTGGGAACTGCATCGGGCGCTGTCATTGGTGGAGGTTAGCCCGAAAGACCTTTTCTGTCAATGTGTTCGACGCGGTCGGCCGTTGACAGCGGCCCGTGCCGCGTGTAGAGTTCGGCCCGGACGCAGCACTGCAGTGACCACCCGACCGCCGGGACCCACCCCGGGGCCCCGGCGGAAGACTTGGAGACAATCCATGACACGCGCCTCTCACGCCCAGCCCCTCACGCGCCGCCGGTTCCTCGAAGCCGCCGCCCTCGCGGGAGTGGCCTCCGCAGTCGGCGGGCTGCCGGCCGTCGGTCTTGCCCAGGGCCTCCGGCCCATCAGCGCTTCCCACAGCGTCTCGACCTTCGTCTACGGGCAGCACCTCGTCGCGGCCCAGAAGAAGCTCTTCGAGGAGGAGGGCGTCAAGACCCCGGACTTCATCGTGCCCGGCGGCGGCGCCAAGGTGGTGCAGGCACTCGCGGCTGGACAGGTGATGTTCGCGCTGGGCGACTCGAACCACCCGCTCAAGATCACCGAGAAGGGCAAGGATGCCCTCATGATCTTCGCGACCGACACGCGCTGCTCCTACGCCAACATCGTCGTCCGCAAGGAGCTGTTCGACCGCGGCGTGAAGAGCGTCGAGGCCCTCGCGGACCAGAAGCTCGTGGGGCGCAAGGCCGTCATCGCCGCCACGGCCATCGGCTCCGGCACCTACGTCTACGGGGTCTACGTGCTGAAGAACACCAAGGCCGCCGACGGCAAGACGGTCAACGACCACGTCGAGTGGGTGGGCGGGGGCGCCTCCACCACCATCCTCGGCGGCCTCAAGGCTGGCAAGTTCGACGCCATCATGGCCGTGACCGAGTGGCAGTCGGCGGCCGTCGAGGAAGGGTTCGGCCGGGCCATCTACGACATCGCCGACGAGAAGTCCTGGAACCGCGTCTTCGGCGGCCCCATCCCCGTCACCGTGGGATACGTCCTCAAGGAGACCATCGAGAAGTCCCCGGACCTCGTCCAGGCCTATGTCAACGCCTGCTACCGGGCCCAGCAGTGGATCCGGAAGGCGAAGGACGAGGAGGTCGTGGACCTCCTCCACAAGCCCTACATGGACACGTTCAAGCGCGAGGTCGTCCTGGAGTCGGTCCGGTACTACAAGACCATCTTCGACTGGGACTTCCTCATCGAGGAGAAGGACTACGAGCGCGGGATCAAGGTGTGGGTGCCCACCGCGCTGGACAAGCCGATCCCCTATGCCCGGGCGGTGGACATGAGCTTCGTCAAGAAGGCGCAGGCCAAGTACAAGTCGTAGGCGTGGCCGCGCCCCGCGTGCGCATCGCCATCCGTGACCTCTCGAAGACCTTCGCCCAGGGGGCACGAGAGGTCGCCGCGGTGGACCGGGTCTCCTTCGACGTGCGCGACAAGGAGTTCGTGGCCGTCGTCGGCCCCTCCGGCTGCGGCAAGTCCACCATCCTCAACATGATCGGCGCTCTCGTGGCGCCGTCGGGCGGCCAGATCCTGGTGGACGGCCAGCCCGTCGCGGGACGCCCCGCCCCTCAGGTGGGCTACGTCTTCCAGAAGGACACGGTCTTTCCCTGGCGGACCGTGGAGCGCAACATCGCGCTGGGGCTGGAGTACCACGGCATCCCGGCGGCCGAGCGCGAGCGCCGCGTCCGCGAGGCCATCGCCCTGGCCGGGCTCCAGGGCTTCGAGGACGCCTTTCCGGCCACGCTCTCGGGCGGCATGCGGCAGCGGGTGGCGCTCATGCGGTCGCTGATCGTGGACCCCGAGATCCTGCTGATGGACGAGCCCTTCGGTGCGCTCGACACCCACACCAAGCTCACCCTGCACGCCGAGCTGCTCGGGCTCTGGGAGGCCAAGCACCAGACGGTGGTGTTCGTCACCCACGATCTCTCCGAGGCCATCACGCTCGCCGATCGGGTCGTGGTGCTGACCCGGCGTCCGGGGAAGATCAAGCTGATCTACGAGGTGCGGCTGCGGCGTCCTCGCGACGTGATCACGCTCCGCGAGAGCGACGAGTATCTGCGGGAGTACGGCGAGATCTGGCACGCGCTGGGCGAGGAGTTCGCCGAGAGGACGGCATGACGCGCGACCGCTGGGAGGTCCTGTGCTGGCGACTGGCCATCCTCGTCGCGGTCCTGGGCGCCTGGGAGTATCTCACCGGGATCAAGGCCATCTCGAAGACGCCGGGCCTCTACTGGATCGACCCCTTCTTCATCAGCCGGCCGTCGGCCATCGCCCGGCGCTTCCTCTACCTGGCCTCGGCCGAGGTGCGGCTCACCATCTGGGCCATGGCGCTCTCCACCGTGCAATCCACGGTGTGGGGCTTCCTGGTGGGCATCTCCACCGGCTTCGTGGCGGGGCTCGTGCTGGGGCGGAACGACCGGCTGGCGCGGATCTTCGAGCCCTACATCATCGCCTTCAACTCCCTGCCGCGCATCGCGCTGGTCCCGCTCATCACCATGATCTTCGGATTCGGGCTCCTCGCGAAGATCGTGCTCGCCTGGACCATCGTCTTCTTCATCGTGTTCTTCAACACCTTCCAGGGGGCCCGCAGCGTGGACGCGGACCTGATCCACTCGGCGCGCTTCCTCGGGGCGAGCGAGGGGCAGATCATGCGCACCGTCGTGATTCCCTCGGCGCTGGCCTGGACCTTCGCGTCGCTGACGCCGTCCATCTCCTTCGCGCTGATCGGCGTCGTGGTGGGCGAGTTCATCGGCGGGGAGTCCGGCGGCGGCCTCGGCTACCTGATCATCCAGTCTCTCGGCACGCTCAACGCGGCGGACATGATGGTGGCGCTCCTCGTCCTCGGCGTCATCGGCATCGTGATGGCGCTGGGCATCAAGCAGGTGGAGAGCCGGCTCCTGCGCTGGCGCCCGGAGTACCAGAAGCGCTGAGGGGCCCCGCCCTTCAGGCGAGCCGGGCGATATAGGGCAGGTGGCGGTAGCGCTCCTGGGAGTCAAGGCCGTAGCCGACCACGAAGGTGTCGGGGATCTCGCGTCCGACGTAGTGCAGGACCACGTCGGCGGGGCGCGGGCGCTGCCTGGCGACGAAGGCGCAGACCCGGAGCGAGGCGGGGTGGCGCGTCTCGAAGTTGCGCAGGAGGTAGGAGAGGGAGAGCCCGCTGGCGCAGATGCCCTCCACCACGATGACGTCCTTCCCCTCGATGGGATCGTCCAGGTCCTTGCGGATGCGGACCACGCCCGACGAGGTCACCTCCTGGCCGTAGGGAACGATCGAGATGAAGTCCATGGTGGCGGGCACCGTGAGCGCGCGCGCGAGGTCGGCGATGAAGACGGCGGCCCCCTTGAGGACGCCGATCAGGTGGGGCTGGCGGCCGGCGTAGTCAGCGGAGATCTGTGCGCCCAGGCGGGCCACCTCGGCGCGGATCGTGGCCTCGTCCACCAGGATCTCCCCGACGCCGTCCGACGCGCGGAGCATCAGGCGAACCGGGTGGCCCGGACGAACGCTCGGGCCGTCCCGGCGACCCCGGCCGGGACGAGGCCCGCGCGCTCCAGCTCGTCCAGGCACTGCGAGATCGTGAGCACCGCGTGGAGCGTGTACCCCTTGGCGGCCAGCCGCTCGCACCCGCCTTGCTCGCGGTCGATGAGGATCACGAGGTCCTTGACCACGAGGCCCGCCTCCTCCAGCGGCTGGATCGCCTCGAACTTGCTCGCCCCGTCGGTGATGATGTCGTCGATGACGACGACCTGCTCGCCGGGCGTGTAGAGCCCCTCGATCCGCTTCTTCGTGCCGTAGGCCTTCTCCTCCCGCCGAGGGTAGATCAGCGGGACGTTGCCGGCCAGGCTCGTGGCCACGGCGAGCGGCAGCCCGGCATAGGGGATGCCGGCGATGCGGTCGGCGCGGCAGCGCGACACCGCCTGCGCCATGAGGGCGCCGATCCGCGCGAGCACGTCCGGGTGCGAAATCACGACGCGGAGGTCGATGTAGAAGGGCGACGTGATCCCGGACTTGAGCGTGAACTCGCCGAACCGCAGCGCGCCGATCTCGAAGAGCCGCCGGATCAGCGCGCCGTGGTCGGGGGTTGTGGTCACGCGCGGATCTCTTCCAGGATGGCGCGGGCGGCGGCGGCGGGATCGGACGCGGCGGTGATCGGCCGTCCCACCACGAGGTAGTGCGCCCCCGCGCGGGCCGCTGCCGCGGGCGTGGCCACGCGGGACTGGTCATCGAGGGCGCTGCCCGCCGGGCGCACCCCGGGCGTCACGATCACCCAGGCGGCGCCGAGCTGGTTCCGGAGCGGGGCGATCTCGTTGGGCGAGGCGACGCAGCCGTCGAGCCCCGCCGCGCGGGCGAGCCCGGCCAGGTGGAGCACATGCCCCTGCACCGAGGAGGGCACCCCGACCTCCCAGTGCAGCGCCGCCCGGTCCAGGCTCGTGAGCACCGTCACCGCGATCACGAGGGGGCGCCGCGCCCCGGGCGACGGTGCCGCCGCCGCGGCCTCGGACGCCGCCGCCATCATGGTGCGGCCTCCCGCGGCGTGGACGGTGAACATGAAGACACCCATGCGCGCCGCTTCCCGCGCCGCCCCCGCCACCGTGTTCGGGATGTCGTGGAACTTGAGGTCGAGGAAGACCTCGGCGCCGCGCGTGTGCACGGCCTCCACCGCCGCCGGACCGCAGGCGGTGAAGAGCTGCGAGCCGATCTTGAATCGCCTCACGAGCCCATCCAGCCGGTCCATGAGGACCTCGGCGGCACTGAGCGTGTCCACGTCGAGGGCCACGATGAGCCGGTCCCGGGGGTCAGAGGGCGGCATGGTATTCCTGGAGCGACTGCACGGAGATCTCCCCCTTGAGCAGGGCCTCGATGCCGCCGATGGCCGCCTGGGCCCCGTCCACCGTCGTGTAGTAGGGGATGCTCTGGGTGATGGCCGTCCGGCGGATGACGGAGGAGTCCTTCCGGGCGCGCCCGTCCTCCGGCGTGTTGAAGACCAGCGCGATCTCGCCGCGCTTCATGAGGTCCACGATGTTGGGCCGGTAGCCCTCGGCCACCTTGTGGATCGTCTCCACCGTCATGCCCTGGAGCGACAGGAGCTTGGCCGTGCCCGTCGTCGCCACGAGGCTGAAGCCCATCTCGCTGAGCCGCTTGGCGATGCCGAGGACGGCGCGCTTGTCCCGGTTCTTCACCGAGATGAACACCGTGCCCGAGGTGGGCAGCGGCGAATGCGCCGAGAGCTGGGACTTCACGTAGGCCTTCCGGAAGTCCCGGTCGATCCCCATCACCTCGCCGGTGGACTTCATCTCGGGGCCCAGGACGGCGTCCACGCCGGGGAACTTGACGAAGGGGAACACCGCCTCCTTGATGGCGATGTGGGACACCTCGCGCTCCTCGCCGAACCCCAGGTCGGCCAGCCGGGCGCCCAGCATCACCTTGGTGGCGAGCTTGGCCAGGGGGACGCCGATGGCCTTGGAGACGAAGGGCACCGTCCGCGAGGCGCGCGGGTTCACCTCGAGCACGAAGATCGTCTCGTTCTTGATGGCGAACTGGATATTGAGGAGGCCGATCACGCCGAGCTCCCGGGCCAGCGCCCGCGTCTGGGCCATGATGCGCTGGATCTGGTCGTCGCCCAGGGAGTAGGGAGGCAGGGCGCAGGCCGAGTCGCCCGAGTGGATCCCCGCCTTCTCCACGTGCTCCATGACGCCGCCCACGACCACGCGCTCGCCGTCCGCGATGGCGTCCACGTCGATCTCGATGGCGTCCTCCAGGAACTTGTCCACGAGGATCGGGTGCTCGGGGCTCACCCGCACCGCCTCGCGCATGTAGCCGCGCAGGTCCTCCTCGTCGTAGACGATCTGCATGGCGCGCCCGCCGAGCACGTACGACGGCCGCACCAGCACGGGGTAGCCGATCGTGGTCGCGATGCGCGCCGCCTCCTCGAAGGAGCGCGCCGTGTCCCCGGGGGCCTGGGCGAGGTGGAGCCCCTCCAGGAGCTGGGCGAAGCGCCGGCGGTCCTCCGCGCGGTCGATGGCATCCGACGGGGTGCCGAGGATCGGCACGCCGGCGGCCTGGAGCGCCACCACCAGCTTGAGGGGGGTCTGGCCGCCGAACTGGACGATCACGCCGCGCGGCCGCTCCCGCTCCACGATGTTCATCACGTCCTCGAACGTGAGCGGCTCGAAGTACAGGCGGTCGGAGGTGTCGTAGTCGGTGGAGACCGTCTCCGGGTTGCAGTTGACCATGATCGCCTCGACGCCGATCTCCTTGAGCGCGAAGGCGGCGTGCACGCACGCGTAGTCGAACTCGATCCCCTGGCCGATGCGGTTCGGTCCGGAGCCGAGGATGACGACCTTGGGCCGCGGGGTGGGCGGCGCCTCATCCTCCTCCTCGTAGGTCGAGTAGAGGTAGGGCGTGTAGGCGACGAACTCGGCGGCGCAGGTGTCCACCATCTTGAACGTGGCGCGGATCCCCGCGGCGAGCCGCGCGGCCCGCACCTCGGGCTCGGTCGTGCCGGTGAGCTCGGCGATGCGGCAGTCGGCGAAGCCCATCTGCTTGGCCCGGCGTAAGACGCGGGCATCGGCGAGCCCGGCGGCCCGGATGCGGGGCTCGAGCTCGACGATCTCGCGCACGTTCTCGAGGAACCACGGGTCCACGGCCGACAGCTCGGCGATCTCCTCGGTGGTGAGCCCCTGCCGGTAGGCCTCGGCGATGGCGAAGCAGCGCTCGGGGGTGGGCACGCGGACCTTCTGGCGGAGCGTCTCGAGGTCGGCCGGCGGCCGGTCCAGCGTGAGCCCCCACCGGTCCTGCTCCAGCGACCGGACCGCCTTCTGCAGCGCCTCCTTGAACGTCCGCCCGATGGCCATGACCTCGCCCACGGACTTCATCTGCGTGGTGAGGGTCTGGTCGGCCTCCGGGAACTTCTCGAAGGCCCAGCGCGGGAACTTGACCACGCAGTAGTCGATGGCGGGCTCGAAGCAGGCCGGCGTCTCGCGTGTGATGTCGTTCCGGAGCTCGTCCAGCGTGTAGCCCACCGCCAGCTTCGCCGCGATCTTGGCGATGGGGAACCCCGTGGCCTTGGAGGCCAGCGCCGAGGAGCGCGAGACGCGGGGGTTCATCTCGATGACGAGCATGCGTCCGTCCCGGGGATTCACGGCGAACTGGATGTTCGACCCGCCCGTCTCGACGCCGATCTCGCGGATGATCGCGAGGGAGGCGTCGCGCATGAGCTGGTACTCCTTGTCGGTCAGCGTCTGCGCCGGCGCCACGGTGATGGAGTCGCCCGTGTGGACGCCCATCGGATCGAAGTTCTCGATGGAGCAGATGATGACGACGTTGTCCTTGAGATCGCGCATCACCTCCAGCTCGAACTCCTTCCACCCGATGACCGACTCCTCCACCAGCACTTGCCCCATCGGGCTCTGCTGCAGCCCCCACTTGATGGCGGCCTCGAGCTCGTCCGGGTTGTAGGCGATGGAGCCGCCGGTGCCGCCCAGCGTGAACGAGGGTCGGAGGATCAGGGGGAACTGCATCCGGCGCTGGCGCATTCCCTCGAGGGCCTCGGCAGGGCCCCCCGCGTAGAAGCCCAGGGGCATCTCGAGCCCGATCCGGGCCATCGCCGCCCCGAAGAGGTTGCGATCCTCGGCGGTCTTGATGGCCGGCAGCGTGGCGCCGATGAGCTCCACCCCGTAGCGCTCGAGGGTGCCGTCCTCCGACAGCGCCACCGCGAGGTTGAGCCCGGTCTGGCCGCCGACGGTGGGGAGCATGGCGTCCGGGCGCTCGCGGGCGATCACCTTGGCCACGAACTCCGGCGTGAGCGGCTCCACGTAGGTGCGGTGGGCCATCTCGGGGTCCGTCATGATGGTGGCCGGGTTCGAGTTGACCAGCACCACCTCGAAGCCTTCTTCGCGCAGCGCCTTGCAGGCCTGGGTGCCGGAGTAGTCGAACTCGCAGGCCTGGCCGATGACGATGGGCCCGGAGCCGATCAGCAGGATCTTCCTCAGATCAGTGCGCCTGGGCATGGCCGCTACCCGCCGAGCTGCTTACCCAGTTCGGCCTTGGGGATTCCGCTGTGAATGCTCACGGCGGACAGGACGTCATTCAAGGTGCCTTTGGCCATGACCCGGTGGTCCGGAACGGTGATGTGGTGGTCACCGGCGCCCGTCTTCTTCCTCAGGCGCACGTGACTACCCCTTCGCCTCATGACGACATAGCCCAGGGACTCGAGCAACTTGAGCAATCTCCTTCCGCTAACCGGCGGCAGTCTTACCACGCGGGACCTCTGTCTCCGACAGCAACAGCAGGGTCAAGGCCTTCCCCCGCGGCCGCGAGCCGGCGAAATGCAGTCCAGCCGCTTCTTTCGCATTGCGCAGGAGCTCGTCCAGCGTCCTGCCCTGGGTAAAGAAGTCGGCACCGATGCCGCGGGCGCACCAGAACTTGCCATCGTAGTACGCCTCCGCCTTCACGAGCATCTCGGCTCCCTTCGATGTAAGGGGCACCGCGAGCGGTGCGCGGGCGCGCCGTCTACTCCGCGACGAGCCCATAGATTATCGACGCCTCCGGGGCGGCCTCTTCCCGCTTGTAGAGCACGTCGTCCAGGCGGCCAGAGCCGACCCACACGACGTCCCCCTTGCCCCAGAGCTTCTCGCCGAGCACGCTCATGCGCTTCTCGACGCGTTCCTTGACGGCGTGCGCCTCGAGCGCCAGCTCGCTCTCGGTGGTGAAGCTGGCCCACTCGGGCTTCTGACCGACTTCCTCGGTCTTGCGGTACGAGATCAGGTACTTCGACATGGAGAGGTCACCCTCCTTTCTCGCCTTCCATCAGGGCGATGAAGGCCTGGAACAGGTAGTCCGCATCGTGCGGGCCGGGAGAGGCCTCGGGGTGGTACTGCACGGAGAAGACCGGAAGCTCCCGGTGCCGCATCCCCTCGCAGGTGCCGTCGTTGAGGCTCACGTGCGTCGGCTCGACCCCGAACCGCTCCAGCGAGCCCGGGTCCACGGCGAAGCCGTGGTTCTGCG
>Ga0209521_10003891_pt1 | contig 12005 bp, 15 predicted proteins | sample Rifsed19ft4_FD_184016 | JGI IMG/M metagenome (GOLD analysis project Ga0209521, IMG submission 184016) | Soil microbial communities from Rifle, Colorado, USA - sediment 19ft 4 (version 2) | ecosystem: Environmental > Terrestrial > Deep subsurface > Rock core/Sediment | place: Rifle, Colorado... | reverse complement strand
ATAATCAACTTATTGCTGAGATTTTAAAGATTGCCGGAGAACGGTAAGAAAAGGAGGGAGTCAGATGCCTATAATCCTGCTTGAATTCAGCATGACTCCGCTCAGCAAAGGGGAGAGTGTGAGCAAATATGTGGCCAGGTCACTTGATATTATTGACAAGAGTGGTCTTGATTACAGGTTCAATCCTATGGGTACGGTGATAGAAGGTGAGTGGGACGAGGTATTAGACGTTGTGAAAAAGTGCTTTGACAGGATGAGAAAGGACTGTGACCGTATAACCACCAGTATCAAGGTAGATTACAGGAAGGGAAAGAGCGGCAGAATTACAGCCAAGATAGAGAGTGTCGAGAAAAAACTCGAGAAAAAACTAAAAAGTTGAAAAGACAGACCATTTTTACCTCTTGACAAACTTTAAGAGTTCTATTAAGGTGATTCCTTACCACAGGGGGGAAGCAAACAATGCTGATGACCTATCTTCCGGTTTTGCTAATCGTAGGCTTCGTGTCTGCCCTTGCTGGTATTGTCCTGTTTATCAATTCAATTGTCAGCCCCAGTAATCCTTTTAAAGAAAAACTATTGCCCTGGGAATGCGGTATGGAGCCAATTGGAAGCGCTTCAACAGGGCATTTCAGGATTCACTTTTTTATCGTGGCAATCCTATTTATTGTATTTGATGTGGAGACTCTATTCCTGTTCCCGTGGGCTGTTGTCCTCAGGAGTATCGGAGGGATTGCCTTTGTGGAGATGCTTATTTTTGCAGTCATACTTGCAATCGGATTTATTTATGCATGGAAGAAAGGTGCACTGGAATGGGTGTAAACGACGGTAATGTATTATTTACGACTCTGGATAATATTGTGAACTGGGGCAGGAGGTCTGCGCTTTGGCCGATGACGTTCGGATTGGCCTGCTGTGCTATAGAAATGATTGCCGCAGGATGTTCACGTTATGATACTGACCGGTTCGGTATAGTATTCAGGCCGACTCCTAGACAGTCGGATGTTATGATAGTGGCTGGAACCATGACTAAGAAAATGGCCCCGGCTGTGAAGAGGCTCTATGATCAGATGCCTGAGCCCAAATGGGTGATTGCAATGGGTGGCTGTGCCTCTGCAGGCGGACCGTTTAATACATACAGTGTTGTTCAGGGTACAGATCTTGTTGTCCCTGTAGATATTTATATCCCTGGCTGTCCACCGAGGCCAGAGGCCCTTTTATACGGCTTCCTGCAGTTGCAGGAGAAGATTCGGAGGGAGATGCCGTCTGTTCTCGCCAAGTTTAAAAGTTGAGTGTAATGGAAGCGAATGAGATAGAAAAAGAAAATGTCCTGTTAGAACATCCTGTACTTGTTCAAAAGGTTAAGAGCAGGTTTGGGAAGTCTATAATTGAGACTGCAATATTCCGTGGTGAGATAACCCATGTGATAGAAACGAAGGATATTGCAGATGTATGCAATTTCCTCAAGTATGACCTGGATTTTCAGTTTAACTTCCTCTCTGACTTAATAGGGGTTGATTGCCGTCCCCTCAATTCATACTTTGAGGTTGTCTATCAGCTCTATTCCATCCCGCACAAATACCGCATCAGGCTTAAGGTCAGGGTTAAGGAGGGAGAGAACGTTCCATCCGTAACCTCTGTATGGAGAACCGCAAATTTTGCTGAGAGAGAGGCATTTGACATGGTGGGGGTTGTATTTGAAGGACATCCGGATCTGAAACGCATTTATATGCCGCCTGATTGGGAGGGGCATCCTTTGAGGAGAGACTATCCGCTGGTTGGATATAAGGATCAGTATAATCCGTTTGGGGTGGAGAAGAAATAATATGGCGGAGACGTTAGACATAAGAACAGACAATACAGAGTTAACAACGCGGGAGATAACTCTTAACATGGGTCCCCAGCATCCTTCTACACATGGTGTTATGCACCTTATCCTTCATCTGCAGGGTGAGAAGATTATGAAGGCGGAACCTGATATAGGGTACCTGCACAGAGGGATGGAGAAGATTGCTGAAAACCTCCTCTACGGACAGTTTGTCCCGTACACTGACAGGCTTGACTATCTCAGCAGTATGACCAATAACCTCGGCTATGTTATGGCAGTAGAAAAGCTGCTTGGCCTTGAGATACCTGAGCGGGGGAAATACATCAGGGTTATAGTATCCGAACTGTCACGTATATCCAGTCATCTACTTGCAGTGGGAGCATGGGGGCTTGATCTTGGCGCTATTACCATGGTCATTTATGCATTCAGGGAAAGGGAGATGGTGCTTGACCTGTTTGAAATGCTTTGTGGTGCAAGGCTGACATATAACTATATGAAGATAGGTGGTCTAAGAGGAGACCTGCCGCCAGGCTTTAAAGAGAAATGTGCCGAGTTTATCAAGATATTCCCGAAGCGCGTGGATGAATATGAAACGCTTCTTACAGGCAACAGGATATGGCTTCAGAGGAACAAGGGTGTTGGAGTAATATCTGCCAAGGATGCCATAGACCTTGGTCTTACAGGGCCTTCTCTCAGAGGGTCAGGTGTTAAATGGGACATAAGGAAGGATGAACCATATCTGGTTTATGACAGGCTTGATTTTGATGTGCCGGTTGGTACTAATGGTGACTGCTTTGACAGATACATGTGCAGGGTGACGGAGATGCGACAGGCAGCAAGTATAATCTCGCAGGCGTTGCAGCAGATACCGGATGGGCCTGTTAATGTTGAAGCGCCGGATATAGTTTCTCCGCCGAGGCAGGATGTTTACAATAACATGGAGGCCCTCATCCACCACTTCAAGATAGTCTCACACGGATTCAAGGCACCGGTTGGTGAGGTATATGCATCAATAGAGGCGCCAAAAGGAGAGCTTGGGTATTACATCAGGAGTGATGGTACCGAAAAACCGTTCAGGGTAAAGATCAGGGCGCCATCCTTTGTTAATTTGCAGGGTATAGACCCGATGTCGAGAGGCGCATATTTTGCTGATGTCGTGTCAGTAATATCAAGCCTTGACCCGGTTTTTGGCGAGGTTGATAAATAAGGCAGCAGGGAGATAATATGCTTTCAGAAGCAGCAGTAAATGAGATTAAGGATATAAGAAAGAGATATGCAACGGCGCGATCCTGCATCATGCCTTGCCTCTATGTCGTTCAAAAGGAGTATGGCTACATCACTGAAGATGGGATGCGTGAGATTGCTAAAATCCTTGGTGTCAAACCTGTCCTTGTCTTTGAGGTATCCACATTCTATACAATGTACAACAAGAAACCTGTAGGCAGGTATCATGTGCAGGTTTGTACCAATATCTCATGTTCCATCATGGACGGTGAACATATCGTTGATGTTATTTCAAGGAAGCTGGGTGTGAAGGTTAAAGAGACAACACCTGATAAAAAGTTCACGCTTTCAACTGTTGAGTGTCTTGGATCATGCGGCACAGCGCCTATGATGCAGATTAATGACAAATATTATGAGAACCTTAATGATACTAAGGTTGAGGAGATACTGAATAGCTTACGATAGATTATTTAGTAAACTATTATGTTTGAACCTGTAATACTAAAAAATATCAATATACCGGACTCATTTAAGTTATCTGCCTATATTAACAGCGGCGGGTATCAGGCATTAAAGAAGGCACTTGAGATGACACCGGATGCCTTAATTCAGATGGTAAAGGATTCCGGGTTGAGGGGACGGGGCGGTGCAGGGTTTTCTACCGGACTCAAATGGAGTTTTATTCCTAAAGACGCGACGCTGCAGAAGTACCTGTGCTGTAATGCTGATGAAGGGGAGCCGGGCACATTCAAAGACAGGGCGATAATAGAATATGATCCCCATCAATTGGTGGAAGGGATGATAATTGCCTCGTATGCCATAGGCGCTGATACTTCATATATCTACATACGCGGGGAATTTGCCTTTGGCGCAGACAGGCTGGAAGCTGCTATAAAAGAGGCTTATCAAAAGAATTACCTTGGGAAGAACATTTTGGGGAGTAAGTTCAATCATGATATGTATGTCCACAGGGGTGCAGGGGCGTATATATGCGGAGAGGAGACCGCCCTCCTCGAATCTATTGAAGGGCGAAGGGCATTGCCCCGTATCAAGCCGCCGTTTCCTGCCCATGTGGGTCTCTTCGGAAAACCTACAGTGATAAATAATGTGGAAACGCTCGCATGTATCCCGCATATTATTAACAAAGGTGCAAGCTGGTTTGCCTCTATAGGTCCGGCAAAAAGCCCGGGTCCGAAACTCTTTGGCATAAGCGGAAGTGTGAATAAACCGGGATTATATGAACTTCCTATGGGTACACCGTTGAGAGAGATTATTTACACTCATGCAGGCGGTATGAAGCCTGGAAAGAAATTGAAGGCTGTTGTACCGGGAGGTGTGTCAGCTCCGATGCTTACTGAAAAGGACCTCGATACGCCGATGGATTTTGATTCTCTTGCAGCAAAGGGGACAATGCTCGGAAGCGGCGCTGTAGTTGTTATTGATGACAGTATGTGTATTGTAAAGGCAGCGCTCATTACGCATGAATTTTTTCATCATGAATCATGCGGAAAGTGTACGCCATGCAGAGAAGGTCTTGACTGGATAGTAAAGGTTATGAGGCGTATAGAGCATGGTCAGGGTAAAGAGGGAGACATTGAGCTATTGCAGAAATTGTGCGTGGATATATTCGGCAGGACATTCTGCCCCCTTGGAGATGGCGCAGTTATGGCGCTGAGAGGCGCTTTTAATAATTTCAGGGAAGAGTTTGAATATCATATAAAGAATAAGAGGTGTATGGTTAATGGCAACCGTTAAGATAAACGGTAAAGAGATTACGGTAGAAGACGGGACACTTATCCTTGATGCAGCAAAGAGTGCAGGGTTTGAGATACCTACCATGTGCTATCATGCGCGATTGAGCAAACTTGCTTCATGCAGGGTGTGCCTTGTTGAGATAGTGGGACAGAAAAAGCTTCAGCCGTCATGTGTTACACCTGTAATGCATAATATGGAGGTATTGACCGAGTCTCCGGTAGTCAAGTCTGCAAGATCATCAATGATAGAACTCCTTCTTGCGAATCATCCGCTTGACTGTCCGGTATGTGACAAGGGTGGTGAGTGTGAGCTTCAGGATGTTACATTTAAATTTGGTCCGAGAAAGAGTCCTTTTGGTGAGCCTAAACGGAGGTTCAACGAAGAGGATTATATCTTAAGTCCTGTTATTGTTCAGAACATAAACAGGTGTATTCAGTGCAAGAGATGTGTGCGTATATGTGCAGAGGTGGTTGGCGCCGGTGTGCTTGGTTCAATCGGACGCGGTACGGGGACGCAGGAGACAAGCTTTGTTAAAGAGTATCTTGATTGTGATCACTGTGGTAATTGTATTGAAGTTTGTCCCGTCGGTTCACTAATGAGCAGGTCTTTCAGATACAAGTCAAGGCCATGGGACCTCTCAGGTGTTGATACTGTATGTACTTACTGCGGAACAGGATGCCAGTTGACTGTGCAGGCAAGAAACGGCGAGGTTGTCAGGGTGATTTCCAATCCTGATACCGGAATTAACAATGAGACATTATGTGCAAGGGGGAGATTTGGATACTCATTCATAAATAGTCATGAGAGGCTCGTGACTCCTATGGTAAGGGTTGACGGAAAACTTGAGCCATCCACGTGGGATAAGGCCCTTGACACTATAAGAACAGGACTTACCAATGCGATAAAAATGGGAGAGAAGATAGGAGGCGTTGCCTCGGCCAGGCTTACAAACGAAGAGCTTTATCTGTTCCAGAAGCTAATGAGGGTCGCGCTGAAATCCAACAACCTTGAAGCAGGGAGCAGATGGAATAGTGACTCGGTAAAAGAGTTCATTGATGTTATGGGATTAAAGAATGGCGGGGTCTCTATCTATGATGCACTGAAGGCAGATACAGTGCTGATAATAGGTACGGCTATTTCTGATGAAAACCCTGTGACAGACTATATAATAAGGCGGCTTTCTTCATACAGGAAGATGAACATAATTATAATGTCGTCAAGGGGGCTGAAACTCGATAGTTCCGCAAAGATCTTATTGCGTCACAAACCTGGTGCAGAAAGAGAGATAATCGGGGCAATTACAAATATCATAACCGGTAAGAGTAAAGGTACGTCCGGTCAGGACAATATTGTTGCAGCAGCAGAAATTATAAAGAACTCAAATTCTGTATCAATAGCAGTGGGAAATGATGTGCTCAGGATTGCTTCTCAATTAAGTTATATCAATGATCTTACAGATTCCTTAAAGGGACTTGGCAAGGAAGTTAAGTTGTTCCCTGTCCTTGACAGGGCGAACCAGAGGGGCGCATGGGATATGGGGGTCCATCCTGCACTGCTTCCGGGCTATAAGAGTACGGGTGAGGAAGGATTGGGATGCGACGGGATTATTCAGTCGGCATTGAAGGGAGAGGTTGGCGCCCTTTATATAGCCGGCGAAGATGTGGTTTCTGATTTTCCTGACGGACGGGCGGCAAGGGAAGCGCTCGGCAAGGTAAAATTCCTCATAGTGCAGGATATGTTCCTGACAGAGACTGCAAAAATGGCAAATGTACTCCTCCCGTCGGCAAGCTTTGTTGAAAAGGATGGGACATTTACGAATCAGGAAGGCAGGGTTCAGCGGTTGAGGAGGCTTTATGCGCCTCAGGGTGATGTAAAGGCCGACTGGGAGATAATTTCAGCAATCGGAGAGACTGTGGCACCGTCATTCGGTGTTAAGTCAGCAACAGATATATTCAACGAGATCAAAGAAGTTGTACCGATGTATCGTGATATAAGTTTTGAAGGCTTGAACGGGAATGGAGCAATCCTGCAATTATCGGGCAGCAGTGAGGGTTCAGGCGTAGTTGCCCGATTTATCGGGCAGAACCGCAGGGACAACCCTTCAGGTTTATCCCCTGAAACTGTGGATCCTGAATATCCATTTACTCTGATCACAGGGAATCACCTGTACCACTCAGGCAGGCTCTCAATGAAGGTTGATAAGCTGAGGGAGATACTGAATGAGGCGATTGTTGAGATCAGTGAGGAAGATGCATTGGTACTGGGCATTACAGAGGGTGTCAAGGTCAGGGTTAAGAGCAAGTCGTATGAAGCATACCTGACGGCAAAGATAAACAGCGGTACTGCAAAAGGTGTGGTGTTCATCCCTGAGAATTTTACTGACGTTCTTGTGAATATGTTTTTTAAGATGGGAGAAGGATTCCCGAGGGTTAAGGTACAGTTGCCATAGTGGGGTAGCGGGCCGGCAAAAAAAGGAGCTTGATATGATAGATCCAAAGTCACTTCGGGAAATAGATTTCTTATCAGACCTCAATGACGAGGAACTTGGTGTCCTGGCAAAGGTCTTAAAGGAAAAAGAGTTTCCGATCGGGACTACAATCTTCAAAGAAGGTGAAGACGGACAGTCCCTATATATCATAAAGAGGGGTGAAGTTAAGGCGTGCAAGACATCACCTGAAGGAGACCTGCTGACACTTATGTTGCATAAAGATGGTGATATCTTCGGCGAGATGTCATTTCTCGACAGTAAGCCGCGTTCAGCCAGTATAATTGCCATCGCCGACACTAAGACATATATCCTCGAGAAGGATGAATTTGAGACACTAATAGATAATCATCCCAGGTTGATATATAAGATACTGAGGAACATAGTCTTCCATATACATTCAATTGTAAGGGGGATGAACTCAAGATATCTGGAGATGATCAATTATATGTGGGGGAGAAAGAGATAAGTGTTGGAACTATATAACATGAACCCTATATTAATCTCAGTATTAGAAGTTCTGTTAATCTGTGTTAAGGTCGTGGTGGTTTCTCTGATACTATTCATGCTGCCTCTGCCTTTGACGTATATGGAACGGAAAGTAGCAGGCCATATACAGGTCAGGCTCGGTCCGTTTCGTACAGGACCGCATGGGATCCTCCAGCCATTTGCAGACATGGTAAAGCTGTTCTTCAAGGAGGATATAATTCCTTCTAAGGCTGATAAGTTCCTCTTCAGGATAGCGCCTGTAATATCTATGGTGCCTGTCTTTGCCGTATATGCTACTGTCCCGTTTGGTGAAAGCATAACTATCCCGTATATCAATAAAGAGATTACTCTATACATATCAGACATGAATGTGGGGATACTCTACGTCCTTGCAATCGCCGGTATTAGCGTCTATGGCATGATAATCGGCGGCTGGGCATCCAACAGCAAATACCCCATGCTTGGGGGACTCCGTTCATCTGCACAGATGATAAGCTATGAGCTTGCCCTCAGTTTTGCATGTGTCGGTGTTGTGATGATGGCGAATTCCTTAAGCCTCATGGATATAGTCAGGGCACAGTATGACTGGCACTGGAATATTATATATCAGCCTGTAGGCTTCTTTATCTTCCTTATTGCCGGCATTGCTGAGATAAACCGTATACCATTTGATATGCCGGAAGATGAAGGAACGCTTGGCGCCGGTTATCATGCCGAATACAGCGCAATGAGATTTGCATTCTTCATGCTCACGGAATATGTGGCTATGGTTACAATATCCACCCTTGGAGTTCTATTATTCTTCGGCGGATGGGATGGACCTTCCTTCCTTCCCGGGATTGTATGGTTTGTGTTAAAGGTCATTTTCTTTATATACCTGTTTATGTGGACTAGATTTACTTTTCCGAGATACAGGTTTGATCAGTTGATGACAATCGGTTGGAAGATATTATTGCCGGTGTCATTATTGAACATCCTGATTACGGGGCTGGTGATTTTATTATGAGTAATAACAGCAAGTGCAATATAAGTATAAAAAATATTCTTAAGAAGGTTTTCTTTATAGACCTTGTTCAGGGGCTCATCGTCACCTTTGGTTATACATTCACAAAGACTATAACCATGAGATACCCTGATGAAGAGACGTGGATCCCTTACAAGAGGTTCAGGGGGCTGCATACATTAAACAGGAATAAGGAAGGTAAAGAGTTGTGTGTAGGGTGCGAGCTTTGTGCAAAGTCATGTCCAACCCAGTGTATTACTGTTATCCCGATGGAAGACAAGACAGGGAAAGGGATTGCTGACAGGGTTGCGGCAAGGTGGGAAATAAATCTCCTGCGCTGCATGTTCTGCGGTCTTTGTGAGGATGCATGTCCTACAGATGCATTAAAGCTGGGGAGACAGTATGAACTTGCAAGCACGGGGATGCAGAGACAGCTTCGTTCCAAGGAAGAACTCCTTGCCCCTCAGCAGATACCGGCAGACTTTGAAGGTGGAGTGATTGTTAAAGCAAAGCTTGAGAGGGATGAAGAAGGCGTGAGTGTGAAGCCAGACATGAGTGTGCAGAAACGCTGGTGGTAGCGGGATTTTCAGGTTACGTTATATGGAGCTATAAATAATGGCTGAGATGGTGTTTTTCTTCATATTTGCGATCATTGCCGTGGGTTCTGCGGTTGCAGTTGTCACATTTAAGAATCCGGTACATAGTGTATTGTCGTTGATGGTCTGCTTCATTCAGATGGCGGCATTGTTTGTGCTGCTCCGTGCTCCGTTCATAGCAGTGGTTCAGATATTTGTATATGTTGGTGCAGTATTAGTTCTGTTCTTATTCGTAATAATGATGCTCGATATACGTCAGGCCAGTATGACGAGGTTTGTTGCCGGCGGACACTTCTGGATAATAGCCCTGTTAGTAGTCCTTATTGCAGAGATGGTAGTTATTCTGTCCAGGAGCAAATTTACAAATATGGCAGTTGCTGCCACAAGCCGTCTTGACGGCAGTGTGAAGGAGATGGGTATTGCATTATTTACAAAGTATCTGCTCCCATTCGAAGTTATTTCGCTGATACTGCTTGTAGCTCTCCTTGGCGCAATAGTATTAGGTAAAAAGGAGCTAAGTTAATATGGTCCCGTTGTCATGGTATATAATACTCAGCTCTGTCCTTTTTGTAATCGGGACAGCAGGTGTATTACTCAGGAGGAATATACTTATAGTCCTTATGTCTGTTGAACTGATATTAAACTCAGTAAACATCAACCTGGTTGCATTTTCGTATTATCATCAGGACCTGAGGGGACAGGTATTCTCCATATTCGTTATAACAGTTGCAGCGGCTGAAGTGGCTGTAGCGCTTGGCATATTGATAGCGCTGGTGAGGAACAGGGCAGCACTTAATGTTGATGAAATAAGGACAATGAAAGGATGATGAAGTGGAAGTTATAGAGTCAGTAAGGCCTCTTTTAGCCCTATCCGTTTCGTTCATAGCTATTTTTGTGGTGCTGGGATTCAACAAGATGCCTAACCAGAGGGATATTACATCCTTTGTGGCGGCCATTTCAAAGTTTCTGATAGTAATCTCAATGGCGCCGGTCATTCTGTCCGGCAATACTATTGAGTATACGTTGTTCACTGTCATGCCAGGCATTGACTTCAAGTTTAGAGTAGACGCACTGGGCATGGTCTTTGCCACAATCGCTTCATTCCTCTGGATATTTGCATCTGTCTATTCTGTAGGTTATATGCGAAGCACCAGGGAACGTGCCCAGACAAGGTTTTTTGCCTGTTTTACAGTTAGTATCTTTGCTGCCGTGGGCGGTGCATTTTCAGCCAACCTCTTTACACTCCTTGTATTCTATGAGGTGCTGAGCCTTGTTACATATCCGCTTGTCTATCATAAGGAGACAGCAGAGTCATGGGCAGGAAGTAAAAAGTATATAATATATTTAGTCGGCACATCAAAGACATTCCTATTAGCTGCAGTTGTACTTACGTTTTATATTGCAGGGAACCTCGATTTTGCACCCAAGGGACTGCTTGCAGATGTGAACGCCTCACCGCTGCTTCTGACAGTGGTCTATATCTGCTTTCTTATTGGTTTCGCAAAGGCAGCAATCATGCCATTTCACGCATGGCTTCCTGCGGCAATGGTGGCGCCGACACCTGTCAGTGCGCTTCTGCATGCGGTTGCCGTTGTTAAGATGGGGGTCTTCTGCGTCCTCCGTGTAGTCTTTCATGTCTTTGGCACTGATCTTCTTCATGAACTCAATCTTGGGATTGCAACTGCGTATGTTGTATCTTTTACCATAATATTGTCTTCTATATATGCCCTTACACAGGACAATCTTAAGAGGAGGCTTGCATATTCAACGGTCAGTCAGCTTTCTTATGTGGTGCTTGGGGCTGTTTTACTTACGCCGAGTGGTATGGTCGGAGGTATTGTGCATATTGCAAACCATGCCTTTTCAAAGATCACACTCTTCTTCTGTGCCGGTTCAATTTATTGTGCGGCGCACAAGACAGAGGTAAGCCAGCTCTCAGGCATAGGGCGCAAACTGCCGTGGACTATGGCTGCATTCTTCATAGCTTCACTCAGCATGATAGGGGTTCCTCCTGCCGGGGGCTTTATAAGTAAGTGGTATCTTGCCATGGGGTCAATCGAGGCGCACCAATTACCTATCCTCATTGTATTACTCGCAAGCACTATCCTGAATGCAGCATACTTTCTGCCTATCACATATAAGGCATTTTTTGAAAAAGAGGGCAGCGGACATCATAAAGCGTGGGACCACGCATTACATCATGACAGTCATGGTGAGGGAGATGATGGCGGACACGGTAATGAACACGGTCATGGCGATATCAAGGAGATACCGCTTATTGCCATACCGCTCGTCCTGACGTCAATTATTTCTATAATCATCGGTATCTATCCCGACTACTTTTTAAGTCTTGCAAAGGAGATTATCAGATGAACGGAGGTTTCTGGGGTTATCTGGCCAATCCGGAAAATAAACGTACGCTTACGATAATCTTTATTATTATTTTAGTAATTGTATTTGCCTCAGATTTCCTTGTACACCGCCATCATGCCGTATTTATCTGGGATAAGATACCGGGGTGGAGCGCTGTATATGGTTTTGTATCCTGTGTATTGCTGATTGTTGTTGCAAAGTTCTTTGGCCATGCATGGCTTTATAAGAAAGAGGATTACTATGACCGGGACTGAG
>Ga0209521_10003884_pt1 | contig 12015 bp, 10 predicted proteins | sample Rifsed19ft4_FD_184016 | JGI IMG/M metagenome (GOLD analysis project Ga0209521, IMG submission 184016) | Soil microbial communities from Rifle, Colorado, USA - sediment 19ft 4 (version 2) | ecosystem: Environmental > Terrestrial > Deep subsurface > Rock core/Sediment | place: Rifle, Colorado... | reverse complement strand
TTTCCCATTATTTCATCCCAGTAGTAAAAAGACCAGCCGCCATATTTAAAATCACCTGCAGGATCTTCTTCCGGTCCACCGGGTGCCTGCATTACTCCATCGAGTGTTACGAATGTGTTTATTATTAATTTTCTTCCTGCACTGCGGGATTTCGCTTCGCTCAACATTTTATTCTCCTTCGAATGTTTTATTATTTCTTATATGCTTTTTCCAAATCGGCAATTTCAATTTTCTTCATCTGAAGCATGGCTTGCATAACCCTTTGAGATTTCTTTGCATCTTTATCGGTTAGCAGCTTACTTAAAACAGTAGGAACGATCTGCCATGACAAACCATATTTATCTTTCAACCAGCCGCACATCTCTGATTGAGGAACAGCGGAAAGTTTTTCCCAGTAATAATCTACTTCTTCCTGGTTCTCACAATTAACAACAAATGATATGGCTTCAGTGAACTTAAAATGCGGTCCGCCGTTTATCGCTGTAAATTCCTGTCCGTTAAGCTGGAACGATACAGTCATAACTGAACCTTCCGGTCTTCCAGAAGCTGCTGCACCTGCTTCATCATACCTTGAAGCATTTCCGACTTTAGAATCTTTGAAAAGAGATGAATAAAAATTTACAGCTTCCTCCGCTTGAGTATCGAACCACAAAAATGGGGTTATCTTTTGCATGATGAAATTCCTTTCAATTTAACTTTAATAATAATTATGTTCCTACAATTATATTTCTCAAACTTGTTGTGAAATTAGCTTAGTAAACCGTTGAAACGGTTGAGTTATGTTGTGTTTTTCTTGTTAACCCACGGATTAATCCGTGGGTTACTGAAATCAAAGTAATTTTTTGTAACTGTTTCAACAGTTTTGCTCGTTTTTCTTACAAGCTGGTTTCACTGCTGTGCTGTTTGGAGGACCCGACTGATTAAAATCTGTCCGCATCATTATAAAAGATTCTCAGTTAAACCAGCTGAAATTAATCTTTCCTGTTATAGGATTAGGAATAAGTGGATGTCTGCCGGAAATTTCCCAGTCTCCAATAAGAAAATTAAGTTTCTTTAATGCAGGATTTATATCCGTCGATTCACAATCCGGTGTCATATTATTTTTTTTCATTTCTCTGTTATGGTTGATATTGATTTACAACTATTCCGCAATCGAAGGCTGTACTCTTTTTAAGTTTTAAAGATAATTTTGAATCTACATCCTTAAATATTTCCAAACCTTTGCCGATTGCGGTCGGATTTATAAAAAGATTGTACTCATCAATAAGATTATTCTTTATAAGTGATGAGACAAAACCGGCTCCGCCGTAAACAACAATATCTTTTTTGCTGTTCTGTTTTTTAATTTTGTTTACTTCATCTGTTATATCTCCTTTTGCAAGAGTTGTGTTTTCCCAGTTACTTTTATCAAGAGTTTTTGTGAAAACAATTTTATGATAATCCACCATTTGTTTTGCAAACCGGTATTCCTCACTTTCAAGTTTTACATTAGACCAGTAAGAAATAAATCCATCAGTCATTTTCCTTCCAAGAAGTATAGTGTCAGCAGAATCAGTTAATTGATTAACATAGTTCTTTAGTTCATCATCCCAGTCCCATTTCATCCAATCTAATTCACCATTTGGACGAGCAACAAAACCGTCAACGGACATTTGAACCTGCAATTTTAATTTTCTCATCCTGATTTATCTCCATGTATCCATTTAATTTTTGGGTATAGCGTCTTCGTCCATATATAAGACTTCCCATTGATGTCCGTCTAAATCTGCAAAACTATGACCGTACATCCAGCCGTGGTCTTGTGGATTATTGTAAATAGAGCCGCCGGCTTTTACCGCTTTATTTATCATCTCATCAACTTTCTCCCTGCTTTCTGTATCTATCGCAATTAAAACTTCTGTACTTTTTTTAGCATCGCTGATTTCTTTTTTTGTAAAGGTTTTGAAAAATTTCTCGAGTAAAAGCATGGCATAAATATTTTCCCCGATAATCATACATGCAGCTTTGTCATCAGTAAACTGCGGATTGAATTTAAAACCAAGTTTTGTAAAGAACTCCATTGATTTACTAAGATCTTTAACCGGCAGGTTCACAAAAATATTTTTAGACATTTCTCGCTCCTGATTTTGTTACTTATTAAATATTAATTTACAGTTATTAAGAATCCGCTCGGAATAGTACAAATATAGTATCTCAATTAAATTTAATAGCGGTGTAAATACGGCAATTTGTAGGGTTGATTGCGACAGATTTAAGAAACTTGTGGAGCAAAGAGTTTGAAATCATTTTTAAAACATATCATCACTAATTTTAGTGTCTGAAAAAAACTGCCCTTAATACAGACATATTAAGAGCAGCTTTTATAAGTGAATTAATATTTTATTTAAATTTATCTCTCCGGAACAAGATTTACAGCAGAACCTTCATCAATTTGTACTGCCGGTTGTTCTAAAGCCTGCTTTGAGGGACTCGTAAACCGGGCAAGCAATGTATAAACTACAGGCACAATTACCAATGTAAGGAAGGTCGAAAAAAACATTCCACCCACCACTGCCAATCCCAGCGGTCGCCTGGATTCTGCACCGGCACCTATCCCAATTGCAATTGGTAAAATTCCAAAAATTGTAGCGAATGAAGTCATCAAAATTGGTCGAAGGCGAATAGTTGCAGCATTTATTACTGCTTCAATGAATGAAAGCCCCTTGGCGCGTTGCTGGTTTGCAAACTCTACTATTAGTATAGAATTTTTAGTAACGAGACCAATCAACATTATCAGACCGATCTGGGAATAAATATTAAGGCTCTGTCCAAAAATAAATAGTGTTAATAAAGCTCCAAATACAGCAAGCGGCACTGAAAGCAAAATAGTAAAGGGATGTATAAAGCTTTCAAACTGGGCGGATAATACAAGGTAAATAAATATAATTGCCAGAATAAACATAAGATATAAAGCCGAGCTCGAAGATTTATATTCCAATGACTGACCGGCATACTCGTGTTTAATACCTGAAGGCAATTTTTCCTGAGCAATTCGGTCCAGATCATCTAAGGCTTTTCCAAGAGTTACGCCCGGGGCAAGGCTAGCCGAGATAGTTACAGAACGAATACGGTTATAATGATTCAATTCTTTAGGTGCTACAGTTTTTTTAACTTTTACAACATTAGCAAGCTGCACTAAACTCCCGGTACTTTTTATATAAATATTCTGAATTGCGTCAGGAGTCGAGCGATATTCAGGTTTCAATTGCAAAATCACATCATATTGTTTGGTACCGCGTTTAAAATCTGTAACTTTTCGTCCTCCAAATAATGTTTCCAGTGTTGAACCTATATCTGTTACAGATACGCCGAGATGAGAAGCACGTTCACGGTCAATATCTACATCGAGCTGCGGTTTATTCAAACGCAGATCGCTATCCATATTAATTAAATATCCTAACTGCGAAGCCTCTCCCATCATTATACCGACAGCATTATTTAATTCTTCGTAGTTGTCAGCCTGAAGTACGTATTCTACCGGGCTGGAAGAAAAAGAAGTACCCAAACTTGGCGGATTAATAACAAAAGCTAAAACCCCCGGTATTGAAATAAGCTGAGGGAAAAGTTCCTGTATAATTTGCTGCTGCGATTTATTACGTTCGCTTCGGGATTTCAAATTTAAAAACATAAAACTGTTAGTAACGCTTCCTGGACCACCGAAGCTTAAACCGGTAGCTGTAAAAAGTCCTTCACGTTCAGGTAATGGGAGTAAACGCTTTTCTACTTCTTTTACATAACTGTCGGTATATTCCAAAGTAGCTCCTTCCGGGGCAATGACTATTCCAAATCCTACCCCGCGGTCTTCCACCGGTACAAGTTCGCTGGGCAGGAGATTAAATAGAAAGACGCCTAAAATAATTGCAACTAAACCAGAAGCGATCATCAAAAATTTATGCTGTAATGTCCATCTCAATAAGCGTTCATAAATATTATTCAGGAATTCGAAGAAAGTATCAAAAGATCTGGATGCCCAGCTTTTGCCTGTTCCATGTAGTGGTCTAAGAATCTGGGAAGATAACATAGGCGTTAAGGTAAGAGCGACAAAGCCGGAAATTAAGACAGCTACTGCAACAGCTATTCCAAATTCATTAAACAGCCTTCCTACATTACCGGAAAGAAATGCAAGCGGAACAAACACGGCAACAAGAGCAATAGTAGTGGAAATAACAGCAAATCCGATTTCCTTACTACCGTCAATAGCTGCCTGCCATCGGCTTTTTCCCATTTCCATATGACGGTATATATTTTCAAGGACAACAATTGCATCATCAACTACCAGCCCAATTGCTAAAACAAAACCCAGCAAAGTAAGAATATTAATTGTAAACCCGGCAAAATAAACTGCTGCCAAAGCTCCAATAATTGAAATGGGTATCGCCAGTGAAGGAATAACTGTTGCGCGAAAACTCTTCAAGAATGCCAGTACCACTAGCACAACTAACACAAGCGCAATTATCAGTGTCTGTTCAACTTCGGAAATCGATTCATTAATAAATTCGGAACTGTCATAGGCTACTTCCAGTTTCATTCCTTCGGGCAAAAGCCTGGATAATTCGGGCAATACTGAATGGATTTCAGCAGCAACGTCTACGGTACTTGCTTTAGATTGTTTTACAATGCCCAGCCCTACAGCCAATTGACCGTTCCAACGAGCCATTGTTCGCTCGTCTTCTGCGCCTACATTAACATCTGCAACATCACGAAGACGTATAATATCATTCCCTTTCTGCAAAACTATTATTGCTCCAAATTCTTCCGGTTCAGTCAGGTCTCCACGTGTACGAACAGCAAACTCACGTTTAACTCCTTCAACTCTACCACCCGGTATTTCGGCATTCTCACTTCTGACCGCTGCTTCAATATCCTGAGCAGTTAATCCGTGAGCAGCCATTCTTAAAGGATCTAACCAAACACGCATAGCGTACCGCCGTTCGCCTCCAATTATTACCGACCCTACACCGGGCATACGTTGAATCCTTTCTTTCAACACACGGTCTGCAAAATCAGATAATTCCAAACCTGAATGATGCGTGCTTGAAAGTGCCAGCCAAACTATAGCCTGAGCATTAGCATCGACTTTTGAAATTATCGGGTCTTCTATTTCCTGTGGAAGAGTTCCCCGCACACGAGAGACTCTGTCCCGAACATCATTTGCCGCTTCATTAACATTCTGATTTAATTCAAACTCAATAGTTATTACTGAACCACCCTCACGGCTGGAAGAAGTTATAGTTTTTACTCCTTCAAGCGTAGCAAATTGTTCTTCAAGCACATCTGAAATTTCTGTTTCAACAACATTTGAGCTTGCACCGCGGTATAATGTAACAACAGATATAATCGGGGGATCAATATCGGGATATTCCCTAACAGGAAGCTGTGTAAAAGAAATAATTCCAAACAGAAGAATAGCGAGGCTCATTACTGTTGCAAATACCGGACGCTGAATTGATACTTGACTAAGTTTCATATTATAAACTCCATGTTCTTAATGCATAATCTTTTAAATTCACGATATAAATTTTTATAGTGATAAACATTCATTCATATTATATTACTTTGTTGATGTAACGTTGCCCGAATTAACCGGTATCACTTTTGCCCCATCAAAAAGTTTTTGATGACCTGCTCTTACCACCTGCATTCCATCTTCTAATCCACTCACTACTTCTAGTATATCAGGCAATTGCAAGCCAAGTGTAACAGGAGTAGCAGCAACACTGCTGTCTTTCTTGACAACAAAAACAAACGATTGATTTCCGTTTGCAAAAACTGCTTCGTTAGGAATAGTTAAAGCATGAAGTCTTTCACTTAAAACAGCAGAAATATTTGCAGACATTCCCGGACGAAACTTTTGCCCGGGATTTTTAACGCGGGCGACAACATTAACATTTCGGGTTTCAGAATCTAATATTGGTTCAATCACTATTATTTTACCCTTTACTTCATAGCCCGGGTAAACTGTTGAAGAGACACTAACTTCCGCATTTCGTTTCAGCTGAGCAAGAAAACGTTCCGGTGCAGAAAAATTTACCCGTATTTCGTTAAGATTAGCTAACTGGGTTATTTCCTGTCCTGTTCGGAGAAAAGCACCAACACTTACCTTGCGTGCACCAATAATTCCATCGAAAGGTGCAACTATTCGTGTTTTATTTAGATGTGCTTTTGCAAGCTCATAATTAGCCTCTGCAACTTTCATGTTGGCTAACGCATCGTCTAAGTCCTGCGGAGTTCCAGCCTTTTGTTCAACAATTGATTTTATACGTTTGTAGGCTGCCTTACTTTGCGTTAACAATGCTTCGGTCCGGTTTACTTCTGCAGAAAGCTGTGAGTCATCTAAATGAGCAATGAGGTCGCCTTTTTTAATTAAGCTGCCTTCTTCAAATGGAAGACTTATGACAGATGCATCTATTTCAGAAACTATGGTCACACCTTCAATTGCTTCGATAGTGCCAACAGACTCAAATTTGTCTGCAACATTCTGAGCTTTAACATCAGCAATTTCTATTGGGGTCGGAGGTAATTGAAAACCGCCTGCGGGAGTTTGTTGATCTGAACATCCGAAAAATAATATAAAGGCAACGACGAATAAAAAATTAAATATCCAATAACTCTTTAAACCTGAAATTCCTAACATAAAATTCTTCCTTTCTTTTATCCTGATAAAATCTTTTACTATTGTTTTTCTACAGATGGATAGTATCCCGATGTTAATTGTTTTAAATCAGCTGCTGCTTTTACTGTTTTAACTAAAGCTAAAGAATAACGCTGCTGAGCAACGGCAAAATCCTCGCTGAGCCGGACTAATTCAAAAGCTGACAAACGACCATTTTGAAATTCAATCATTCCGATCCTTACTTGTTCTTGTGCAGCATCAACGCCATCTCTTGCAACTTCTAAACGTTCATTTCCATGCAGCAATTCACGATAAGATGTTCGGACTTGTTTTTCCAGCAAAAGTGATAACTCGATATAACTCTGTTGTGCGCTTAATGATCCTGCTTCCAAACGATCATTTTCCCCCAACCCACTTCTAAGACCGATAGGAATACTTATCTCTACGCCTATAGTCCACCCGGGAAACTTACGTTTAAAAACCTGTGAGAGCACGTCGCCGAAACTACCGCCGCTTGATGAACGCAAAGTATCTTCTGCAAAGATAACATCCTGTGAGGTTCCTCCTAACCCATTGCTTGTTAGTGAACCGACCAAATCAACCCGTGGAAGGGACTGCCATACAGACGCATTTACCAATGCATCTGCAATCTCAACACTCTTTTGAGCTGCCTGAAGCTCAAGATTATTTTTCAACACATATTCAATAAGACCATCAAGCGGTTCAATCGGGAAATTAGCTGGGGGATCATCAATAGTTAAAAACCGTGCACTTCCCGAACCGGGTCTTTTACCAATTAAAACTGCAAGCTGATCCGACAAATTATCAAGCTCCTCTTCTCTATCAATTAATAATAATCTTTGTTGTGCCCAAAATGTTTTAGCGTTAGCAACCTGATTTGGACCGACAAGCCCAGCCTGTTCCCGGAGCTGAGCTTCTTTCAAGACTGCTTCAGCACGTTCAAGGGTAAGCTTCTGAACTGCATAATCTCTCTCGGCAGCATAAAGATTCCAATATGCTTCTTCAACAGTTGAATTAGTCTTAAAAATTTCCTGATCATATTGTGCCTTTGAAGATTCCACATTCAATTCAGCTTGCTTCAGATCTTTGCGTGCTGAAGCCGTAAATCCAGTAAGTAAGGGTTGACGCAGAGTTATAGCGCCGAAAGCATCATATTCTGGATTTAAGAAAGCAAATTGAGAATTTGTTTTTAACTTTGTAGAATTTAATGACAGTTCCAAATTTGTTCCGATAGGTAAGTTCAACCGTAAGCCCGTTGACGTATTTGTTTGTTGAGTAGATAGAACCGTTGCGCCTGAAAAAAATGATGCTGTAGGTATTTTCTGATCCTCATAATTGAAGCTTAAGAAAAATTCAGGATCAAAAACTCCCCTTTCTCTACGAAGAACTCCTAAGGAAGCCAGATAAACTGCTTCTGCTTGCTTAACAGAAGTAGAATTTTCTTTAGCATATTCCTGCGATTGTGATAAAGATATTTGTGTCCCTTTCAAATCATTTAAAATTATCTGAAGTGAGCTATCGGGATTTACAATAGTCTGTGCTTGGGGTACAGACAACATATAAAAAAACACAAGTAAAGTAACCAACATTATTTTTCTAATCTTTATACGCATACTGAGCTTCCTTCTTTTTGATTCTCGTACATATTCTGTTTTTAAAAAGACGGTTATCTCCATCTATATATTTTTATTATGTGCAATAAGCATTAGTATATTGGGATGAATGAGTTGGGCTAAGTTAAAAGATTTTCTGATTCGGAAATTGAAAAATAATGCCCTACTGAAAATAAACAGCAGCTCTCTGTTTATATCAATAGTTAGAAAAATTTTTTTGAGGTTTTCAAAGAATCAGATATTTAACGAACCAAATTCACTCGGGCTCTTTATTATTACTCTGCTACCGACTTTTCTACCACCTAAAATAGATCCGTTTCCACAAGAATTTATATGACGATGAGAAATTTCATCGGCGTTAGCTCAACGCCAATGTTTTCACTTTTTATCTTCGTGGACCTTCATATTTATATATTGAAATGTATCAATATATATTTTAATTGTCAATTCTATCATGTTTTATTCACAATTAAAAACAAAAAAAAGTAATATTATATCTTTATAACTCTTTGATAAAATTAATAACACAGTTCAAAACATAAAAGGTGTAATTCCGGCAATATACGGGGTTGATTGCGACAATACTTTTATTTACTATTGTACAAAAAACTTATCCACAAATTTCTAAAAAAACATGAAACATATATCAATAATTGTAACTAAGGGTGCAATTTTAGGCAATATTGAGGGTCCGAGACAGGTTTTTACTGAAGTAAATCAATACTTAACAAATAAAGGATTATCACCTTTATTCAAAATTCAACTAATAGGTATTTCAAGTGAATCTCAGTTAAATGATGGGCTTTATACAATTTCTACAAGCTTATTAAAAGATGTAAAAAAAACAGACCTTATAATTATACCTGCTATGTATGGCGATCTGCAAAAAGCGATAGAATATAACAAAGATTTTATCCCGTGGATTCTCAATCAGCATAAAAGAGGTGCCGAAATAGCCAGTCTTTGTCTCGGTGCATTTTTACTTGCATCAACGGGATTATTAAACGGAAGGAAGTGTGCAACACACTGGCTCGCCGCTAATCAATTCAGAAAAGCTTTTCCTGATGTAAACCTTGTTGAAGATAAAATTATAACAGATGAAAACGGCATTTACTCCAGCGGCGGAGCTTATTCATCGTTAAACCTGATTTTATATCTTGTTGAAAAATATGTAGACAGAGAAACTGCAATTTTTTGTTCCAAAGCATTCCAGATAGATATTCAACGAGATAGCCAATCTCCTTTTATGATTTTCATCGGGCAAAAAGGGCATGAAGATGAACCAATAAAAAAAGCACAGGAGTTCATCGAGACTAACTACCAGGAAAAAATATCTGTTGATCAGTTAGCTACAATGTTTGCACTCAGCAGAAGAAACCTTGAACGCCGATTCAAGAAAGCTACTTCAAATACAGTAGTGGAGTATGTTCAGCGTGTTAAAATAGAAGCAGCTAAAATTAGTCTGGAATCCTCGCGGGAAAATGTAAATGAGGTGATGTATAAAGTCGGTTATAATGATACTAAAGCATTCCGTACTACTTTTAAAAAAATTACTGGTTTATCGCCGGTTCAGTACAGGAATAAATATAACAGGGAGATGGTAGCTTAAGGGTGCAAAAATTAAATTGTACAGAAGCCATTGAAAGAAGCAGACAATCTGAATTTCAAATGAAAATAATCTGACTACATTTATCGGAAGGGGACATAAAAGATCTTTAGAAGAAATTAGACAGGGTGAAAAGTTTATTATATAATTATTTTTTAGGAATTTCATAAACATCACCGTTTTCAAATAGTTTATGACATTAACCAATCAGGTGAAAATAAAAAACCCCGGATGTTAACCGAAGAATTAAGAGCAAAGTATTTTCAGGAAGATTAACTGCCTTCTTTTACTTCAATTATATCATCGGGCATCAAACCGTGTGCTTCTTTATGAACTCTTAAAGCTGCATCTTTATTCGGTGCTTCGGAAAGACAGAAAACACTTCCGTCTTTTTCATTATACCAGTACTTCAGATACTTTACCCCGTACTTCCCCTGTTTTTCGAGATCTTTTTTATGTGCTTCTGCAACAGCTTGTGCTGTTAAACCATCAACACCTTTGTGGATATCCATAAATAAAGCCATCTTAAACCTCTGTTATTTGTGAATGAAATTATTGATTTATCCTTAACGGATATTTTCTGCTAAATCATGCTTCTTCGGCGCCATCGGGATAATCTGCGAGACTTCCTTCTGATATCTTTTGTATGACTCACCGTGGAAACGAACGAGATCACGCTCTTCTAATTGTATTGCAACAAGGATGTAGCCCGTGGTAGCAAACGCAAACAGCAAATGACCTATAGTCATTACAGGCGTTGCCCAAAATGCGATAATGAATCCAAGCATTAATGGATGTCTCACGAATTTATAATACAGCGGTGTTACAAATTTCGGGTGAGATAACTCCTGCTTCTTTAAATTAAGATAAACTTGCTGCAAGCCGAATAAGTTGAAATGATTAATCAGGTAAGTTCCGGTAAGAACGACAAACCAGCCGAAAAAGTACAGTACCATTAATAAAGGTGCCAGTGCAGTGCTTTGTGCATGCCAGATTATACCATTCATCGGACGCCAGAAGTAGAATAAAACTATAAGCGCAATACTTGAAAATAAAACATACGTGCTTCTTTCAATCTCTTTAGGAACAATCTTTGTCCACCATCTCTTAAACCCTTGCCTTGCCATCACGCTGTGCTGAATGGCGAAGAGAGAAAGCAGCAGGATATTTACAATTAATACAGCACCTGTTCCGCCCTGGAAACCGGAATCAATTGTTTTCGGAACAAAATAGTTCCCGACAAATCCGATTGCATAAAGAAAGGCTGCAAGAAATATTATGTAACAAATAACCCCGTAAAGGAAAAAAATGAATCTTTTCATTGTGCCTCCGAAAATTTTTTGGTTTGTTTATTTCGCTGCGAAATTAGAAAGGGTATGGAAGGATTTCTACCAATATTAGGTCAATTACTATCAAAATTAGTTCAGCGGAAGGATCATGAAACAAAAGATTCATATTCTGATGGAAGAATGCCGAACCTTTTATGGAAACATTGTGTGAAATAGGAAGGATTGCTGAAGCCCGATTCAAATGCTATTTCAGAAATATTCCCGCGGCGATGTTCAATAAGCTTTAAAGCCTTTTTTAGTCTGAATTCTCTTATAAACTCATTCGGTGAATATCCTGTTAATGAAGTTGTCTTCCTGTAAAGTTGTGACTTGCTCACACCGATTTGTTTACAAAAATCATTCACGTTCAGCTCTGACCGGTTCCAGTATTTTTCGGTTATGTCCAGCAGCTGATTCAAAAACTTTTCCTCATCCGGCTTCAGAGTTTTAGTGAATGTTTTGTTAGCATTCAATATGTTCAATGAAGATGAAACAAAAATTTCTCCTTTACCCGCTATATACGATAATCGTTTTGCCTGTTGAATAGTTTCACCAAAAAATTCGTCATTTCCTGTTACCGGCGCTCCGGTGCTTATCCCAATTGCTGCATCTATTTCTCTCCCGGGATTTTCTCTGTTATGTTCATTAAAATTATTCAGGATTTCCTCAGCACATTTTAAAGCATCAGGTCCTGAAATGAAGGATGCAATGTAACCGTCATCAGTATCTTTTATTTTTCTGCATCCGCGCTGCTTCATAGTTTGATGGATAAGTTCGTTGTAATCATTTAAACTC
>Ga0209521_10003882_pt1 | contig 12015 bp, 13 predicted proteins | sample Rifsed19ft4_FD_184016 | JGI IMG/M metagenome (GOLD analysis project Ga0209521, IMG submission 184016) | Soil microbial communities from Rifle, Colorado, USA - sediment 19ft 4 (version 2) | ecosystem: Environmental > Terrestrial > Deep subsurface > Rock core/Sediment | place: Rifle, Colorado... | reverse complement strand
CCGCGCCGGGACCCTTCCGCCGACCGATCCCCGCAGAGCCCCACCGAACCCGCCTGACCTCCGTCCGGCCCTTCTGATCCGTCGTCTTCGCGATCGCCGCGATCATCAAGCTGCTGACCTGATGGCCGAATGAAGTAAGCTAAGGAGGTGGGACTCGGCGAGCTCCTGCTCAGCCTGGCGATCGTCTGGCTCGCGGCCAAGCTGGCCGGCGAGGCGATGGAGCGCGTCGGCCAGACGGCCGTCCTGGGCGAGCTGCTGGCGGGCGTGCTGATCGGGCCGCGAGTGCTCGGCCTGGTCCACGAGTCCGAGATCCTCCACGCCCTGGCCGAGATCGGGGTCGTCATCCTCCTCTTCGAGATCGGCCTGGAGTCGGACCTGGGGGAACTGCTCCGGGCCGGCCTCCAATCGACGGTCGTGGCCTTCATCGGGGTCGCCTGCCCCTTCGCCCTCGGCTACGGGCTCGCCATCTGGTGGGGCAAGCCCACGCTCGTCGCGATCTTCATCGGCGCAACGCTCACGGCGACGAGCGTCGGGATCACGGCCCGCGTGCTTTCGGACCTGGGCCGCCTCCGGGAGACAGCCTCCAGAGTCATTCTGGGCGCGGCGGTCCTGGACGACATCCTGGGGCTCGTGATCCTGGCCGTGGTGACGGGGCTGGCCCAGACAGGGGTCTTCTCCCTTACCACCGCAGCCCTCATCCTCGCCAAGGCGCTAATCTTCCTGGTCGTGGCCGTCGCCCTCGGGATCCGGTTCGCCCCGACCCTCCTCCGCTGGGTCGGGACCATGCGGGCCCGCGGTAGCCTGATCGTGTATGCGGTGCTCTTCTGCGTCCTGCTGGCCGCGCTCTCCGAGCGGATCGGCCTCGCGGCGATCATCGGCGCCTTCGCCGCCGGTCTCGTCCTCGCCCGGACCGAGCCCCGCGCCCACATCGAAGAGCGACTGAAGCCGGTGGCCGATCTCTTCGTTCCGGTCTTCTTCGTGACGGTCGGGATGAAGGTGGATCCCGGGATGCTGAACCCCTTCGGGGACGGCGCGCTCAGCTTCACCCTCGCCCTGACCGCCGTGGCGGTGCTTGGGAAGCTCGCGGCCGGCCTCGGCGTGTACCAGCGGGGCGTCGGGCGCTGGAGAGTGGGCGTGGGTATGATCCCGCGCGGCGAAGTGGGCCTGATCTTCGCCGGCATCGGCCTCGCCAACAGGGTGATCGAACAGGAGCTTTACTCGGCGCTCGTCACCATGGTCCTGGTCTCGACCTTCATCGTCCCGCCGTGGCTCAAGGTCCTCTACCGAGGGTCACGAGGCACCGATTGAGACTACCATTCCCTCCCCCATCCTGGGGTACGATGAGACCACGAACCTATCTGAAAGGAGATATTGTATGGCCGGAGGAACCCGAGGAGGAAGAATCGACCAGGCCCGCGGGAAGATCAAGGAGCTCGAGGGCCGTCTCCTGAAGCTCGAGGGCCAGCTCAAGGTCCTCCAGGGCCAGACGCGCCAGGCCCGCGGCACGGCCCGCGTCCGCCTGGCGCGGCTGGAGAAGAACGCCGCGAGCCAGGTCGCGCGCGTCGAAGCCGCCCTCCGCATCTCCCGGGACCGCGTGAGCGAGGCGCTTCAGACCGGTCGCCGACGCGTGGAGAAGCTCATGCGCTCGGTGGAGCCGACGCTCCAGCGCTCGCTCTCGCAGGGCCGCGAAATCGTGCGCGCGTCGGCGGCGGAGGCCCGCGTCCTGTCCCGCGGCCTGCGGGCCGGGGTCACGGCGGGGCGCGAGGCGTTCCGGCGCTCGCGCCGCGGCTAAAAGTTTCGCCGCAGCCCCGCCCCGGGAGTAGAATTGACTCTCCGGACCGAGGCTATCTCATGCGGTATGTGCTGATCTGCCCCGACGACTTCCTGCACCACCTCCTGGGCGGCACGACGCCGGCGGGGGATCCCCCGCTCTACCTCGTGGCGGACGCCGGGGTGCGGGCGCTGGGCGGCAACGGCCCGGGCGCCGGGACCGACCGGGGCTGAGCCCATGCCAGCCGTCTACGTGCTGATCGCCGTGGCGGCCGTCGCCGTCGCCATCTTCGCCCTCCAGAACCCCGACCAGGTGACGATCCGGTTCCTGGCCTGGCAGATCGAGCGCGCGCCGCTGGCCGCGGTGATCCTCATCTCTGGCGTGGCGGGAGCGATCATCGTGAGCCTGATCGGCCTCGTCCAGCGATGGCGGCTCCGGTCGAGAATCCGGCAGCTCGAGGCCCGCGTGCGAAGCCTCGAGGCCCCCCGTGCACACGACTGACAAAAGGCAATGATGGAAGAGCTCTTCCGGCTCACCGAAGACGTCAAGGATCTCCTCGACACGGACCGCGCCGAGCGGCTCGCCGAGCTCCTGGCGGAGTCCCATCCGGCCGATGTGTCGCGCGCGCTGCGCGAGCTGCCCGTGGAGCGGCAGACGACCGTCTTCCGGCTGCTGAGCGGGGAGCAGGCCGGCTCCGTCCTCCACGAGATGGACGACCAGACCCTCCTCGAGCTGGTGCGGGCGCTGGACGAGGTCGAGCTGTCGGGGATTCTGGAGCAGATGCCCACGGACAACGCGGCCCAGGTCGTGGACGAGCTGTCGGAGGAGCAGGCCGAGAAGGTCCTGGACCTGATGAAGGAGGAGAAGTCGGAGGAGGTCCAGGAGCTCCTCGAGTACGGCGAGAAGACCGCCGGCCGCATCATGTCCCCGGAGTTCGTCGCCGTCCACGAGGAGATGAGCGTCGCCCAGGCCCTCGACCACGTGCGGAAGAGTGCCTCGTCGGAGCACGCGTTCTACCTCTACGTGGTGGACGATCACGACCACCTGGTCGGCGTGGTGCCGCTGCGCCGCCTCATCACCGCGGACCCGGCGACCCCCATCCGGCTGATCCGCCACGAGGACGTCGTGAGCGTGACGCCCGAGACCGACCAGGAAGAGGCGGCCCGCCTCGTGGCCAAGTACAACCTGCTGGCGGTCCCCGTGGTGGACGGGGACCGGCGCCTGCTGGGGACCGTCACGGTGGACGACGTCATCGACGTCATCCAGCAGGAAGCCACGGAGGACATCCAGCGCTTCGGCGGCGCGGCCGGCGACGAGACCGTGCTGGACCCCCCGCAGGCCGTGTTCACCAAACGGCTCGTCTGGCGGTTCATCAACCTGGCCACCGCGATTCTGGCGGCCTCGGTCATCGGCCTCTTCGAGGGCTCCATCCGGAGCCTGGCCACGCTCGCCGTCTTCATGCCCATCGTCGCCTCCATGGGGGGGATCGGGACGACGCAGACGGCCACGGTGGTGGTGCGGGGCATCGCGCTCGGCGACATGACGGCGTCCGTGCTGCTGCGCGTCCTCCGGAAGGAGGTCACCCTGGGCCTGACGACGGGCGCCGCCAACGGCGTGGTCATGGCTGTGATCGCGTATATCTGGAAAGGACAGCTCCTCCTGAGCCTGATCCTGGGAGTGGCGCTCATCTTCAACATGGTGGTGGCGGCCGTCGTCGGCACCCTGGTCCCGCTGGCGCTCAAGACCTTCCGGCTGGACCCGGCCATCGCCTCGAGCGTCATCATCACCACGTTCACCGACGTCTTCGGCTTCTTCTCGTTCCTGGGGCTCGCCACGCTGCTCATGAAGTTCCTCTTATAGCTGTCGAGGACACTCCTTTGCGGGCACCGCGTCCGGCCGGAGGCCGCGTGGTCGGGCGAATTTTCCCCTTGGCAGGAATGCGGGTGGTGTGGTACATCTAGCGCGCTGCGGCTTCAGGTTCTGAACGGAGGGCGCACAGTGGTGGATGCGGCGCTGGAGAAGCGGCAGGTCAAGCGCGCCTACGCGCTCTACTCCCCTATCTACGATTTCATCTTCGACAGGATCTTCCATCCCGGCCGCGTCGCCGCGCTGAAGGCTCTGGATATTCAGCCGGATGACCGGATCCTCGAAGTCGGGATCGGGACCGGGCTGAACCTGCCGCTCTACCCCCCGCGCTGCCGGCTCACCGGTATCGACCTGTCGGACAAGATGCTGGAGAAGGCCCAGGAGAAGATCGAAGAGCTGGGCCTCGGCAACGTCACCCTCAAGGTGATGGACGCCTCCGCCATGGATTTCGCCGACAACGAGTTCGACCGAGCGCTGGCGACGTACGTGATCAGCGCGGTGCCCGATCCGCTGGGAGTGCTCCGGGAGATGCGCCGGGTCGTGAAGCCCGGCGGCACGATCGTGATCCTGAACCACTTCCGGAGCCAGTCCCGGCTGGCCGGCACCTTCGAGGACCTGGTCTCCCCGCTCTGCACCCGGCTGGGATGGAAATCCAACCTCCCGATGGAGCCGCTGCTCAAGGACGTCGGGCTCGCCCCCGAGCTTTCGATGAAGGTCAATCTCCTCAACGGCTGGCGACTCTTGAGGTGCGTCAACCGCAAATAGCGGCCCTGCCGGGCCAAATGACGAGCCAGACAAGGCCCGAGGGAGGAGCCCACCGGAGGCGTACGCAGTTGTACGTTGAGGATGGGCGACGACCGAGAACGCAGTAAGGCGAAGTCAGTTGGCCCGGCAGTCGCCTGGCTGCTGCTTGCGTCCCTGCTGGCCCTTCCCGCCCTGTCGGCGGTCCGGACGGTCTGCGCCGCCGCCGCTTTCCTGGTCGAATTTCTCTCCGAGGGCAGGCTCCCGCTCCTCTCAGCGCTCACCCCGAATCCCGCACGAGCGCCCCTGGCTGACCGTCCCGTCCCCATCGATCTCTACCGGCCCCTGACGCTCGGGACCCCGCCCGCGCTCGTGCTCGTGCACGGGCTGGCACCGATGGGAAAAGATGACCCGCGCCTGGCCCAGGCGGCGCGCCTCCTGGCCCGGGCGGGATTCCGCGTAGCGGTGCCGACAATCCCCGGGCTGACCCGCCTCCGCCTCAGGCCCGAGGACGCCGAGCCCGTGGTGGCGGCGATCCGGTCCCTCGCCGGGGAAAGGGGCTCGGGCCGGGTCAGCGTGCTTGGGGTGAGCGTCGGCGCGGGGCCGGCCCTCCTGGCCGCCGCCGATTCTCGCGTCTCAGACCGCGTGGGCGCGGTGCTGAGCCTCGGCGGCTACGCCTCCGCGGTCGAACTGCTGCGCTACTTTCTCACGGGAGCGTACGGATACGGGCGGGTGTCAGGACGGGTTTCACCCCAGCCCGAGGCCGCTCGCCTCTTCCTCCGGGAGAATCTGGATCTCCTGAAGAGCGCCGAGGACCGGCGGGCCCTCGACGCGTGGCTCGCCCGGCCGACCCCAGGGGGGCCAGCCACCCTCTCCCCCGAGGGCTCGGCGGTCCTCGACCTGGTGGAGAACCGTGACCCCGCCCGGGTGGACGCGCTCGTGGGGAACCTTCCGCCGGGGCTGCAAGACCTCCTGGCCCGCCTCTCCCCCGAGCGGGCGGTGCCGCGGCTTGGAGCCCGGCTCCTCCTGGTCCACGGCCGGGGGGACCCCGCGGTCCCGTTCACGGAGAGCCTGAGGCTGGCCGCGGCCGCCACCGGAAAACCAGGAACGCGGCTCGCCATCGTCGGCGTGCTGGCGCATGTGGAGGCGGGGGAGGGACAGCCCGGGTGGGGCGAAGCGCTCTGGGAGCTCTGGCGCCTCTGGTCGCTCTTCCTGAACTTCCTCGCTACCTCGTGAGGCCCATGAGGTCCATGGCCTCGCGCACCGGGTCATAGTCCCGGTCCGAGGCCTCGATGAAGCCGTCGATATCGTACACCTGCTTCAGTAACGCCGCGTATTCCGGCTTCTTGATGGCCAGGAGCGCGGCCTTGAGCCGCTCGCGCACCGCCGGATCGAGCCCTGGGCGCGCGCAGATCCCCGCCTCGGGAATGGGCGGCGTCTCGGCGACGTACGTGATCCGTTCCGCCGCGGGATCGCCCTTGAGGTGAATCTGGAGCGCCGTGTCGAAGCTCGCCGCCGCGTCCACGCTGCCGCGCAGAAGTGCGCGCAGCGCAGCCTCGTGAGTGCCCGCGAACAGCGCCTCCTTGAAGAAGCTCTTGGGGTCGCGGTTCGTCACGAGCCCGCGCTTCATCAGCAGCACCATGGGATAGATGTACCCCGAACTCGAGGCGGGATCCACGAAGGCGATCGTCCGGCCGCGAAGGTCCTCGAGCCGCGTCCACCCCTTGGCTTTCAGCACGTAGATCCGCGCGGTGTAGGCCGTCTTGCCCTGCCAGATGTCCCGGACCAGGATCTGGCACCCGGCTTCCCGGCTCGCCAGGACGTACCCCACCGGATGCACGAAGGCGAGGTCCACCCGCCGGCTCCGGAGTGCCTCCACCACGCCGGCATAGTCGGAGGCCACGATGGTCTTGATGGGTGTTCCCGACAGGCGGGTCAGCGTTTTCGCGAACGCGTCACCGGCCTCCTGGAGGGCGGTCGGGTCCCGCGAGGGCGTCAGGACGAGCGTCAGCTGATCGGCGGCCCAGACGGGAAACTGGAAGAGGAGCGCGACGGCGCAGAGGGTGAGGACGAGCGCCCGCCCTACGAACCAGCGCATCAGCCCCGCTGGCGGGTGATGTCGGGCGGCACCTGGTAGAGGTACTCGCGGAGGTAGCGGATCTCCTCGCCCTGGGCGTCCATGTGAACCCGCATGAGATCGCGGATCGAGATCATGGAGAGGATGCGCCCCTCGCTCACCACGAGCAGGTGGCGGATGTTGGCCTGGTCCATCTTGCGCATCGCCGACTGGTAGTCCTCGTCGGCGTCGGTCACGACGAGCTCGGTCGTCATGACGTCCCCGACGGGCGTCCGCGCCGGATCGAGGCCGCGGTCCACCACGCGCCGCACCACGTCGCGCTCGGAAAAAACGCCGACGAGCTTGTCGCCCTCGAGCACGCTTACGATCCCGACATTGTGGGCCGCCATCGCCCGCACCGCGTCGGACACCGTGGCCGCGCGCTGGACGGTAAAGAGGAAGCCGTAGCGCATGATGTCACGAATCTTCTTCATGGCCGTCCCTCCTTCACATCACGACGACGCCAGGCCCGGGAGCGCGCCGGCATCGCCGCGGCGGAGCCCCCAGCCGGCCAGCTTGGCCGTCAGCGTGTTGCGGTGCAGGCCGAGGAGGCGCGCCGCGTGGCTCTGGTTCCAGTCCACGCGGTCCAGCACGCGCAGGATGAACTGCCGCTCGAAGCGCTCCCGCGCCTCCCTGAGCGACAGCCCCGGCTCGGGGCTCCCCGGCCCCGCGTCGGGCAGCGCCAGGTCCAGCGGCAGGTCCGACAGACGGATCACGGGCCCCCGGACCAGGGCCACCGAGCGTTCGATGATGTTCTCCAGCTCGCGGACGTTGCCGGGCCAGTCGTACTCGAGGAGCACCGGCAGCACGCCCGGCGAGATCCCCCGGATGGCTTTCCCGAACTCGCGGTTGTACTTCTTGATGAAGTGCGTGACGAGCGCCGGGATGTCCTCCCGCCGCTCGCGGAGCGGCGGCACGGCGAGGGGAACGACGTTGAGCCGGTAGTAGAGGTCCTCCCGGAAGGCGCGGTCCTTCACCGCCTGCTTGAGGTTCACGTTCGTCGCGGCGATGATCCTCACGTCCACCTTGATGGTCCGCGTCCCGCCGATGCGCTCGATCTCCCGCTCCTGCAGGACGCGCAGCAGCTTCGCCTGAAGATCCACCCGGAGGGTTCCCACCTCGTCCAGGAAGAGCGTCCCGCCGTGGGCCATCTCGAACTTTCCCGGCTTCTTCTGGTACGCCCCAGTGAAGGCCCCTTTTTCGTGGCCGAAGAGCTCGGACTCCAGGAGCGGCTCGGGGATCGCGGCGAGGTTGACGGCGGCGAACGCCCGCTCGCGCCGGGGGCCCTGGCGGTGGATGGCGCGGGCGATGAGCTCCTTGCCGGTCCCGCTCTCCCCCGTGATCAGCACGGTGGCGGTCGTCTCGGCGAGCCGGGCGATCTGCTCGTAGATCCGCACCATCACGGGGTGACGCCCGACGATCTCGTCGAAGCCGTGGGCGCTGGCCAGCTCCGAGCGGAGGTAGAGCACTTCCTGCTGGAGCGCGCGTTTCTCGAGGGCGCGGCGGACGAGGGCCTGCATCTCGTCCACGTCGAAGGGCTTGACGACGTAGTCGTAGGCCCCCCCCTGCATCGCGACCACCGCCGTGCGCACGTCGTTCACGGCGGTGACCATGATCACCTCCATCGGGTCCTCGAGTCCCTTGATCCGCTCCAGGATGTCGATGCCGGTCTCGCCGGGCAGGCGGACGTCCAGCAGGACGAGGTCCACGTCGTGGGACTGGAGCTGCGCGAGCGCCGAGGGGCTGTCGGTCGCCTCGAGGATGTTGCAGTCGTCCTGGAGGACCTGGCGGATCGCCTCCCGCACCCCGAGCTCGTCGTCCACCGTCAGGACGACGGGGCGCTGGGCCTTCGCCGTTTCGAGCACCACGGCCGCGCCCCGGGCTACTTCGGCTCGGGCCCCTTCAGGACGATGTACTCGTTCCGGCCGCCCCCGCGCTGGAGGTAGACGGGCACGCCCTCCCCCGGCTTCACCTGGGCGAGGGCCTGCTGGAAGGCCTCGACGCTCTTGACGGGCCGGCGGTCCACCTCCAGGATCGCGTCCCCCGGCCGGATCCCGGCCCGCTCGCCGGGGCTCCCGGGCGCCACGTCCATGACGACCACGCCTTCGCGCGCGGTCAGGTCGTAGCGCTGGGCCAGCTCGGCAGTCAGCGCCGCCACCCGGAGCCCCCACCCGTCGCGCGCGGGCGCCGCGGCGACCAGCGTCTCTTCGCCGGGCATCTCGCCCAGCTTGACGGTGAGCCGATCCTGCTTCTTGTCCCGGAGGATCGTCAGCGGGATGGGCTGCCCCGGCGGCGTAGCGGCGACGCGGCGCTGGAGCTCCGGCACCTCGGGCGTGACCCGGCCGCCGAACTCGACGATGATGTCACCCGCGCGCAACCCCGCGGCCTCGGCCGGACTGTCCTTCATGACGTCGGCGACCAGCACGCCGGTCCGGGGCGCGACCCCGAAGCCGGCGGCCAGCTCGTCGCTCAGGTCCTGGATCACGATCCCGAGCCAGCCGCGGACCACCCGCCCCCCCTTGATGAGCTGGGCCATGACATCCTTGGCCATGTTGACGGGAATGGAGAACCCGATCCCCTGCCCGGTCGCGACGATGGCCGTGTTAATGCCGATCACCTTCCCGTCGAGGTTCAGAAGCGGCCCGCCGGAGTTGCCCGGGTTGATGGAGGCGTCGGTCTGGATGAAGTTCTCGAACTGGGAGACCCCGAGCCTCATCCGGCCCGTGGCCGAGATGATCCCGAGGGTCACCGTGCGGTCAAGGCCGAAGGGATTGCCGATCGCGATGGCCCACTGGCCGATCTTGAGGCGATCGGAGTCGCCGAGCGCCGCCACCGGGAGCGGGTTGGGCGCCTCGATCTTCAGCACCGCGAGATCGGTCTTGGGGTCCCGCCCCACGAGCTTGGCCGCGAACTTCCGCTGGTCGGAGAGCCGCACCTCGATGGTGGCCGCGTTCTCGATGACGTGGTTGTTGGTGAGGATGTAACCCGCGGCGTCCACGATGACGCCGGACCCCGAGGAGCGGGCGTGCTCGCGCGGCGGCCGTCCCCGGAAGAAGCGCTCGAAGAATTCGGGCCCGAAGAACTCGCGGAAGCGCTCTTCCGTCTGGGGCTCCTCAGACGTCGCCTCCTTCGTGGGGGTGGTGCTGACGTTGACCACCGCGGGCATGACGTGCTCCACCACGGAGACGAACGCCTCCTCCATCGCCCGGAGCGGGGCCTTCGGATCCGAGGCTTGCTGGGCTCCGGCGTCGTGGGGCGGCGCCGCGAGGAGGAGCGCCGCCAGGAGAAGGACCGACCAGCGGGTGAGCACGGCCCCCATCTTACTCCGCGCGCGCGCCCCCGCCAAGGGGGATCGCCCTCACTTCGAGGATCCGGCGGGTGGCGGGGGTGACGGGAGCGACGGCGCCGCGGCGGATGCCCACCACCCAGGCGAGTTCGGTACCGGCCAGGAGGAGGGGTAGGCGGTCGCGCCGCCAGCGCGGGATCTTGGCGTCGATCAGGAACGCCTTGAGCCGCTTGCTCCCCGGGGCGCCGAAGGGATGGAACCGATCCCCCGCGCGACGGCCCCTCACGCCGAGCATGCCCGGAAGCGCGGCCCGGTCGAAGACGGCGGCCCACGGGTCTGAGGGAGGTGTATACGAATCTGGACAGTCGAACTCGCGCGCCTCGAGCCTCAGCCCGGCCCCGGGGAGCGCCAGGGATCCCGGCACAGGCAGAGCCGCCTCCGGAAGGGGCTCGGCGGTTCCACGGGAGAGCCGCAGGTGATCCCCGCTCACCTCGAGCCACACGCGCCCCACTCTGACCGGTGCGGGAGAGCCTGGCCCGGTCAGCCGCGCGAGGGCGCGCTGGGCCCACGCGCGGAGCGGCCGGCCCTCGTCGAGGCGGTGCAGCGCCCGGCGCAGGACCTCCTCGGCGATGCCCGCGGGAAGCGACCCGAGCGCGGCGCGCGAGAGGACAAGCCCTCCGTCTTCCACCCGGGCGAGGCGATCCAGTTCGTGCGCCGCCAGGCGCTCGACATCCTCCACGAGCCCGCGCGCCAGCGCTGCCGCCCGACAGAGAGCCTCACTAATCCGGGGATTGTAACTGGCGGCCAGAAAGGGCAGCAGATCGTGGCGGATCCGGTTTCGAAGGAACTTGGGATCGCGGTTCGAGGGGTCCTCGACCCACGCCAGCCCGGCGCCCTCGAGCTCGGCCTCGATCTCCCGCCGGCGGATCTCGATGAGGGGACGGATGAAGCAGCTACGCACGGGCGGAATTCCAGCCAAACCACGCGGACCCGCTCCCTCAAGGAGGCGCATGAGCACCGTCTCGGCCTGGTCGTCCGCGGTGTGGCCGAGGGCGACTCGGGAAGCGCCGAGCGCGCGGGCCTGTTTTGCGAACGCGGCGTAGCGCTGCCTCCGGGCCTGCGCCTCCAGGGACTCGCCCGGTTCCGCACCCACGTGGACGCGCTCGACCATCACGGGGACGCCCCATCGCAGTCCCAGGCTTTCCACGAACGCCGCCTCCGAGTCGGCCTCGGCGCGAAGGGCGTGGTTGACATGCAGAACGTGGAGGGTCAGGCCGAGGCGCGTCCGGAGGGCCAGGAGCGCGTGGAGGAGCGCGACCGAGTCGGCGCCGCCCGACACGCCCACCAAGACGGTTTCGCCGCCCGCGAGCATCCCGTGGCGGCGAATCGTCCGGAGAACCTTCTCGACGAACTCAGTGCCGGTGGTCACATTCGGACTGGAGCCCGACCCACACCTCCCCGTCCTCGAAGTACTCCTTCTTCCAGACGGGGACGGTCTCCTTCAGGCGGTCGATGGCGAAGCGGCAGGCCTCGAAGGCCTCGGCCCGGTGGGCCGCCGACACGGCGATGATGACGCTGGCCTCCCCGATCTCGAGCCGCCCGACCCGGTGCGCCATCGCGACCGCTTTCACGCCCGGCCAGCGGGCGTGAACCATCCGGCCGATCTCGCGCATCTTGGCTTCCGCCATGGGCGCGTGGGCCTCGTACTCGAGGAACTTCACCCGGCGGCCACCGGTCTCGTTCCTCACGACGCCGGAAAAGACCACCACGCCTCCGGCCTCAGGATGAACCACGGCCGCGGTCACCGCGGCCTCAGAAAGCGGCTCCTCCGTCATCCGGTAGAGGTCCGCGCCGTCCGACCCGCCGCTGACGGGCGGGAACAGGCAGACCTCGTCGCCGGCGCGGAGCGGGTGCTCGGGGGCCACGTAGTCCTGGCCCACCGCGAAGAGGGTGTGGGGACGGTACGGCAGGAGCGCGGGGTAGCGCTCCGCCACGGCGGCCCACGCCGCCTCGACGGTGCCGCCCTCGGGGAGCTCCAGCTCGACGCGGTCCCGCCCGGCCGCCTCACGGTAGCGGGCGAAGAGCCGCACCTGTACCTTCATCGCCGGACCGCGCCGATTAGAATTGGTGGGACTGGCCGCATCCGCAGGAGGACTTCACGTTCGGATTCTTGATCGCGAAGCCGGCGCCCATCATGCTGTTGTCGACGAAGTCGATCTCGCTGCCGGCCAGGTA
>Ga0209521_10003876_pt1 | contig 12024 bp, 9 predicted proteins | sample Rifsed19ft4_FD_184016 | JGI IMG/M metagenome (GOLD analysis project Ga0209521, IMG submission 184016) | Soil microbial communities from Rifle, Colorado, USA - sediment 19ft 4 (version 2) | ecosystem: Environmental > Terrestrial > Deep subsurface > Rock core/Sediment | place: Rifle, Colorado... | reverse complement strand
ACCCTCCGCTCCCGACCGTGGACGTCGGAACCTCCCTCGACGAGGCCTTCGCGATCCTCTCCGCCGGGGCGCCGGCCCTCGTGGCGATCGCCGCGGGCGCGCCCGTCGGCGTGGTCACCCGCCTCGACCTGCTCGAGCACCTCCTCCACCGGCGGGGGTAGCGTGCGGCGCCTGCACTAGGCGAAGCGCGCCGGGTCGAGCTCCGCCGGGATCGCCACTGGGCGGCCAAGGATCAGCTCGGCGACGAGACGGGCCGTCGCGGGCCCCGTCGAGATGCCCCACGGCCCGTGGCCCGCGGCGATGAAGACGTTCTCCTCATCGGGCAGGCGCCCGACGAGCGGCCGACCATCGACTGACTGCGGACGCGCGCAGGCGCGCACCTCGTCGACCTGGGCGGCGCGGAGGCCTGGGACGAAGCGGTCGGCGCGGTGCATGAGGAGCCGGCCCACGGAGTCCGGGTCCGGCTCCTCGGGCAGGAAGGTCGAGCCGACGACGCTGACGCCCGCGGCAGTCACCAGGCTGAAGGTCGACTCGAAGTGTGCTTCCGGGTCAGCACCACGCTCGGCGGAGTCGAGTCGATTGACCGATGTCACCCCGACCTGCTCGAGGACGTGGACCGGCGGTCGTGCCAGCCGCGTGGCGACCGTCACCCCCCAGGTGCGCACGATCGGCCGCCATCGGCCGGTCGGGTCGGCGATGTCCGGGCTCCATGGGCCGGCCGCGACGAGGACCGAGCCGGCCGAGACCCGCCGCCCGTCGGCGGTCCGAACCGCGACGGGCCGTGCACTGCCTCCGCGGTCAAGGCTGACGGCCGCGTCGATCTCGAGCTGCGCGCCCTCCCGACGCGCCAGCCGGGAGAACGCCCGGACCGCGCCGGCGGGCGGGATGGGGAAGCCGGTCTGGAGTCGGACGCCCGCCAGATCGGGCGCCAGCATCGGCTCGAGATGCATCAGCTCGGCGGCGTCGAACGGTTCAGGATCGAGTTCCGGGGCGCTCGTCCGGATGACCGCCTGCTCGGCCTCGAGAAGAGCGCGGTCGCTTTCGGGCGCCAGGAGGAGCAGGCCCGCCGGCGCAGTCGGAAAGGCGAACCAGTCCGGTGCCTCCTCCGCCAGACGGCGGTAACGCTCGAGCGTCGCGCGGTGGAGCGGGGCGAGCACCTGATCGAAGGGGTGCTGGACGGAGCCGGAGTTGCGCCCGGACGCGCCCGCGCCGATGGCCGTCGCCTCGAACAAGGCGACCGACGCTCCTCCACGAGTGAGCTCGAGGGCGGCGGCCGTTCCGATGATGCCGCCGCCGATGACCGCGACATCGACGGGCCGCCCTTCGCTCACTGTCATTCAGCTGGTCACCGGCGCTCGCCTCGCTCCGTACCCACCGGATGGGTACCGCGACGAGGATCCACCCCATGAGACCCCCGACCCATCCCTTTCGGCCCGGCGTTCAGGCGGGCAGCCAGGGCAGGTGGACGGGTAGGACGATGTTGAGGAACAGCCCGAGGACGAGGAGCGCGCCCGCGCGCCGCGTGTGGATGAACGAGGCGCCCACGAACCAGAGCGGCCAGCCGACGTAGCTGCCCGGTGGGCTGTCAGGCTTCGGCTTCGCGTAGGTGCGCAACACGCTCGCCAGCCGCGGGATCCCGAACCCGACCAGCGCGACCCACGGCCCGATCCAGCCGACCGCGGCCGCGCCCAGGACGATCGGGTAGAACGCGATCATCAGGGCGGCGTTGAGGAGCCGGGCGTTGCGCTCTCCGAGGATCACGGGAAGCGTGCGGATGCCCATCGGCGCATCGGCCGCGATCTTGTCGATGTGCTTGCCCATGAGCACCGTGGTCACGAGGATGGCGTACGGCAACGACGCGACCCACACCCACTCGGGGAGCGTCCCGGTCGCCACGAAGTAGGTGCCGCCGATCATGAGCGGCCCCCACACGAGGAACACGCCCGGCTCGCCCAGGCCGTGTCGCTTCAGGCTGATCGGTGGCGCGACGTAGAAGACCGAGATGAACAGGCCGGCCAAGGCGAAGACCGCCACCGGCCAGCCGCGTGCGATGACCAGGAAGGCCATGATCCCGAGGTCGATCCCGTTGAGGAGCAGGATCGCGGTGCGCAACTGCGCCCGTGTGACCATTCCAGAGAGGATCGGATGGGGCGCGTACTGCGCCCGCACGTAGCCCGCCGTGTCGATCCCCACCTCGAGGTCGAAGTAGTCGTTGATGATGTTGTTCGCCGCGTGGGCGATGACGATGCCCAGGACGGCCAGGGCGAGGTAGCCATAATGGACCGACCCGGGCGCGGACTGGATGGCCAGCATCGCCCCGATGAGCCCCGAGGTGAGGGTCATGGAGAAGACGGCCGCGCGCGTGATGATCAGCCACTTCGAAACGGCGTCCATCGGCTTGTCGGCCGACAGGTTCGCCGTGTCGATGACTTCCTTCCACGCGCTCAGTCGGGCGAACACGGATCCCTCCGATGAACGAAGATAGCGGCGATCGTAGCCCAAGCTCCGAGGGGGCCGGGGCGGCCGGAGATGTCGTGGCCGTAGACCGCCCCGATTTCGCCGGACGCTACGGCCCCCGACCGGACTGGCATCCCGACACGCTCGCCGTCCATGCCGGCCAGGAGCCCGACGAGGCGACGGGCGCGGTGGCTCCCCCGATCCACCTGGCCGCGACGTTTGCCCAGGAAGCGGTCGGGCGGCCCCGTGACGGCTGGGAATATGCCCGCACCGGCAACCCGACGCGCGCCCGCCTCGAGCGGGCGATCGCCGCCCTGGACGGGGCGCAGTTCGGGCTTGCGTTCGCGAGCGGCTCGGCGGCGACCTCAACCGTCGCGGCTCTCGCCGGCCCCGGCGAGGAGCTCATCGTCAGCGACGACGTGTACGGCGGCACCTACCGGTACTTCGAGCATGTCCTGCGGGAGTCGGGGATCGTCGCGCGATACGCGGACCTGAGCAAGTTCCCGGCCGAGACACTGCGCTCGCTCCTTTCCGAGCGCACCCGCATCGTGTGGGTCGAGACGCCATCGAACCCGCGGCTCAAGCTGATCGACATCGCCGAGGTGGCCGGCGTGCTCCACGGGCGGTCGGGCGCCCGCGGCGAGGGGCCTATCCTGGTCGTCGACAACACGTTCGCGACGCCCCACCTTCAGCGGCCGCTCGAGCACGGTGCGGACATCGCGCTGTACAGCGCCACGAAATACCTGGGCGGGCACTCCGATGCGGTCGTCGGGCTGCTGGCCACGTCCCGCCCGGACCTGCATGAGCGCCTGCGCTTCCTCCAGAACGCCGCGGGCGCCGTCCCCGGGCCGTTCGACTGCTACCTCGTGCTCCGTGGCCTGCGCACTCTTGCACTGCGCATGGAGCGCCACGGTGACAACGCCGGGCGGGTGGCCCAGGCGCTCGCCTCACGGGCCGACGTGGCGCGCGTCCACTACCCGGGTTTGCGGGAGGGCCCGCACACCCACCCCCAGGCGGCCCTGGCAGCACGGCAGATGCGGGGCGCCGGAGGGATGGTCGGTTTCGAGCCCACGGCTGCGGGCGGGCGATCCGCCGCGGAGCGCGCACGCCGCTTCTGCGAGAGGACCCGCATCTTCGTCCTCGGGGAGTCGCTCGGCGGGGTGGAGTCGCTCGTGGAGCTTCCGGCAGCCATGACCCATGCTTCCGTCGCGGGCTCGCCCCTGGAGGCGCCCGCGGCCCTCGTCCGACTCTCGGTCGGGATCGAGCACCCGGACGACCTCGTGGCAGACGTCGCGCAGGCCCTCGACGCGGCGTAGCCGCAGCACCATCCCGATGCCGGGCGAGAAGCAGCCGATCCGCGAGGTCGAGGGGCGCTGGTTCCTGCGCATCCCCATCCGGACGCACGTCGTGACCGAGGCGGACGACATCGTTGACGTCGCGCGGCGCTACGCAGGCCCGCTGCTCCAGCCCGGGGATCTCCTCTTCGTCGGGGAGAAGGCGGTGGCCATCACCCAGGGCCGCGCGATCCCGATCTCGACCATGCACCCGGGGTTGCTTGCGCGGTTCCTCTGGCGCTTCGTGCGACCGACCAGCTACGGGGTGGGCCTGCGCGACCCGTACAGCATGCAGGCGGCGATCGACGAGGTCGGGGCGCCGCGCATCCTCCTCGCCGCGTTGGTCGGCGGACTCACCCGTGCGCTCGGGAGACGAGGGGACTTCTACCGCGTCGCCGGGGTCCAGGCGGCCACCATCGACGCGCCCGGAACGGCCGGCATCGACGAGTTCAAGGACCGCGTGATCAAGGGCCCGCAGGATCCGACCGGCGTGGCCGACCGGCTGCGCGGGATGCTCGGTTGCGAGGCCGCGATCGTCGACTGCAACGACATCGACAGTGCCGTCCTCGGACACTCCCCCGGGGTCGACCCGCGCGTCCTTCGCCTGGCCCTCCTCGACAACCCGCTGGGGCAGGGTGACGAACAGACCCCGCTCGGGATCCTGCGGGAAGTCTTCCCGGCCGCGGCCCCGGATCGGGGTCCGGATCAGGACATTCGGCCCGTGACGGTGGCGCCGGAGCGGCCCGTATGATTGCGCCTCTTTCGACGCGAGGAGCGAATCGTTGACCACGCTCGAACACCGTCGCCCCGTCCCGCGCGCGGCATCATCGGCGACCGGCGCCGCCCTCGCGCTCGAGACGAACGGCCTCTCGGTCGTGGGCGAAGCGATCGTCGACCTCTCCGTGCCGGCGCTCTACGAGGAGGTCATCCGCAACGGGGAGGGGCTGATCGCGGCCGAGGGCCCGCTCATCACCCGGACCGGCCGGCACACCGGCCGCTCGCCCGAGGACAAGGTCGTCGTCGAAGAGCCGTCCACCCAGGACGACATCTGGTGGGGGGCCGTCAACCGGCCGCTGAGCGAGGAGCGTTTCGCCGGCCTCGAGGCCCGCCTGCTGGAGCACCTGCGCGGCAAGCAGGTCTACGTGCGCCACGGCTATGTCGGCGCAGATCCGAGATATCGCCGCTCGATCCGCATCGTGACCGAGTACGCCTGGCACAGCCTCTTCGCCCGCCATCTGTTCATCCGGCCGACGCCCGAGCAGCTCGAGAGCTTCGAGCCGGACTTCACCGTCTACGACATCCCCAGCTTCCATGCTCAGCCGGAGGTCGACGGGACGCACTCGGAGACCGTGATCGCACTCCATCTGGGGAGGCGTCTGCTCCTCATCGGCGGCACGGCGTACGCGGGCGAGATGAAGAAGAGCATCTTCACGGTCATGAACTACCTGCTCCCCGGGCGCGGCGTTCTCCCGATGCACTGCGCCACCAGCGTGGGGCCGGGCGGCGACGTGGCCCTCTTCTTCGGTCTGTCGGGGACGGGCAAGACGAGCCTCTCGACCGACTCGAACCGCACGCTCGTGGGCGACGACGAGCACGGCTGGTCCGATGACGGCGTGTTCAACTTCGAGGGCGGCTGTTACGCCAAGCTCATCCGCCTCTCGCCCACCGCCGAGCCCGAGATCTATCGCGCGTCGCGTCGCCTGGGGGCCATCGCCGAGAACGTGGTGTACGACCCGAGGACTCGACAGATGGACTTTGACTCGGCCGCGGTGACCGAGAACACGCGGGGGGCCTACCCGTTGGACTTCCTGGGCAACGCCTCACCGACCGGAGTGGCGGGCCACCCGAGGAACGTGATCTTCCTGACCGCCGACGCGTTCGGGATCCTGCCGCCGGTCGCCCGGCTGACGACCGAGCAAGCTCTCTACCACTTCCTGAGCGGTTACACGGCCAAGGTGGCGGGCACGGAGGTCGGGGTCAAGGAGCCGAAGGCGACCTTCTCGGCCTGCTTCGGGGCGCCGTTCATCCCGCGCCACCCGGCCGTCTACGCCGAGATGCTCGGGCAGCGGCTCGAGAAGGGCGGAGCGCAGGTCTGGAAAGTGAACACGGGCTGGACCGGCGGGCCGTTTGGGACGGGTCATCGCATCGCCATCGAGGACTCGCGGGCCATCATCGACGCCATCCTCGGCGGCGCCCTGGACGGGGTGGAACACTCTGCCGATCCGAACTTCGGGGTGGCTGTCCCGATGCGAGTGCCCGGGGTGGCCGACGGGTTGCTCGACCCGCGGTCGACCTGGCCCGACCCGGACGCGTACGACCGTCAGGCCGCGATTCTGACCGGCATGTTCCGCGAGAACTTCGAGAAGCTCGCCGGCGAGGCGCCCGCGCGCGCCCGCCTCGGAGGCCCGCCCGGGCGCTGACGAACGGACTGCCCGACCCTTGCCCGATCGGTGGCCTGGAGCGCGAACACCGGGCGCGGCCGGATCCGCCGGCCGAAGCACCGTCGCCGGGCGTCGTTCCCAGCGTGGCATCGGCGCTCCGGCTCGCACGGACTGCAAATGAGGATGCTCGGCCGCGACAGCGTACCGATCCCTGCCAGTGAAGCGGCCGAAGCGCACCCGTTCGAGGCGACCTTCGGCCCGCGCCGGCCGCCGACCGGTCAGGACTAGGATTCGGGGCAAACGACCCCAGGCCAGCACGCGCTCCTGATCGAGCGCGCCCAGCCTCACCCACGTCAAGGAGGTCTCACGTGCCCCGTCGAAAGGTCAGCGTCATCGGTGCCGGCAACGTCGGCGCCACGACCGCCCAGCGCATCGCGGAGGCCGGCCTCGCCGACGTGGTGCTTGTCGACATCATCGAGGGGCTGCCCCAGGGCAAGGGCCTCGATCTGGCCGAGGCGGCACCGGTCGTCGGCCACGATGCCCGGATCGTGGGGAGCAACGGCTACGAGGAAACGGCCAACTCGGACATCGTCGTCGTTACCTCCGGGCTCGCCCGTCAGCCGGGCATGAGCCGCGACGATCTGCTCGCCAAGAACGCCGGCATCGTGCGCTCCGTGGTCCGGGACGCGGCGCGCCGCTCGCCCGACGCGGTCCTCATCGTGGTCACCAACCCGCTGGATGCGATGTGCCATGTGGCCAAAGACGCGAGCGGCTTCCCGCGCGAGCGGGTCATCGGCATGGCCGGCATCCTCGACAGCGCCCGGTTCCGCACGTTCATCGCCTGGGAGCTCGGCGTCTCAGTGGAGGACACCCACGCCTTCGTCCTCGGCGGGCACGGCGATACGATGGTCCCGCTGCCGCGTTACTCGACCGTGGCGGGCATCCCGATCACGGAGCTCCTCCCCACGGAGCGCATCGAGGCGCTCGTGCAGCGAACCCGCGACGGCGGGGCCGAGATCGTGGCCCTGCTCAAGTCGGGGAGCGCCTACTACGCTCCGGCCGCCGCGGTGGCCGAGATGGTCGACGCGATCCTGCACGACCGTCGGCGCGTCCTGCCGTGTGCGGCGTACCTCGAGGGCGAGTACGGCGTGGACGGGCTGTTCGTGGGGGTGCCGTGCGTCCTGGGGGAGGGCGGACTGCAGCGCGTCCTCGAGATCCGCCTGAGCGACGAGGAAGCGGTGGCGTTCCGGAAGTCGGCCGACGCCGTTCGGGAGTTGGTCGACAAGCTCCAGGCCATGCCTGTCGTCTGAGCCGGTCCGGCCCGCTCGCTCGCCATGTGCGCCCTCACGGCCGGAGTACACTGTCGCGGTTCCTCGGCCCACGCCGAGCCGCTGCTGCCGGATCCGCCTACCTGGGGGTCAGGACTATGAGACGCACGCTAGCGTCGGTGGTCATCGCCGTGTCGGTTCTGACGCTGACCGTGGCCCCCGCCGCCGCGATCACGAAGTACTGGGTCGCCGACTTCGCGCATCCGTTCGTGGGCCTCATCGTCTTCTACGACGAGGAGGGCGAGTTCAGCCATCGCTGCTCGGGCTCGCTCCTCACTCCGACCGTCTTCCTCACGGCCGGCCACTGCACCGACAACGAGGAGGGCGGAGTCATGGCGTCCGCCCGCATCTGGTTCCAGCAGGCGGCCGGCGCGGGTTTCGATCCGGTGACCGAGGCGCCCGATCCGGCGACCGGCTACCCGGACCTCTGCGCGGCGGGGACGTTGAGTCACACGTGCGCGACGTCCGACACGATGTACAACTTCGGCTTCGACAACTTCGCCGGCTTCCCGGAGATCCACGATGTCGGGGTCGTCATCCTCGATCAGGCGATCGAGCTCGCCGAATACGCGAAGCTCGCGTCCCCGGGAACCCTCAACAGCCTCCAGTTCGCGCGCGGCCTGCAGGACACGACGTTCCTGATGAGCGGCTACGGCGTGTCGTACCGCAGCCCCGTCAGCACCGTGTCGTTCCGCAGCCGGCTTATGGCTGAGGGGCAGCTCGTGAACCTGAACAGCATCAACAACGCGGGCTTCAACCTGCAGACCGAGGGCAACGGCCTGAACCAGGGCGGCACCTGCGGGGGGGACTCGGGCGGCCCGGTGTTCTACCCGTCGGACTCCGACACGATCGTGGGGGTCACGTCGTTCGGATTGAACCTCTATTGCCGCGGAGTCGACTTCGCGTACCGGACGGATCGGCAGGTCGTCATCGACTGGATCCTGGGCAGGGCCGGGTCAGGCGCGGACGACATCGTTATCGACGGGGCGTTGTCCGCGGGAGCGGGCTCCTCGACCTCGGCGACCGACGAAACCCAGCAGGGCACGGCGACCGACGAAACCCAGCAGGGCACGGCGACCGGCGACGCGACGACCGGCCCAGGCCAGTCCGGGTCGACCCCTTCAGAGGGCGTGGCCGCAACCCCGGTCGCCGTTCCCGAGGACCCTTCCGCCGGCCACGCTGCAACGCCGCCGGGGACTGGATCCACCTCCTCGGGCTCGCAGGACCCGGCCGGGCCGGACCGCTAGCCTACGCCGGATCCTGCTGCTCGATCGAGGCCTCGCACCTGACGCTGGCTGGAGGCGCTGTTCGCGTCCCTCTCGACGTATCGCGGCCACTTGACGGTCGTCACCTGGGCCAGCCGGGGCGCTGCGACGCGCCGGTAGACTGCCTTCCGTGACACCAGCGGTCGTGGTCCTCGAATTCGATCCCACGCTCGATCTCGGCGGCCGCCTCGTGCGCTGGGAGACGCTGGCCCTCGCGGCGGTCATCGTCGTGGCCCTCGCGCTCGCGGCCTGGCTTGCCGGTCGGTCCGAGCATCCAAGCGATCCGGCGGCCGAACGACGGCTCCGCCGCGATGACCTCCTCTACATGGTCATCGGGGCTCTGCCAGGGGCGGTGGTCGGCGGACGGATCCTGCACGGCCTGGCCTTCTACGATTTCTACTTCAACGTCGACGATCCTGGCGCCCTGCTCGACCCGGAGCGAGGCAGCCTGTCGCTGCTCGGGGCCGTGCTCGGCGGGACTCTCACGGCGGCGTACGTCGGCTGGCTCATCGGCGCGCCCCTTCGTCGCTGGCTGGACGTGGCCATCGTCCCGCTGCTCCTGGCCATCGGCCTCGGCAAGTTCGCCAACGTGCTGGGCGGGGCCGGGCAGGGGGCCATCACGGACATGCAGTGGGCCGTCGCGTTCGCCGGTGGCGGCCCGTGGCGCTCCCTGGGGGCCGATCTGCCGGCCCATCCCTCGCAGGTCTACGAAGGGCTGTGGGCCCTGGCCGGGATCCTCCTCGTCGCGCTCTTCGTGGTGCCGTTCGTGTGGCGCCACATGCCGCAGCGCCTGCGCCAGCGGCCGCTCGGTGATCCCGACGACCCGGCGCGGCAGCGCTACAACCTTGCCGTGGAGGACCTGCCGCCCCCGGGTCGCATGAGCGCGGGGTTCCTCTTCGGGGTGGGCCTCGCCTGGTGGGCCCTGGGTCGGGTGGCGGTCGGGTTCACGTGGCGCGACGAGCCGGTCGTCGCCGGCCTGAACGTGGAGCAGGTCGCCGCGGTGGCCGTTCTCGTCGGCTGCTTCGCGCTCCTCGTGCGCGCCGTGGTGCGGCGCGGCGAGTACGAGATCTGAGGGCGGGTAGGACCACCGGCGGTCCAGTCGTGTTGGCCGCCCGGGCGTACGAGTCGGCCGTCAGTCCTGGAACCAGCGCGTGGTGGTCGTCTTCTTGCGCGTGAAGAACTCGACGCCGTCGTGCCCCGTCACGTGGAGATCCCCGAAGAACGAGCCGCGCTGGCCGCTGAACGGGAAGAACGCGACAGGGGCCGGGACACCGATGTTGATGCCGAGCATGCCGGCGGGCATGTAGCGCCGGAACTGGCGCGCCGCGTGACCCGATGAGGTGTAGATCGAGGCCGCGTTGCCGTACTCGTTGGTCATCGCCGCCAGGCGGATCGCGTCATCGACGTCCCGGGCGTGGAGCACCGAGAGTACGGGCCCGAAGAGCTCGATCCCCGCGGTGGGGGAGTCCGCCTCGATCTCCATGAGCGTCGGGCCGATGAAGTAGCCCTTCTCAGGGACGTCGGTGCGTCCGTCGCGCAGGAGGCGCGCTCCGCGGCCGACCTCCTCCTCGACGTAACCGAGGATCCGGTCGCGCGAATCGGCCCGGATGACCGGCCCCACGTCGACGCCTTCGTCCAGCCCGAAGCCAAGCTTCAGCGAGGCCACGCGATCGATCATGGGGGGCAGGATCGTGTCCTCGGCCTTGCCCACGACGGTCATCACGGAACCCGCCAGGCAGCGCTGGCCGGCGTTCCCGAAGGCCGACTCGGTGATGCTCTCCACGGTCGGCGTGACGACGGCGTCGGGCATCACGATGAGGTGGTTCTTCGCGCCTCCGAGGGCCTGCACGCGCTTGCCGTTGCGGGCCGCCGTCTCGTACACGATGCGCGCCACCTTGGCCGAGCCGACGAAGCTGACGGCATCGACACCGGGGTGGTTGAGGAGCCCCTGCACCGCGTCCTGCGCCCCGAGGACGAGGTTGAAGACGCCCTCCGGAAGGCCGATCTGCTCGAACGTCTCGGCGATGCGGATGGCCGACAAGGGCGTCCGCTCGGAGGGCTTGAGGATGAACGTGTTGCCCGCCGCGATGGCGATGGGGAGGGTCCAGAACGGGACCATGAACGGGAAGTTGAACGGGGTGATCGCAGTGGCCACGCCGACGGGGTAGCGCTCCATCATCGTGTCGATGCCGCGCGACACCTGCGGGACGTTGTACCCGGCGATGAGCGTAGGCATGCCGATAGCGAAGTCGACGACCTCGATGGCCCGCCGGAACTCCCCCGCCGCGTCGCTGTAGATCTTGCCGTTCTCGATGGTGATCTGGCGGATCAGCGCATCGCCCTGGTCGAGGAGGGCGGCCCGGAAGGCGTGGAGGTAGCGGACGCGTTCCGTGACAGGCGTCTCCGCCCACTCCGGGAAGGCATCGCGAGCCGCGCGGACAGCCTGGTCGACGTCGTCGGCACCCGACAGCGGGACGTGGGCGAGGAGCTCTTCGGTGGCAGGATTGGGGACGGGGAGGGTCCGCGGCGGCTCTCCCGGGGCGGCATTGGTCCGCGCGGGGGTCCACTTCCCGCCGATGAAGTTGCGCAGGAGCGGCGCGCTCTGCGTGGCCTCCGTCGGGGGGCGCTCCTCGATCGTCGTCGTCATGTCGTCCTCCGCTTCAGACGGGGGATTCTACGCTCAGCGGCCCCGGGCGCCTCCGGATCGCTGGCGTCGGCGAGTTTTCGGGATCGCTGCACGCCGAGCATCACGGCGCTCGCCGCGTTCGCTCGAATCGACTCGGCTGTTCGCTTCCGCGTCAACGAAGGGCCTACGTTCACGCGCCGCGGCGCCTGCGGCGGTTCCGATCGTCTGGTTTGCTCCAGAGGCCACTCGCCTCATGTAAGCAGCGGCGCAGACAGCTGCAATCGCCGGTTGAGTCGGCGTCAAGCGCCAGGGTGAACACTGCAGCCGATATGGGCCGTTGGAGCGCGAACGAACAGCGGGCGCAGGCCCGTCGCCGCAACCTGGAGCAGCTGAGCACCCTCGGCGGTGAGATTCGTGAGTCCCGGCGGCGCCGCCGTCTCGGGCAGCGCGAGCTCGCGCGGCGGGTCGGACTGAGTCAATCCACGATCAGCCTCCTGGAGCGTGGCTTCGGCGGCGGTCTGACCCTGGATTGCTGGCAGGCGGTCGCCACAGCGGTCGGTAGAACCACCCGCCTGACTCTCACCGCCGATTCGCAGACGGAGCCCGCCGACGCGGGACACCTGGCCATCCAGG
>Ga0209521_10003875_pt1 | contig 12029 bp, 11 predicted proteins | sample Rifsed19ft4_FD_184016 | JGI IMG/M metagenome (GOLD analysis project Ga0209521, IMG submission 184016) | Soil microbial communities from Rifle, Colorado, USA - sediment 19ft 4 (version 2) | ecosystem: Environmental > Terrestrial > Deep subsurface > Rock core/Sediment | place: Rifle, Colorado... | reverse complement strand
GGCGTGCTCATCCAAATCTACAACCGCGACCGCTTCGAGCTTAAGCATCAACTCATGGAACGCATAGGACAATGTATAATGACTTGCCCTACAACCTCAGCGTTCAACGGCTTAGCCACAGCCAAAAGAAAACTCACTGTCGGCAGAAGCTTACGCTACTTCGGCGACGGCTTCCAAAAGAAAACCATGGTCGGTGACCGGAAATGCTGGAAAATCCCAGTCATGGAAGGCAACTTCATAGTCGAAGACGGTTTCGGCGCACAGGAAGCCGTAGCAGGCGGCAACTTCATGATATTCGCTGAAAATCAGGCTTCAGGGCTTAAAGCGGCAGAAGCAGCCGCCGACGCAATACGCGCCTTTGCGCCTGACGTGATAATGCCGTTCCCAGGAGGCGTTTGCAGAGCAGGCAGCAAAGCGGGTTCACTTAAGTATAAGATGAAAGCTTCCACAAATCATCCTTACTGCCCAACCCTGCGCACCGTCGTGTCCGAAACGGTTGTTCCAGAAAACGTAAACAGCGTCTACGAAATCGTCATTAACGGGTTGACTCTTGACGCCGTAAAAAACGCCATGAAACAAGGCGTGACCGCAGCCGCAATGGCACATGGCGTGGTAAAGATTTCAGCAGGCAACTACGGCGGAAAACTCGGTCCATACAAAGCCTTCCTGAAAGAAGCGATAGAAGCCCAATAACCCTTTTTTAAGGAAGCAGCAATTTTTATCTTAACCGCCATAACCTAACTTATGGCATAGAACAAGCCTAAAGTGAAAACGTTGAGCACAAAGAAAAAAACCTCTCTGGAACTATTCAGACTTCGAAAAACACTGAACGCGTTAGCTAGCAAAGAAGGACGCGCCACAGAGCTGATTACGCTTTATGTTCCGCCTGGAAAACAGATAAGCGACGCCTTAAGCATGCTGCGCGACGAGTATGGCACAGCGTCGAACATTAAATCGAACACTACACGCAAAAACGTGCAGGACGCCATCGTAAAAGTGCAACAGCGGCTTAAGCTTTTCAAGGCGCCTCCAGAGAACGGGCTTGTGATATTCTGTGGAGCCATACCGCAGAATGGAGCGGGCAGCGAAAGAATGGAAACCTACGTTATTGAGCCGCCTGAACCCATTAAGATTTACCTGTACCGCTGCGACTCGCGGTTTCACACTGAACACTTGCAGGAACTTCTGAGGGAAAAAGAAACTTATGGCATACTCCTCGTTGACGCGTCAGGCGCCACGATTGCTACGCTTCAAGGCAAAAGAATGGAAATAGTCAGAGAGATGACTTCTGGTGTGGCTGGGAAAACGCGGGCAGGTGGTCAATCAGCCCGAAGATACGAACGGTTAAGAGACATGCAGCTTAACGAGTATTTCACCCGCGTGGGTCAACATGCCAACGACATTTTTTTGCCCATTGAAACGTTGAAAGGCATAATCCTTGCAGGACCTGGACCCACAAAATACGATTTTGAAAAAGGCGACTACTTGAATTACATGCTTAAAAACAAGATAATTGACACAATCGACACGGCTTACGTGGAAGAGCAAGGCGTGAAAGAGGTAGTGGAAAAAGCCCCCGAAATAATGCGGAAAGTCAGGTACATAGAAGAGAAACAGATTATGCAACAGTTCCTGTACGAGGTTGGTCACGACACTGGAATGATAACTTACGGTGAAGCAGAGGTGCGAAGAGCGCTTGAAGCTGGCTCCGTTCGAACACTTTTGATTTCGGAAAAGGTTGATTTTCTACGCGTCACGGTCAAGTGTAGCGCGTGCGGCTACGAGGAAAAACACACACTCAAAAGCCAAAAGCTGACAGAGTTTGAGCAGGGTTTATCTGGAAAACCGTGCCCAAAGTGCCAGGCGCCATCCTTGTCCACAGTAGATAAGCAGGACGTAATCGACGACTTGGCACAGCTGGCGGAACAGGCAAACAGTGACGTGGAGATCATTTCTGCAGAGACAGAAGAAGGACAGATGCTCAAGAACGCGTTTGGCGGAATCGCCGCGATTCTGCGGTTTAAAATGCAGGGTAGCTAATCATAGGCAAATTTTGAGACTTTCAGCTGATTTTGAATAAGAGGTTAATTCCGAAAAACTCTTTAATAGTTCAAGGTCTCAATCGACAGGACGGAAAAGCTTGAACTGAGGACGCAGTGAGAAATGCCAAAAAAGAAAAGTTGGAAGGAAAGACAGAGTGAAAGGCAAAAAAAGCAGCAGGGCTCTCAAAAAGCCTATCAAACGCAGAGGGAAAGAGACGCTAAGAGAAAGCCACGGCATTGGCCGATAGGCAAAATACTTGTTGCAGTTTTCTTAATTGCCATAGTAGTGGGAGTTTACGCATTATGGCAATACAGCACAAAGCCTTTCACCCTAATTTACATTAGGGCTGATGGATCGGTTGATCCTTCCACGGCGTCGATTTTGAATGTAGACAACAGGTACACGTTCACAGCTGATATTTATGGCTCGGTCGTAATTGAGAAGGACAACATTGTCGTTGACGGAGCCAACTACGGTCTTCAAGGACAGGGCGGAACTGGTTCCAAAGGCATAGACCTGAGCGGAAGACGCAACGTGACGATAACAAACCTGAGGTTAGAAGACTTTGGTTACGGTGTCTACCTTTATACAGCATCTGATAATGTTCTGTCTCAAAACTATTTAGTGCGCAATAATTACGGCATTGCGCTTGAGTCTTCTTCGGATAACGCGTTAAGTGGAAACAACATAACAAGCAATCGGTACGGCATAAGCCTCTCATCTTCTTCAGGCAACATCATTCGCCAGAACAGCATGGCAAGTAACCAGTACAGCGTAAGCCTCGCTTATTCCTCAGGTAACGTCATAAGTGAAAACGACATAGCGTACAGTGAAGGAGCAATTGGGCTATCTTATTCGCTGAACAACAACATAACAGAGAACAACGTGGCAAACAACCAGTATAGCATAAGCATTACTTACGAGTCGTCAAGCAACAATATTATTGGCAATAGCATAACAAACAGCGATGGAGCAATTTTGCTTGCTGCATCGAACAACAATAACGTTTCTGGAAACCAGATGAATAACAATCAACAAGGTATCAGGTTAGACGATTCTTCAGAAAACAGCATTTCAGGAAACAACATAGCAAACGGAGATGAAGCAATTACGCTTACTTCTTCATCAGACAACGTTATAACGGAAAACGACGTGACAGGCAACCAGAAGGGCATAAGCCTAACTTCATCTTCAGATAACCGCATATTCCATAACAGCTTTGCCAGCAACACCAACCAAGTCAATTCATTGGATTCACTAAATGCTTGGGATGATGGTTACCCAAGCGGCGGCAACTACTGGAGCGACTACGAAACCAAGTATCCTGAAGCCGAGGAGCTTGACGACTCAGGGATATGGGATACACCCTACGTTATCGACCAGGATAACTCGGATAACTATCCGCTCATGAATCGCTGAGCTATTTAGCACGCAATTGTTCCCATGTTACACGCCTTACTTGGCTCGCTTCTCACGTCTGTATGCCTGAATCTCTTCCAAAATCCCTTTTTCGCTGGGCTTCTTCTTTCCCTTGTTCTGTTCGTCGATTTCTCTGAACAAATCTTTTAGATCTTCGCCTTCTTTGCGCAGAAGGCGTTCCACTTCACTTTTTTCAATGCCCTTCAGTAATAGCAGTTTTTGTCTTGAAGTGGCACCTGAAACTAATTCGACATTTGTGTGGAAGAATTTTGAGAGGGCTTTCAACAGTTCCTTGTTGACTTTGCCCTTGACTGGTTCTTCGGTGCATCGAACAACCACCTCATCCCCTTCGAGGAGCACTTCGAACTTTGCCGATTTGGGTTTCACAAAAACCTCAATGACAGTGCCGTCTTTCGTCTCTTTTAAGTTCATGCCGTTGCGCACTCGGTTTCGCCTTCGAGACCTAAAGCCCAGCTGAACTTGTTTCGCAGGGTTTTGGGATAAAACTTTTCCAAGTCGAAATCCACTTTTCGCGCCCACTCCACGTACGCCGTGGGGTCAATGTAAGACTTGAGCGACGTGCCCAGATTGTACTCTTTCGTGAGCTTTGTTAATTCTATGTCAAGCTTGGCTTTTTCGATTCTTTTGATGAGCGCCTCGGTTTTCTTGCCTTCCGCTTTCTTCTGCTCCAGTTGAGCTTCCATTTCTTGGAGTTTTGTTTCTTTTTTGGCTAAGCGCTCGTCGAAATTAGGCAGAACCTTGCGCTTGTGGTTCGCCACTTCAGCTACCTTCAGGTTTGCTTTTTTTGCCGCGTAGTTCTTCAGGTAAACTGGGGCTTCTTTTGTCACAGGACTCTTGGCTAACTCTTCCTTCACGGTTTTGGTGCATCGCCAAGTGCGGAAAACTTTGGCTGTTAACCCAGGCATTTTTTCACTCAGGAATCTAGAGACTTTCTTGCTGTCTATGCCTTCGAAGAGGTATTCTTTGCTGTGGTCTGCAAAGTAGTTAATGTTATCTATGACGAATTGCGGGGCTTTTACTTCTTTGACCCAGCGAACGCAATCTTTGCCTAAGAAGTCGAAGTGCAGTGTGTCGCCATTTATGGTTATGTGTTCTTTCCTCAGCGTAATGGCGCCTACAGTGTCGGCTTCGTCTGGGTCTTTTTCGTCGCCAACCCTCATGTTAGGCTTGAGGATAAGCCAACTCACCGTGGCGACTTTTCTTTCCGTTTCGTCTTTGGCGTCGAGGTTCATGATTATGTGCTGTTCAATCGCCGCGATGTGCTTGCCAAGTTCCTCAGCTTTCTTAAACTTCTCTTTTTCGCGGTTTTGCTTGATAAACGCCGAGTCGCTGAACCAGACATACTTGATTTTTCCAGTAAGCTTGTCAGCCCACTTGGCAACGTACATCTTGTCAGGTTCCCAAACGGTGTCTTTCCAGTTTCCAGATGGTCGTGGGCTGTCTGGAGAAAGGTTAAGGATTATGTCTTCCTCGCTGGGACCTTCTTTCCATTTGCCGCGTCTAGGATGGTCACCACGACCAGCAAAGAGACACGAGGGTTCAGCGGTCCAGTTGGCTATCTCCAGTTTTTTTCCATCAACTTCCGCGTAACCGTATTTTTCTTTAAGTTCTTGGCGCTTGGCTTTCCGTTCCGCAGCCTGATTTTTCTTCTCGGCTTGGCTCATGTTCAGCTTCTTCTGTTTTTCCGCCTCTAAGTACTGTGAGACTTCTAAAAAATCAATTGACGCGGTATTGTTCTCGGTCTTTTTCAGGAAATCCCCTGATGAGTTCTCCTGTTTTAGCTGCTCCAAGAATTCCTGCATGAAGTTCTTTTCGAAAACATCGTCTGGCGGCGAGAGAGTTGATTGTTTTTTCCGTATCCACGCGATAGCCATCTGCTCGCTTTTCGGCGTCAGCTTTACGCTTTGCCCTTGAATCGTGATGCTGAAACCTTTGTAATCATAAGCTGGAACGTAGATTCCGTTGTGCTTCAGACTTTCCATAACTTGCTTCATTTGTCGCTCCTCTCAGAACGGGTTAGGTCCATCTCCAATGCTCTTTGACTTTTTCGTGTTTAATCGTTGAACTTCGCTTTTCAGTCTTTCCGTCACTTAAAAACTTTAACAAATAATCCCACTGATTAAATCATAGGCAAGGCTCGCAGCCTTTAGAAGACCTTGCGAGTTGCAGTTTCTTGTAAAGCTGCTCCACTATTTTACGTTCAACGTAGCCTTTGTGAGGGCGAAAACCGCCTGAGAAACCACCTGGAATGTGCAGGAGCTCGTGAATCAGAGTTTTCTCTTTTTCTTCCTTGGACATTTTATCGTAAATCTCCGAGATAACTTCGATGGTGTAGGAAGGTGGAAGGTTCAGAACACCTTGCCAGATTTTGCCTATACCATGGATGCGGGCGATTGTGCGCTTCGCCTTGGAGCCTTTGCTTCGCACGCAGAAAACGAACTGGGGCACAACGTGGAAAAGGTCTAGGTCGGAAGCGATTTCGTCTACTTGTTTTTTGATTTCTGGAGCAGCGTAGTATTTTATGGGCATAATAGGTGAAATGGGCTTTTGAAGTTAAAAAGGTTAAAGGCACACAGCGAGACTATAGCCACCTATACATAGATTCAAGTTTAGCGGTTTTTGGCTGTAAAAAGCACCAATACGTGACCTATCCTCTATCGTTTCTGCACTGATTAGCTCTTAGGCTTGGCTTCTAGTTTCGTCTAGTGGCTGGTAAGAGTTATTAACTGAAAACGTGCTTAGCATAGCTATGCCAGACAAAGTTCACTGTGCCCACATTCTTGTCAAGTCTGAGAGCGAAGCTAAAGCCGTGTTGGAGCGGTTAAAGAAGGGCGAGAAGTTCGGTTCTATCGCTAAGTCGGTTTCGCGCTGTCCTTCTGGAAAGCGCGGCGGCGACCTGGGAACGTTCACGCGGGGGAAGATGGTTAAAGAATTTGAGAACGCTGCTTTCGCGCTTCAGAAGGGCGAAGTTTCAGCCGTTGTGAAGACACAGTTTGGGTGTCACATAATAAAACGGTTGGAATAAAGGCACGTTTTCTCTAACCTCCACTCTATGATTTTCGCAACCGCGCTGTTGAGAAGAAATATATATCTTTTACAGATACATTTATATGCGTCGCGCCAAGTTCAATCTCGAAAAGTGAATTGAGTGAAAAACGGAAACTATGGAGGTGAAACGTGAATGGCTAAAGATCCTATTTGTGGAATGAATGTGGACGAAAAAACCGCCAAGTTCAAGTCAGACTACAAAGGCAAAACCTACTACTTCTGCGCCCAATCTTGTAAGGCAACGTTCGACAAAAACCCAGCGAAATATGCCAGCGGCACGTCTGGGCATTCAGGTCACGGCGGTTGTTGCTGTTAAATGGCAGGACTTTTGAGAGAGGCATTGCGCTTCTCTCTACTTATATCCCCGTTTAAACTATTTTCATGAACAATCAAAGGGCTGACGAAATCATGCGTGAACATGAATCCAAAAGTAAAGGATGTAGCAGAATCCATGTGGAGAATAATGGCTTTGTGTTGCTTGATTCCCGTGTTATGTCCACTACCTTAGCATTTGAGGAACTTGCCACCTGTGATATACAAGAAAAAAATGATAGGGAGACTTGAAGAATTTGGATTTTGGCAAGCATATTATTGTGCTAGAGGATGTAACTAAAACGTATCAAATGGGTGAAGTGCAAGTTCACGCCTTAAGAGGAGCAGACCTAATCGTGCAGAGAGGAGATTTTGCGGTAATCCTTGGACCGAGCGGCTCCGGCAAAACGACCCTGCTCAATCTTATCGGGGGAATCGATACGCCAACAACGGGAAACATGATAATAGACGGAGTTAAACTTGCAAACCTCAGTGAAAGAGACTTGACACAATACCGCCGAACAAAAATTGGTTTCGTATTCCAATTTTTCAATCTAATTCCAACACTTACAGCTAAAGAAAACATCGAGTTAGCGGCAGAATTGGTGGAAAACCCAAGAGACACTCTAGAAGTTCTGAAACAAGTAGACTTAGGTAGCAAAGCTGATCGTTTTCCAAGCGAATTAAGCGGCGGCGAACAACAACGCGTATCAATCGCCAGAGCCCTTGTAAAGAATCCGCCAATACTTCTCTGTGACGAACCAACAGGCGAGCTAGACAACGAAACTGGCAAAAGAATTCTCTCTGTACTGCGAAGAATAAACAAGGATGAAGCCAAGACTGTTGTCTTTGTCACGCATAACTCCGCCATCGCCCAAATGGCAGACAAGGTTATCCGTCTAAAAGACGGTGAGATTCATCGAATCGAACATAATGATAATCCTATAGACCCAGAAACGGTTGAATGGTAACAAATGACCATTCTCTACAAGAAACTCGCTCGAGATATAAGAGCATCAAAATGGCAGTTCATAGCAATAGTTATGCTTGCGGTTATAGGCATGATTTTCTTTGTAGGTCTTTATTCTTCATTTCAAAATTTATGGCAATCAATAGAGGCACCTTATGAAGCATTGAACTTCGCCGATTTCACGGTTAAAATCTACGGTGCGCCCTCAAGCATAATCGAGGAAATTAAGCGGATAAATAACATCAAGGCAGTAGAGGGTCGACTGAATATCGAAGTGCCCATTTCCAGGGTAGGCATGGAAAACGAGTTTTTCACAGGACGTGTGATAACTTTGCCTCACGATAGGCGCCCCACGGTCAATGATGTGCAAGTTTTGGAAGGTGGTTATTTCTCATCAAAATCAAGCGATGAGGTAATTGTAGAGAAAGGTTTTGCTGACTATCAAATGCTCAGATTAGAAGATAAACTGCGCTTAGTATCGGGCAACAATCAATTCGAATTTACAATAAAGGGAATAGCCGTAAGCCCTGAGTATTTGTGGCCAGCGAAAAACCTCAAAGACCATATGCCTACTGTGCTGAGAAGCTGGGGTGTAATTTTTCTGCCAGAAGATGAGGGACAGAACATTCTTGGCGTGGATGAACAAATCAATGAAGTTGCAGTAACTGTGGTTAACCAGACCCTGAGAGATGACACGGTTAACGAAGTGAGAAATGTTTTAGAACCTTATAATGTAGCGGAAGTCGTTAAAAGAGAGGATCAGCCCAGTGACAAAATACTTCACCTAATGGTCGGTTCTCTTGACGTTTTAGCACCGGTGCTTTCAGGCTTCTTTTTGGTCGTGGCGGGAATAACTACTTATGTTCTTTTGGCAAGGCTGGTGAGCGCCCAGAACGTGCAGATTGGTACTATGCGTGCATTGGGCTTTGGAAAACGTCCCATACTGGTTTACTATCTGAGCTTTGTACTAGTTGTATGGGCGATTAGCTCTGTTGTGGGTATTGTTCTCGGGCAGGTTGCAACAGTTCTTCTTACTAACCTTTTCGCAACTCGAATTAGTCTTCCAATTGTTCTCGTATATTTCCAGTTGGCGCCTCAGGCGATTGGAGTTTCTTTGGCTTTAGTTTTTCTAACGGTAGCCGCTATACCGCCAGCCTTGTCGGCAGCCAACTTAAAGCCTGCATTAGCCATGCGTCCCAGAGCGCCCAAAGCTGGAAGAGTTGTGAAAATTGATTCTGTTCTTCGCCTCCTTCGAGTGAAGTCGAGCAGGGGAAAGATGTTGCTGCGTAATTTGTTACGCTCTAGGAGACGCTCTGTGTCCACCGTTTTGGGCATTATGCTTGCGACTAGTTTGGTTGTGGCAACTAGCTCTTTTCTAGACTCGTTTGACCACGTGTTCAAAGTGTACGATAATGTGTATGCCTATGACCTGCAGGTTAACTTCATTACTCCTCAATCACTGAGCATCGTTGAAGATGCTAGCCACGTGGCTGGCGTTGTTACAGCGGAGCCTATTGTTGAAATTCCATATCATCTGCGGCGCGATGGAAAAGAGTATTCAGCTATCATAGTCGGATTGAACACTAATGCTGCGCTTTACAGGCTTTACAATGTTACGGGAGAACCTACAAACGTTAACTCCGGAGGAATACTTTTGTCTAGACTGCTTAAAGACAAGCTTGCGGTTCAAGTCGGTGATTCTATTGATTTGCACCTTTTTAATTCAACCAGCGTCGTAGAGGTGGCGGGTTTCGTGAATACGCCGTTTGGCGACATAGCCTTTCTTCCAATAGGAAGAGCGCAGGAGATTACAGGTTTCAACAATACTATCAATGGAGTACTGATCAAAACAGATGGGCAGACTGAAGAAGCGGTTAAGCAGGAAATATTTACGTTTCCAGCGGTTTCCAGAATAACGAGTACGAGTCAACAGAAGCAAGATAACATGGAAATGCTGAAAGTCTTCAATGCTTTCATTTGGGCAATCTTTACTTTTGGAATTCTGATGGCTTTTGCCGTCGTTTTCAATATTAGTTCATTGAATATTCTGGAGCGCAATCGTGAATTAGCCACCATGCGGACTATTGGAATGTCAATGCGGAAAATAACCGTTTTAGTCCTACTTGAAAACGCCTTGTTAGGGTTGATCGGTATAGCAATAGGTTTATTTTTAGGTAATTATCTGGCGAAGTACTTCTTTAGTTTCTTCACCAGCGACCTTTTCGTGGTAGAGGCGGTTACGTACCTCTCAACGTATATCCTTGGAATAGTTGTAATTTTCGTTATCTTGTTAATTTCAAGCATACCCGCATTGAGGTACGTTAGTCGTTTGAACCTAGCCAGAACTGTTAAGGAGCAAGCAACTTAACTTAAAGTGGAACGTTTCGAAGTGTTCATTTTTCGGTTTGGGCTTTTTTCAGGGCTTTGTCTACTTCTTCCCGTATTGTGAAACCGCCAATATGCAGAATCGGCTCTTTAGTTTCTGGGTCCGTGACCATCGTCGCCGTGCACGGGTAACTGTGATGCGCCTTCGCTATAGCGTCGTACAAGACGTCTTTTTTGGTGGAGACGCCTGCAAGTTTCCGCGCTATGTACCATGTGGAGCCGCACGGGGCGCTTCGTCTGACAGCCGCGTACTCGATTACCTCGTCTTTGCCGATTTTTGTGGTGGAAATCTCCAGCAGCGGACGCCCAACTTTCGTCTCTTCAATAAACCTTGCAATGGTGGGCTTGTCCTTTTCGGGTTCAAGCGTGCAGAAAGGCTTCGGAAACGCGCACTCAAGCCCGAATTCTCTGCATTTCTCCGCCAACTGTTTTCTTATGCCCATGGGAACCTCCTGCCAATCCTCTATGGGCGCGATTAACGCTTTGATTCCAGCGTTCTTCAAGTGCTGAGGCAACTCCAGCAGCAGGTCTTTGTGCAGTCCAGACGCCAAGCAGATGTCGGCTGTCGGCAGCTTCTTCGGCATGTACTCTTCTGGGTTGTCGATGAACGCGGGCAGGTCAGCCGTGTCTGGCAGTTGGATGGCTGCGCGGACGTTGCGCACGAAACTGTAAACGTTGTATTTGCAGGATTCGCAGTAGAGCCCGCAGGACTGGCAGAAGCACGGGTCGTTTATCAGGTTCCGTATTACGCGTTCCATGAAGTCTTTGCTGTAGACGAAGACTAACGAGACACTTGCTTTATCGCTTGTTTGGCTCATGATTGGCAGCTCCTAAAACGCGCCGAGAAGCACATGCTCCGCGAACAAATCCTCATTGAACGCTCCCACAAACTCGATTTTCTCGTTGATTATCACCTTCGGGACGCCTATGACCGCGTACTTCTGGGTCAGTTGCGGGAATTCGGTACCGTCTATAACATCCGCTCGCACCATGTCGCTCTCAACAGCCAACATGTGCGCAACCGCCGCAGCAACTGGGCAGTGAGGGCAAGTTAAAGTTACAAAAACCTGAATGTGCACAGGCGCCTTGACCTCTGCGAGAATCGCCTTCGTCTTGTCCGAAAGGTCTGTCCTGCCCCTTGAAACGTTTATGACGGCTTCTATCAAGGTCTGCAGCTCGTACCCGTAAGGTATCCCGTAAATCCTCACGCCGTAATCCTTTTTGCCGATAATCGCCAGTGCGGGAATCTTGTCGATTCCGAATTCTTTGGCTTTGTCGCCGTCAGCCACGAAATCGTAAACTTCAACCGTGATTTTGTCGTTCAAAGCTGCCAGCTCTTGCACCAGTTGCCGCGTGTCCGAGCAGAACCTACACTCGATTTCTTGGGTGAACATCAAGATTTTCACGGGGTTCTCCAGTTTCTCTTTAAACTCGTTTTTTAGCAGTTCCTTCTTGTCGTCAGGTATCAAACTCATGCCTGTTAACCTCCAAAACGCCGCTTGCTAATTTTCAGGGCAAGACGAATCTTGGCTTCATCAAAAATACTGTTTCCTCACATATTATCTTTGTGAGTGCTTTCCAGTATTTTGCCCATTTCCGCAGTGCTCTGGACGAAACCCATATAAGAGGTTGTGAGTATGGAAGTTTTGCTGGTTTTGACGAACAAAGAGTTGTCAAAGCATTAAAGAAAAAGTTGCGCAAAAACAACAAAAGAATAGAATGGTGTGTGAAAAGAAATGGTAAAAGTATCTTTAGCAGAAGGTATAAACTGGGTTGGAGTCGTCGACTGGAACCTAAGGGATTTTCACGGCTACATCACTAGGCGAGGCGC
>Ga0209521_10003874_pt1 | contig 12031 bp, 17 predicted proteins | sample Rifsed19ft4_FD_184016 | JGI IMG/M metagenome (GOLD analysis project Ga0209521, IMG submission 184016) | Soil microbial communities from Rifle, Colorado, USA - sediment 19ft 4 (version 2) | ecosystem: Environmental > Terrestrial > Deep subsurface > Rock core/Sediment | place: Rifle, Colorado... | reverse complement strand
GAAAGCTGGACATGGAAATCATCTTGGTCACGACGTTGATGAATGGCTTCAACGACAAAGAAGTTGGGAAAATCGTCCGTTTCGCGGCTGCCAACTCGGATATTATTCGCGGCTTGATTTTCCAGCCCATAGCTTTTACGGGTCGTGCAACAGATAATCCTTACCAGGATGCATGGAGAGATTGGCGTTTTGCGGAGGAAGTTGAGGTTCAAACTGGCGGTGAAATAGCGGCGAAGGATTTTTTTCCGATGTCTGTGATGACTTCACCGATTAAGATCATGCGGAAGTTCATGAAGAAGCCTTGGCCGCTGTTTTCTTGCAGTCCTCATTGCGGCATAGTGAATTGGATGTATGTTTCAAAGAGTGGCAAGATTATTCCGATTAACCATTTTGTGAGCTTTAAGAAATTCTTCAATAGTATTTTGAAGACTGCACAGAACGTGGAGTCTAAAGGTAAGCTTGGTCTTCTTTCAGCGTTGTTTTTTGCTTCTATGCAATCTTTGAATATGCCTCTTGTCACCAAAGAAGTTGGTATCTTTACATTAGTACGAAGTATTTTGAAGATGCACATTTCCCCAAGTTATCAGTCGCTCGGTCCTTTGCGGAGGCGGATTTTTCTGCTAGGGTGCATGGCTTTTATGGATCAGTATAATTTTGATGTGAACCGTGTCAGACGATGTGTAATTCACTATGTTACACCTGGCTTGAAGGTTATTCCATTTTGCGCGTACAATAATATTCACCGGATAAACACAGAGGAAGAATACTCTCTTAAACGGTAGCTTGCTCTGTTGTTCTCAGCAAGTCTTTACCCACTGTAAAGATCATAGCACAATGCGCTCTCAGTAGAAAATGAAACTTTTTGCGCCTGGCACACATTTTTCATTTGCTTCTTTGCGAATTTTCATAGATTTGTCTTTATGTTTTTGGGATGTGAATGGGTTTGGCGCTTCGTGTGTTGATTTGGAGTTGCAGAGACGCTTTTTTTTAGTTTATCTTTGCGATAATGTCTTATTAGCCGGTTCAGGTGAATTGTGTTGTTGGGGTTTGGGGGAGTTGATGATTGTTTCGATTTCGTTTAGTGGATGAGGGATTGTTTGCCTGGACAGGTTTTGGGGAGTTTTGGGTTTGGGGTTGTTGGAGGGTGAGAGGGTTGCCTAAAGGGAAGCCTTGGAGTGTTGATGAAGAGAGGCGGCTGGGGGAGCTTTTGAAGTTTGGTGTTTCTATTCGAGAGGCTGCGAGGGCAATGGGGAAAACGCTTGAGGGTGTGCAGGTAAAAGTTTTGCGTTTAGGTTTAGAAGTAGAAGGAGGCGTGTTTTCTGTTGCTACTACTTCTCTGCCTGATGTAGGTTTGGATACTGGGAAGGAGCGTCGCAGTCGTTTTTGCCTGGTTTGGTTTCGCCCAGGGAGTTGCCCTCCGTCGACGAGAAGGAGGTTGCTTGAGGAGTTTGTGAAGGCTGGAGTGCCTGCTGTTGAGGTTGTGAAGAGGCTGGGAAAGTCTGTTGTTGGGGTGCATGATAAGATGTTGCATTTTGGGTTAGAAGATGACAAACACGGGGAGGTTGTGTTCATCCATCATCATCTTCTCTGGGTTTGAGCGGCCGAGAGGCTGAGGTGGAGCTGTCTTCTTCTCTTGTTGCTGTGCTTGACTCATGCAATTGAACAAAATTTGGGCAGTCATTCGACATACCATCTCCCAGTGCTGTGTCGAAGTACTATGAGTCTCTCTTGTCGCAACATCGATTTCGCCGACGATTACTGCTTTTCTTGAGTAGGGTTAGTTGCTGTTGGTAACTCAATGATGTGCTTCGTCACCTTGGTAAGCAGCATGCTCAAGCCCAAACCCAAGAACGGTAAAGTCCATACATCCAACTGCATCGCCGAGTCAAAATCACCCACTGAAAAAGCATAACCCAAATAAATCACGTAATGTAGCCCAACCATCGCCAAGGACAAACCAAACCACCAGACTGAATCACCCTTATTCCCAGCAAGAAGATAAGCCCCAACCACTGCAAAAAAAACCGCCAATGTCATCTAAATGAAATAAAAAAATCCCCCGCTCGAGGGGTTTTTTGTTGCTTGACGGAACTTATTGATATGTTAAAGTCGATATGTTCTTTTTTCAAATAAATATAAACTTTTAAACCTCAACGCTATGGACAAACCAAAAGAGCGCAAAAAGCGCGAACCACGAAAACAAATTTTCGTGTCCCAAGCATCGGTTGAATCAATGTTCAACAGCATGACGCCTAACATCAGGTATCGCGTACTCGCGAAATTCCTGGCTGAATTAAAACCAGGAACCAGAAAAAACCTTATCAAAAAGGTTGCCAATGGTGATGCTGTTGTTCCCCTGCCCCGCGGTCGGAAAGCAATTCTGGCAGACATCCCGGTATCTACTCTTCTGCGTGAGATAAAAAGAAGGATGTCACCAAAGAAAAGAAAAAGACGCGCTAAAAACTCTGCATGAGGACAAACGGATTATCTGTCAAAGGTAGTCCGTTTTTTTTATTTATATTATTCTTTTTCTACTATCAGCTTGAAGGAGGCTTTGTGGGATTTGACTTGGACTAGGATGGTGAATTCGCCGTTGGTTTTAATCGGCTTATCTAAGACGATGCAATCTTCGGAGATGTCTATGTGGTAATCCTTCTTCATCTTCTCCACGATCTCTTTCTTGTGGATAGCAGAAAAAAGATGGCCGGCGGCGCTAGTCTTTTCTTTAATGATGAGATCCAGTCCGTTGATTTGCGCCAAATTCCTCAACAGCAATTCATCCTGAACTTGTTTTTCAATTTGGATGACTTTTTTCTGTTCTGTTATCTCCTTGATCTTTTTAGGAGTTGCCAATTCGACTAACTTTCTAGGCATAAGAAAATTGTTAACGTGGCCGTCATTGATTTCCTTGATGTCATATTTCTTTCCGATTTTAGGAATATCTTTTAATAAGATGACTTTCATGTTATTTATAGTGAGCTTGTCGAACTATTTATTTAATATTTCAATAGCCTTATCCAGTTGGGCGTCTTTAGTTTCAACTTTATTCGTGCCCTCTGGCGCGGCGACGGAGGGGCTTTTTTCCGGTACCACCTTAACATCCGGCTCAATCCCTTTTTCTGAGATAGAGACGCCGTTTGGCGTCAGCCATTTAGCCACCGTGATTTTCAGAGATGTTTCCGGCGTGATATCAATCAATTCCTGGACAGATCCTTTGCCATAAGTTTTCTCGCCGACCAATTTGGCAATGCCATGCTCTGATAAAGCGCCGGCCATGATCTCCGAAGCCGAAGCCGAGCCGCCGTCAACCAATATTACAAATTTCAAATTTTTATTAAAAATATTATAACCTTTACTTCGATAAACCAGCTTCTCGGATTTATCGCCAAAATCTTCGGAAACTACAGGCTTGCCTAAAGGCAAAAACCAAGACGTCATATCAACGGCGGCATCCAAATATCCGCCTGGATTACCCCTTAAATCCAAAATTAATTTATGCGCACCTGAATCAATAAATTTACGCAAAACTACCCGAAAGAGATTGGGAGAATTTTCAGAGAAGCTGTAAAGTTTGATGACAAAAATCCCATCCTTACGCAACTCATTATCAATAACAGGGACAGAAATTGTATCGCGGACGACACTTATTTCCTTCGGAGCTCCGTCGTTTTCACGAAAAATTGTCAGCTTAACTTTTGTGCCCACCTCGCCCCTGATAAGCGAAATGGCTTTATCTATGCTTAGATCGGCTGTTAAGGTATCGTCAATTTTTATAATTTTATCGCCAGCTAAAATGCCGGCTTTTTCCGCCGGCGAATCTTTAAGCGGCGAGATAACTGTGAGGACTTTATTTTTAATGCCGACTTCCATCCCTGTTCCACCGAAAGACCCGTTGATTTGATCTCTAAATAATTTAGCTTCTTGGGGTGGGAAAAATACCGTATATGGATCATTAAGCGACGAAGCCAGTCCAGAGATGGCTCCCCACACTTTATCTTGATCGGCGACCTGGCCGTTCGGATATTTTTCATTAATTAAATTCCAGACTTTCCAAAACGGCTCAAAGTCGGCATCAACTGAAGCAGTTTTAGTAATTTCAGGATCTCTTTGGGCACCCACCAAATAAGCTCCTAAGGCGAATGATCCGGCAAGTGCCCCAGTCAACAAGATAACGAAAATTATTTTTTTTGAGCTAAATTTAATCATCTTTCTTTAATGCCTCAATAGTGTAAAGATTCTTAGGATCCCACAACATCCAGGAATTCAGCCCTACATCATATGTCGCCTTGATTTGAGCCAATATCTTTTCTTTATCGTAAGTCGCGCCCAGATCAAAATCCTGAAGCCAAGGGCGCAATTTAAGCGGATTTTCCCCCATGGCCTTCAACCGTTCAACACCCTTTTGCATGGCAATTTTCACGACTTCATATGGATTGGCCGCTGGATTCTTAAAACCACTCCAAGTCGGTGGATAATGAGAAGGATAAACCATTGGACTAACGAAGTCAAAATATGGCGCCGCATTTTCCAGTACTTGACCGATATTAAGATCGTCATAATTACTCGTGGTCATGCCAAAAAGATCGACAGATAAAATAGCGCCGGTCGGCTCTAATTTGTCATGTAAATATTGAAAAAATTCCTTGAGAGCATCGGCCTTGGTCAACCCCTTGCCCCATGAATAAACTACCTGACTCATCGGCCCGTCAGATGGGAAACGAACATAATCATAATTGATCTCATCAAAACCTTGCTCATAAGACACCTTGGAAAGCTCCACGACTGTATCCCAATACGGTTTCGCTCCAACATCTACGAAAGATAATCCTTTATTGTCTTTCCATACACCCCCGCCCTTTGTCTGCACAGCCTGTTCTGGGTGCGCTTTGGTGTAATACGGGTTCTGAAAAACGGTGATTCGACCGATGACATAAATATTCTTGTCGTGCAGTTCACTGATAAAACTTTTCATATCGCTTGCTCCGCAAGCATCGGATACCATATCTTTAAGTATCGGGTTATCTGTGGTGAATGAAATTTTTCCCGTATAATCCCTGATGTCAATGATAACTGAATTTAATTCAGTTGTATCTATTAGCTTGACTAATCTTTCACGAAAGCTTGGCGTGCCAACAACGCACTGAGACATATAAATGCCTTTTACTTGAGCCGGTGTTGCTAAATGAATCACGACAATTTGCGGCTTAGGTATTTCTGCAATCGGAACAATGGGGGCAATCGCGGGTGTCGTCGCCGGTTGCGGTGCCTTAGTCAAGTCATTGCTATAACTGACAGAATTTAAAGATGGTAATCCGAAATAGCCGACTGATACAACCCCAAATAACGATCCTAGGACGATGATTGACTTCAAGTTTAAGTTCTTCATCCTTTTCATGCTCTAGGGGCTTCGTTCCTGTTGTCGGTATAAGTATCAGCTCTATGCTCCTTAACCGAAACAACTCCTTTTTTTTCACGATAAAGCAAATACGCTAAATAAGCGATAAAGAGGCCGGTGATCAGAAATAGAACCTTTTTCCAGGAATTAGGGAAGCCAAGAAACGGCAAAATGGCCGTCCAAAGACCCAATATGAAGATTGTCCTCTGCTTAATCATGGCCCTATTATACCCTATTTGGGCTAAAACAAAAACATGGTTTTTGTTCGCCCGAACGATTTTTAATTCGTTTTAGGGTGAAACAATCACTACAAATTCCCCTCGCATCTTGTCTTTATTTATTTCAAAATATTTGATTATCTCCGCCGGAGTGTCGGACAATATTTGTTCAAAAACCTTGGTCAATTCCCGACCAATAACAATAGTCCTACCGTTGCCTAGGTGTTTTTCCAGCGAAGCTAGAGTTTTCATAAATCGGTGCGGAGATTCATAAAAAATCGATGTTCTTGTGGAATTAGCGATTTCTTTAAACAAAGTCTCTCTTCCCTTCTTGTGTGGTAGAAAGCCTAAAAATATAAATTCTGAAGATGGAATGCCAGAGACCGACAGGGCTGAAATCAAAGCCGATGCTCCGGGAATCGGAATGATTTGAACCTCATTTTTAAAGTGCTCCCTGATCTGCGAGACGATCAAAACTCCGGGGTCAGAGATGCAGGGTGTGCCGGCATCCGAGACCAGCGCCAAATCTTTATCTTCGGCCAGAAGTTTGAAAATAAAATCTTTCTTAGTAGTCTTGCTGTGCGCATGATAGCTGGCCGTCTTTGTATTGATCTCATATTTTTGCAACAATTTTTGCGTTGTCCGAGTATCTTCGCACAAAATCAAATCCACATTTTTGAGCACTAGAATTGCCCGGAAGGTTATATCCTCCAAGTTCCCTATCGGCGTTCCGACCACAAAAAATTTCGCCATAATTACCTCAATCTTATCACATTAAACAAAGCCCTTCTAGAAATGTTGTTTTTTTCAAATGTCTACTATAAACGCACCTATTGAGTTAGTAGACATTTAAAAAAGAATAAATTTGAAAAAGAACTAGAGTAAGTTATAGCACGACCTTTCTAAATTTTTATTTGCGGCTATAACGGCCCATGAGTTCCGCTTGGGCGAGGATGTGGCCTTTCATGGCGGCCAAGAGGGGCTCTTTGGTAGAGCCAGCTGGAAGATCGAGCACCTTATCCAGCGCATAGAGCTTAAAGAAGTATCGGTGCTCGGCGGGAGGGCATGGGCCGCCGTAGGCGGTATTAGGCCTGTCTGCGCTGGCAGGCCAGCTATTTGAGCCTGTAATGGCTCCAGACGGGGTTATTCCCTCTTTGACCTCCTTGGTATCAGGAGCTATATTCCAGACCAGCCAATGGTCCCAAGTCCCTCCGCGCGAAGCGTCAGGATCATCCATGATCAAAACCAAACTTTTGGCGCCGGCCGGCACATCGCTTATGGATAAAGGCGGATTTATGTCTGCCCCGTCACAAGTGTATTGAGGCGGGATTCGATCTGCATTTTTAAAAGCAGTGCTTTCTATTTTCATATTTTTAAAACAAGGCTAGTATCGTCACCCAGGGCAGAGGCATGGCGAGCATTATCAAAGCCGCGCCGATCAGCGCGATGTTCTTATCAAAATTTATTTTTTGCGGCATCTGGAGCGTTGGATCTTTAATATTCCAATAATCATGCATTTTGAAAGTGACCAAGAGAAGAAAAAGAATAATCAAATAAAGAGACCATGTCACATATATGCCGGTGAATATACCCGCGCCGCCTAGAAGAATAAGGAGACCAGTGAAGGCAACTCCAAATTTAGGCATCGGCACCCCTTTGGATCCGGCATAGCTTGCCATCATATTAAGATGTTTGAAATGCTTTATGCCGGCGATGAAAAAATACCCTCCAAAAAGAACCCTGCCTAATATAAATAGTGTTTCCATGTGATTTTACAAAAATACATCGCGTAATGTCAACTAAAACGCGATGCTTTTTTAATTAATAATATTTTTTGCCGATTCTACGCCCTTTTTTACAATCTTTTTTGACCTTACAAGTATAGCTCTCATTGAGAGTATTATCAAGACTACAATAACCAAAAAAACCCAAAAAAAGAATTTGGCAAATCCATAAGGTCCCCCCCATAGATGGAAAAACCCGAGCGCTCCTGCCAGAATGGTCAGCGGAATAATTATAATTACCGCAATCCAAAATGGACTAAGAATAATATCTGTCAGCTGTTCGTGAGCAAACTCATTAATTCCCTTCTCGCCTTCTCCTTTCTTATATGAACGAAATAATTTTAATAATGGAAATATCATATATTTATAAGCCAAGAACAACATTAGCCACGCCGAAATAAATTAGAACGCTCGCTAAATCTCGAATAGTTGTCGCAAACGGGCCGGAAGCGACAGCCGGATCAACGCGAATTTTCAGGAAAAACCAAGGTAGCATCATAGCTATAATGATCGCGGCAATAATTGTTACAAAAAAAGAAAAACCTAAAATCACGCCAAGTGAAGCCGGCGACCACCAAATGAAAGAAACCGCGCTTATTATGACTCCGAGAACCGCAGCTAAAGCGACGCCGACAATTATCTCTCGCTTCATATATTTCTTGAAGCTTAAATTTTGATCTATGGCCAGGCTTCGGATAAAAATCGTCTGGGTCTGCGCGCCGACGGCGTCTGCCATGTAGACTATCGCTGGCACGAAGGCCGCCAAGGTCAAAAGCTCTTTCAAAGTCGATTCAAAAAGTTCGATAGCCAAAGCCGCCATCACTCCGCCAATTAAACCGAAGATAAGCCAAGGCAACCTTTTTTTAAAATATGTTCCATAAGAATAAGAACTAATGAGATCTTTCATTAATCCCTTGGTGCCAGTAAAGCCACCAGCCTTTAGGGCGTCTTCAATATGTTCTTCATGAAGAATGCTCATTATTGCGTCAGAAGGAATAATTCCGAGAAAATATCCATCCTTGTCTACAACGGGTACAGATTTAATATTATGCCTTATTGCTAGCATCGCGGCGCGCTCTTGGTGAGCGTTCGGATGAATAGTGACAATATTTCTTTTCATAAAGTCCTTGACCGGCCTATCCTTTGGGAGGCTGAATATTTCCATGACAGAAACTGTTCCGATTAATTTATTGTTTTGATCGACAACATAAACATAGCTTATGGTTTGAAAATCTCGGGCTTTTTCCAACAACAAATTAACCACCTCTCCTATGGTCAAATCTTGTCGGATTGTCGGAACATTTTTTACCAACCTCGCTAAAACCTCTTTGTGTTTAGGTGTGTGATTCATGGTGCGTGTGCCAGGGATCGGTCACGAATAATTTTCTCGTCGTCACTCGAAAATTTTCGCGACCCCGGCTCGCTATCTCGCCTGCTGGCTCGATATAGCTCCGCCTTTCGATCCTGAAAAATTAATTATTAATTTTGGTGCGTGTGCCAGGGATCGAACCTGGGACCTTTCGAGTATCAGTCGAGCGCTCTACCAGCTGAGCTACACACGCGTATTCCAATTTTAACAATAAAAAATCCCCCAGTAAAGGGGGGATTTTTTATTGGAGATTAGTAGTCTCTTCGGCCTCGGTTGAAACCTCCTCCACCACCGCCGCCACCGGTTCTTGGCGCGCGCTCTTCCATTGGTCGAGCTTCGTTGACGGTCAAATTTCGGCCTCCGAAATCTTTTCCGTTAAACATTGAGATTGCGTTCTGAGCATCCTCATCGGAAGACATCTCCACGAATCCAAAACCTTTGGATCGGCCAGACATCTTATCCATGATAATAGTTGCTGAATCAACTGATCCAGCGGCGCTAAAGTGGTCCTTTAGCTCGTCATTAGTGGTGCTGTAAGGCAAACCACCGACGTATAACTTCTTTGCCATAATATGACAATGTGCTCCTAAATAATTTAAGTGAATAAATTATTTAGGAATTAAACTAATCCCGATGTCCGAAGATGTCGGGATCCCGACTTTACGTCGGGACTTATAAATTCGTAATTGCCTTAACTCTGCCCTCAATGTTTAACACAAGTGAATGCTTTACTTAAGAAATTACTTAATTTTAATAATAGCACATGCCCCCAGAAAGGGCAAATACATAGAAAACGCACCAATTTCTTGGTGCGTTTTAGCAAATCATGCCGCCTTTTCAAAGATGTCGTTGATGACGAAAACGAATTCAATCGGCCTCGTGTAGGGATACTTGTTCCCCTTCATCCAATCATCGCTGTATTTCTGCATTTCTTCTTTTGTGAATAGCTCAGTTTCCGCCATGTTTTTCAGAATACTGGAAATTTTTTTGTAAACTTCCGCGGCTCTCTCCTGGCTCATGGCCGGTTCCGAGGCGTGGCTTTCTCTGTTTAATTCTCTTAATTTGCGGATGATCAGTCCGACCCCCACCTGAATGTCTTTTTCATCGATTGTTCTGGTTATTGACATCATGGTTTTGTGTTTTATGCCCTTAAGGCGGTTTGTATTTTGTTTTTAAATAGCTATTGGAATATGAATATAGCAAGTCTATTATCCTTGTCAAATATAAAAAACGCACCCTCCTAAAGATGCGTTTAGAGAATAAAAAAAAGCGTGAGTATTCACATCACGCCTTTTTGAAACAGAGGTTTGACCTGCGGCTATCTTGTGCCATTGCTGACATACTTTTTGCCTACAGTTTTCCTGAAAGTGTTTTGATGTCCATCCATCGTTATGTTAGTTCCGACTTTTCAGGGCCAGGGGCTAACAAGTTGATGTTGAGGGATGCCTTTTTGAGGGGCACCTTGTCTCAATGAATTTAAATAAGAGAACTTTTGTGCTTTCCCCGTCATTGCTGACGAATTGGCATTTCAAGCGGTGTCACGATTTTTTCATGTCGGACTGTCTTGGCATTTGGCCAGGTCTCTTATCTTAGAAACAGTTTTTTAGTCATTGCTGACATCTGATCCTAAGTTCACAATACATTTGATCTGAGTATGCTGTCCTTAGACTTCCTCCATACAAGTATGGGCTGGTCTTTCGGCTAGCAGTTTTTTATATAAATTATTCTAAAGAACTATTGGATTTTTAATATAGCAAAATGGTTATAGGCCGTCAACCTTAATTCTAAAATACACTTGGGGATTACGATTTTGTCAAACCTGCCCGACCTTTGGCGGGTTATTCATCATCAGATCCAACTTCGCCATTTTCTAAGTCACGGATGATTTGATCTAAATCCCCTTCCATGATTTTAGGAAGGTTGTGCCAAGATTTTTTGATGCGATGGTCAGTGATACGATCTTGAGTTTCGTTATAAGTTCTGATTTTTTCGCTTCGGTCCCCCGTGCCGATCTGATTTTTTCTTTGCGAGGCATATTTCTTGGCTTCTTGTTCTTCCTGAAGTGCTTCCAACTTGGAGACCAAGATAGACATGGCTTTTTCTCTGTTCTTAAGCTGACTCCGCTCGGCAGTCGAGCGGACATCGATCCCAGTCGGAATATGGATCAAACGAACAGCTGTTTCCACCTTGTTCACATTCTGCCCGCCGGCCCCGCCCGCTCGAGAAAATTCCATCTCAATATCCGCCGGGTTAATTTCTAGTTTATGTTTCCTGCGAAGAGGCAAAACGGCGACTGAAGCCGTCGAGGTGTGGATACGGCCGGATTTTTCCGTGGCCGGAATTCTTTGCACTCTATGCACACCAGTTTCAAACCTTAATTTACGATAAACATCCTTGCCTTTTATTTCAAATACGGCTTCTTTATAGCCACCAGCCGGGCTTTTTGACTCATGAATCACATACCATAGCCAGTTCATTTTAATGGCGTACTTCTTGTACATTTCCGCGAGATTTAAGGCAAAAATTGAGGCTTCGTCACCGCCGGCCCCGGCCCGCACTTCCAAAATGGCCTCATTGGGGAACTCCTCTTCTTCTTTATCGCTCTTCAATATTTCTTTGATGTTATTTTCTATCGCCTCTTTTTGAATCTTAATATTTTCAAGATCAGTTGATCCCATCTCCAAAAGCGAGGGATCAGACTCTATCATATCTCTGATGTTCTCCTCATCACGCATTAATTTTTCATAAACCTCGGTGATATGCGAGGTCTTTGGATTTTTTTTAAGTTCTTCTATGTCCATTTATTTCTTTTTAGTTTTAGACGCGGCGACTCTCTTCTTAAAGCGGTCTACGCGGCCGGCCGTATCCAAAATATTTTCCTTGCCAGTATAAAAAGGATGGCAATGGCTGCAGATTTCTATGTCTATTTTATCCTTGGTTGACCCAACAGCATAAACACTGCCACAGGCGCAGGTGGCTTTGGCTTTTGGAAAATATACGGGATGAATGTCTTTTTTCATAATATCGTAAATTTAGCATATCTTTAGACACCTTGCAAGAAATCAATATTGTCCTGGATCAATTTAGCCTTGGCTAAAACTTGGTCGCCGTAAGGCGCTACATAAGAAGCCGCTGCGCATGTCTTGCCCGAATAATATTTGCAAGCGGCATTGCGCTCGGCAGTGTATCCGCCGGCCGATGCCCCAAGGTCACTCAAATACATCGAGGAGGCCATAAAAGCGTCATAAGGAGCCCACGGATCGGC